>JAEEGF012313414.1_pt1 | contig 14495 bp, 10 predicted proteins | sample 9134171 | NCBI WGS metagenome assembly JAEEGF01 (sample SAMN16246542, study PRJNA631951) | gut metagenome | biome: gut microbiome; feature: rumen; material: AP-attached | host: Bos | place: Iran: Karaj | collected 2018-10
CCGCGGGTGTTGGATGGCCTTGGTCTGGTAACCATAGCCCAGATAGTAGTCATCGACATTGTAGCCCGTGAACCACGAGCGGATGCTGTGCCAGGCCGAGCGCAGGGCTTGCACGAACTGCTGCCACAGCGACAACTGGGGCGGCGTAATCTGGGACGTGCTGATGTGGCGCTGCGTCATGTCGTGAATCCACTGTTCGCTCACCAGCTGGCGTCCGTTCCACCGGCCACCTTGCAGCATGAGCAGGCCCAACTTGGCCTCGCTCTCGGTTTGCAGACGCAGCCCCCAGCCGGCAATCTCGACACTGTCGGGAGCCAATTCCCAATCGGCCTCGACGATATGCATAGGCTCGAAAATGCGTTCCCTCACATACTCCAGCAGCGACTTACCCGTCAAACGTGTGACAATGGTCGCCAGCACATGCGTTGCCATCGAGTCGTAGTGGAACTTCTTGCCCACATCGTGAAAATCATGGTTGAACCAAGCCGTGAGCCAATCCTCCTGGCCCATGCAGATGCTCAAATCCTCGAGCCGGCCCGTGGCCATCATCAACACGTTGCGCACAGTGAGGCTGTCCAGCGCGGGCGACAAGACCGGGGGCATCTTGTCACGCAGGAACTTGGACACCTTGTCATCGACCGTGAGCAACCCGTCGTCAACAGCAAGGCCCACGGCAAGTCCCGTGACCGTCTTGCTGGCACTGTACAGGTTGTGCAGGTCGGTAGCGCTATAGGGGGCAGCATGCATCTCGTCAATGACCTTGCCGTGGCGCAGCACCATGATGTGGTGGATGTCCACATCGGACCTGGCCTGCAAGCCCAGATAGAGGCTCTTGAGCAAATTGGAGTCCACGCCCTCGGCCTCGGGGGTAGAACGCGGCAGTTCTCCCACCTGGGCTACAGCAGTGAGGCCCATGGCCATGAGTAGCAATATCGAGCAAAAGCGCTTAATCATTTTTCTCTGTGAATGGGATCGTTACAGGTTTGGAGTTGGGATAAGTGTCACGGATGGTCACCTCATGCTTGCCAAAGTCGAACGTAAACACCTGGCCGCTAATCCAGTCTACATAGTGAACCCTCACCTCCAGCATTGAGGGCGTGGTCCAGGCATAGGCCGCAGCGGCCGTGAAACCGTGGGCAAAACCCTGCATCCGGTTAATGGCATTGATGGAATAATAGGGGTAACCGTTCATCGTGGTGTACTCCCATGAGCGATAGCCCAAAGCGAAATGCTCCCTGTCCTGCCCTTTATACTCCACCTGCATCGCATTGCTTGATGGCCCCAGGTAAAGCGCAATCTGCTTCATCCCGAACTTGTTGGAGGCCAGTTCCAGCACTTTGCTTTGGGGTTTGCCCTTTTTGCCCTGAGGGAACTGCAATTGGGCTTTGGCACAAAGGGTTTCGAGGCGTTTCTGCAGTTTCGTCTCAGGCTGGAGCGGAGCGGCTTGCAAACCCGGCATCAGTTGGTTCCAGATGCAGGCCAGTTCCTCATGCCCGTAAAGTTTCATGCCCAGAATCACCACCACGAGGTCCTCCTGAGGCACTACCACGGTATATTGCCCCATGGCCCCGTCGGCACGGAACGAGCCGGGCCACTTGCTCTGCCACACTTGGTAGCCGTAGCCCTGATTGCCGTCGGTGGGCGGGGTAGTCGTCTTGGCGCCGCCGTCGATGAGGCGTGAGCAGGCGGCACGCACATAGTCGGCACTCACCAGTTGCTCGCCGTCCCACTTGCCCTCGTTGAGCAGCAACTGGCCCAACTTGGCCATCGTCTCGGCCTGGACGCGCAATCCCCAGCCGCCGGTGTTGATGCCGTCGGGACTGGTTTCCCAATCGGCCACGATGATGTGCATGGGGGCAAACAGTTTCTTTTGCAGGTACTCCAGCATCGTCTGGCCCGTCACGCGCTGCACGATGGCCGACAGCATGAAGGTGCACATCGAGTCGTACTGGAATCGGCTGCCCGGTGCATCGGCCACGGGCTTGGCCAGCCAGTCCTTGACCCAATCCATGCTGTTGTTGCGCATGGTCCAGTCGGGCTCCACACCCGAGGCCATCATCAGCAGGTCGCGCACGGTCATCACCGCCATGTTGTCGCTCACGCGGTTGGTGCGTTTATCCGGAAAAAAGGTCATCACGCGGTCCTCGAGGCGCAGCAGGTTTTCGTCAATGGCAATGCCCACTGCCAGCGAGGTAAACGTCTTGCTGGCCGAGTACAGCGTGTGGCTGTCCTCGGCACGGAAGGGGGCGGGATGCAACTCGGCCACTACCTTGCCGTGGCGCATGACCATCACATGGTGGATATCACACTCGGGCAGGCCCAGCAGCGAGTCCATCATGTTGATGACCGCCTGGGTGCTGATTCCCTCGGCTGCAGGCGTGCTGCGGGGCAGATCGCCCGTCTGGGCTACAGCCATTACACTGGCTGCTACCAGCAGCCACAACAATAACAAACGATGTTTCATTTCAGGTCAAAAGAGATTGTTGCAGGCTGGGTTCCCGGGAAGTCGTCCCTGAACTTCAGCTCATGCTTGTCAAAGTCAAAAACATAGGTGCTGGCGGTAATCCAGTTCACATAGTGCACACGCACCTCCAACGTGGAGGGAGTAGTCCATGCCCAAGCCGCCGCTGCCTCGAAATCATGGACGAGGTCACGCATCCGGTTAGCCGCATGGATGGGATAAGGCGGGAAGCCCTTCAGGGAGCCATAGCGCCACTCACGGTAGCCCATGGGGAACGATTCGACAGGCATCCCGTTGCGGGCTAGTTTCAGGGTATCATTATCCACAGTGGCCCACTGCATGCCATAGCCATTGGGCCTGAACACAAGGCGCTTGCCGTTGACCGGCTGCCCTGTGGATTTGCCTTGCGGGAGATAAATCAAGGCGTGGGCGCAAAGGGAGTCCAGACGCTGTTGCAGGACTTTTTCTGCTGCCAACGGGCTATCCCCCACCCCCGCCAGCAACACGTCACGGATGTAACCCATCAGCGCATTATTGTCATTGATGACTCCCAGGATGACAATCACCATGTCCAGTTTAGGCAGCATGACGACATACTGCCCGTAGGAGCCCGATGCCATCGATACATCACCATAGCCGGGCCAAGTGGTCTGCCACAACTGATAGCCGTAGCCGAAACGGGTAGTGGTGTCGGGGGCCACTTCGCAGTCGATAATTCGAGAACAGGCCTGATCCACATAGTTGGCACTGACCAACTGTTTTCCTTGCCAACTGCCCTTGTTGAGCAGCAGCACGCCTAACTTGGCCAACGCCTCGGCAGGCACCCGCAGTCCCCAGCCACCGGTATTGACGCTGTCGGGGCTCATCTCCCAATCGGCACGCTTGATGCCCATCGGCGATAGCAGTTTCTCGTTCAGGTAATCGAGGAGCGTGCGGCCGGTGACACGCTGCAGGATGGCCGCCAACACATGGGTGCACATCGAGTCATAGCGGAATCTCGTACCGGGCTCCTCATCACAGGGCTTGGCCAACCATGCCTTCACCCAGTCGGCGTTCTCGCTCCGCAGGGCGACATCGGGTTGCACGCCCGACGACATGGTGAGCAGGTCGCGCACCGTCAGCGCAGCCATGCGGTCGCTGATCACGTCCGGCATCTTGTCATGGAAAAACGTCATCACGCGGTCGTCGAGGCGCAGGCGGTTCTCATCGATGGCGATGCCCACGGCCAGCGAGGTGAAGGTCTTGCTCACCGAGAACACCGTGTGGCTGTCGCTGGCCCGGAATGGTGCGGGATGGGCCTCGGCCACCACCTTGCCATGCCTGACGACCATCACATGGTGGATGTCACCGCCCTGCAAGGCCAGCAGCGAGTCCATCAGGTCGATGACCGCCGCCGTACTGATGCCCTCGGCAGCAGGGGTGCTGCGGGGCAGGTCGCCCGATTGGGCACGCGTTAAAAACGGAATGGACAGGACCGCGATTCCCGCCACGACAAGCAATATGATGAGCACACGTTTCAGCATCCGATTCTATCTCTACTTGTATTGCGACAGGGCATTTTCCAACTCGGTGCGGATGAGCACTTTCAGTTCCTCGGGCTCCAGCACCTCGATGCTGGCGCCATGGGACATGATTTCCTCCTTGAGGTCATAGGTGATGCGCATCCTGTAGGAGAAAATCGAGTAATGGTCATGTACCTCCTCCTGCTGTGAACTGTGCAGCGGCAGGGCACGGAAGTACTTGGCCTGGGTGGGTTCCACACGCAGGACGATGCGCTTGGGACGGTTGCTGTTGGTGATGATGCCGAAACAGTCCTTGAAGAACTCCGACGGCTTGACCTCCTCGGGCATGGTGAACGTGTCCTGCATCAGATTCAGATTGCTGATGCGGTCCAGCGAGTAGGTCTTGATTTTGCCCTCCTTGACATTGCGGCCAATGACATACCACAGTTGCTTGAAAATCTTGACAAAATAGGGCTCCAGCACGATGCCGTCGGTGGGCAGCGAACGCGTGTAACTCTTGTAGGAGAAGCGGATGCGGCGGTTCTGCTTGAGGGCATCGATAATCACTGGCAGGTGTTCGCGGGCCGAGGGCACATTCTCGAGCATGATGCGCCCGCTGATGTCATGGGCGCTGCTCAGCATGCCGCTCATCGACACCGAGTCCATGAGCCACGAGCGCAGTCGTGCGTTGTTCTCGCTGCCCGAGTCATCGATATAGTACTCAAAGGTGGCCCTGTCGCACTTGATGTCGATGTCGAACATCTCCTCGATGGCGTCACGGTAGTGGAAAAAGGTGCGACGTGCCAGGGGCCGTCCATCACTGATTTGACTCGAGAGCCACACCTTGTTCAGGTCCTTGAGCGTGATGCGGCCATAGCGGCCGATGGTGTCCACCAGCCACACATAGCGGTTAATCAGGTTGCGTATCATGTGAATTAGAATTGAGGACAGATTAGCGGTTAGGCAGCGGCGGCAGTCCCACGTTTCCTGAGCAGAGCCAGGCCTATCATGGTGAGGGCGGCATTCAACAGCAGCAACTCAAAGCCCAAGGTGTAGTCATAACTGCTCTTGAGCCACATCTGGATAAAGAAACTGATGACGGGAGCCGCGATGCACACCACGGGCACCAGACGGTCGCGCACGGGCGTCTTACACATCATGCCGAAGGCAAACAGGCCCAGGATGGGGCCATAGGTGTAACTGGCCAGCGTATAAACCGCGCTGATGGCGTCGCTGTTGCTGATGGCGTAGAAGATGAGGATGACAAGGCCCATTACAGCGGCCATGGCCACGTGCACCATGCGGCGGGTGCGGCCCAGAGCGGTGTCGTCCTGCTTTTTGTCGGCCTCAAGGATATCGACGGTAAACGAGGTGGTCAGCGAGGTCAGCGCCGAGCCGGCTGCCGAGTAAGCAGCGGCAATCAGGCCGATGATGAACACCACGCCCAGCAACACAGGCATGCCGTCGCTGAAGGCCACCGTGCCGAACAACTCATCGGTCTTCTCGGGCATGGCGATGCCGTGGGCACGCACATGGAGCGTGAGCAGGGTACCCAGGATCAGGAACAGGGCAATGACGATAACCTGCAGGAAAACGCTCACGATAAGGTTCTTGGCCGATTCGTTGGCGTTCTTGCACGCCAGGCTGCGCTGCATCAGGTCCTGGTCCAAACCGGTGGTGGCGATGACCATGAAGATGCCCGCAATGAACTGTTTCCAGAAGTAGGTGCCCTCCTTGGGGTTGTCAAAGAAGAACATGCGCGACGTGTCGTCGCCAGCCACGGCCTTGCACAAGCCCGCAAGGTCATAGCCCAGTCCCTTGGCCACGAAGTAGATGCTCAGCACCACCGACAGGATGAGGCAGAAACTCTTGAGCGTGTCGGTCCAGATAACGGTCTTCACGCCGCCCTGCAGCGTGTACAGGAAAATGAGGGCGATGGTGACAATCACGTTGACGACAAACGGAATGTTCAGCGGCGTGAACACCAGCAACTGCAAGGTCACGCACACCACATAGAAGCGCACGGCGGCACCCAGCATCTTGCTGATGAAGAAGAACCACGCGCCACTCTTGTGGGTGCTGCCGCCGAAGCGCTGCTCCAGGTAGCCGTAGATGCTGACCAGGTTGCGCTTGTAGAACAACGGGATGAGCACATAGGCGATGACGAAATAGCCCACAATAAAGCCCAACGCCATCTGCAGGTAACTGAAGCCCTTGGTGACGACCATGCCGGGCACCGAGATGAAGGTCACACCCGAGATGGGCGCGCCGAGCATGGCGATGGCGACGATGAACCACGGGGCTTGACGGCCGCCGCTCAGGGCGGTAGCGGTGTCGCTCTTGCGCGAGGCAGCCCACGAGATGATAAACAGCAGTATGAAGTAGCCAACGATGGTGGCAAGTACAATCCAGGGAGTCATTATTTTTTGAGTTGTAAGTTGTAAGTTTTTAGTTGTAAGTAAGATTACTAACGCCTCTCGCAAACAGGCTATTCCTCATAGAGGAGGTAGGGCTTGCGCTGGACCTTGAAGAGTTCGACGTCGCCCTGCCAGGTCTCCTTGATCTCGGCAGCGCTCTTGCCCTGGGCAATCATCTCGCGCACGCGGGTGGTGCCCATGAGTTTGTCAAAGAAGTTGCTCTTCAAGTAGAACTGGTGCCCGCCCTTGGTGAGGTTGCGGTAGGCGTCGATGACATACTCCAGGTTGATGCCCTGGGCAATGACGTCCTCGGCATCCAGGTTGTGCAGGTCCACGCCATGGCACAGTTTGTCCATCTGCGGCGGCGTCTTGGCTCCCGGGCGGCTGGTGGGGGTGAATTCAAATTCATAGCCCGTCATGTCGGGGTGGCCATAGACCTGGAAAGGCCAGTCGGTGCCGCGTCCCAGACTCACCGTCGTGCCCTCGAAATAGCACATCGAGGGATAGAGGTAGATGCTGAGCATATTGGGCAGGTTGGGACTCGGGGCGATGGGCAGGGTGTAGCGCGTCTGGTGGGTATAGTTCTGGCAGGGGATGACGGTGAGGTCACACTTGCGGCCCTCCTTGAGCCAACCCTCGCCATTGGCCATCAGCGCCAGTTCGCCCAAGGTCATGCCGTGCACCGTGGGGATGGGCAGGCGTCCCACGCCCGACTTGAGCGACATGTCCAGGATAGGCCCATCGACATACATGCCATTGGGGTTGGGGCGGTCCAGCACCATGAACTGCTTGTTGTAGGTCACTGCGGCATCCATCAGGTTGATCATCGTCACATAGTAGGTGTAGAACCGCAGTCCCACGTCCTGGATGTCGGTGACGATGACGTCGATGCTGTCCATCACCTGCTTGCTGGGCATGGGCGACTTGCCGTCGTAGAGCGACGCGATGGGAATTCCGGTCTTCTCGTCAACACCGCTCGAGACATGCTCACCGGCGTCGGCATTGCCGCGGAAGCCATGCTCGGGCGAGAAAATCGTCACCACGTTCACGCCGTTCTCGAGCATCAGGTCCAGGGTGTGCTTGTCACCCACCATGCCCGTCTGGTTGCTCAGCAGCGCCACGCGCTTGCCCTTGAGCAGCGGCACATACTCGCCCGTGCGTGCTGCGCCCAGCACCACCTCGCCGTCGCCCACTGTGGCGGCCGGCTGTTGGGCGTCACTGACTTCGGCGGGCCCTTGGGCGGCCGGGACGTTCACGCGGTTGCTGCAGGCGTTGAGGGTGGTCATCGACGAGAGCGACAGCCACACCACCAGCATCAATAATGTAATTCTGGTCTTTGTTTTCATTGCAGTTGATTTCATCTGTTTTTACCTTGCAAAAATAACTATTATCATCGAAAAAACAACACCTGTCCGCCATAATTTTGCCAGAAAGTGGCACACACCCGATTTTTTCATGAAATCGCACTTGTCGAGGGGTTGATTGTGAGCAGAAAATTGTACATTTGCGGTGCAATAACGATGAAACTGGTGCTGCGCATATTAGGGACCTATCTGGTGCTGACGCTGCTGTTTACAGCGGCGCTGGCAGCCGTGTTCTGCATCCCCAAGGGCGCCATCGAGGGCCATGTGCGGCAATCGGTGCAGCAGGTGACCGACGATGGCCTGATGTTCACCTCGCGCGTGGGCGAGGTGGAGCCGTGGAAGGTGGGCACCTTCAGCGACTGCCTGATACTGGGCATCGCCTATTGTGCCGACAGCAGCCACCCGCTGGCCTCGGCTATGAACGACCAATTCCTCATGGTGGGCGACTCCCCGGTCCAGGGCGCTCGACTGATGCTCTCCCACCCCGACGACCCCTCGTTGAGGACCATCATCTATTGCCGCTACTGGCATGGCAACCAGTTGGTGGTGAGGCCGCTGCTGTGTATCACCACGGTGCACGGCATGCGCATCATCAACATCGTGCTGCTCACGCTGCTGTGGCTCACGCTGCTGGCCGTGATGTGGCGGCGCATCGGCCGTGCCAGCGCCCTCATCGTCATGGGATGCCTGGCGGCCGTAATGGTGCCCACGGTGCCCTTGTGCCTGAACTATGTGCCCACGTTCTATATCGCCCTGCTGGCCTCGCTGGCCATCCTGTACTGGCAGCCCGCCACGAGCGACAGGGACCATGCCGTCATCACGTTTTTCGTCATCGGGGCGGTGACCACCTACTTTGACCTGCTCACGACACCGATGGTGGCCCTGGCCGTGCCGCTCATCGTCTATATGCTCTGCCGCAAGCCCACCGCAGCGTGGCGCACGGTGATCATGCTCTCGCTGGCATGGCTGACGGGCTATGCCGCATTGTGGGCCACCAAGTGGCTGCTGGCAGCGCTCATCACGGGGCAGGACGCTTTCCAGGACGCCATGGGAGCCGTCACACAACGCACCATCGGGCACGGCGAGCAGGATTACATGCGCTGGTGCCTGAAGGCGACCACGGCGGCGCTGGCGGCAGTGATGATCATCACTGCAACGCTCACGGCCCTGTTCGGCAAGTCGTGGCACGCCCTGCGCCGCAACAGTTGGATGCTCCTCGTGGCCATGGCCAGCTTCGTATGGGCCTTCGTCCTGCTGGAGCACACCTGGCATCACCTGCATTTCACCTGGCGCACCTTTGCCGTCCTGGCCATCGGCATCATGCTGTTCCTGTGGCACAGCCTGGACCTGAGGCATCCATTCGCATTGTTCAAAAAAGACTAGAGAGAGATATGAATCAGATTGCTGTGATTATACCATGCTATAACGAGGCCGCCACCATCGCACAGGTGGTGAGGGACTTTGCGGCGGCATTGCCCGGCGCGGCCATCGTGGTGGGAGACAACAATTCGCACGACGAGACGGCACGCCTTGCCCGCGAGGCAGGAGCCATGGTCATCGCCGAGCCGCGGCAGGGCAAGGGCAACATGCTGCGCACGCTGCTGCAGTCGGTCGAGGCCGAGTGCTACATGATGGTTGACGGCGACGCCACCTACCCCGCCGAGAGTGCCCGCCAGTTGTGCGACAAGGTGCTGAACGAGGGCTGCGACATGGTCATCGGCGACCGCCTGTCATCGACCTATTTCACCGTGAACCAGCGCCGTTTCCACAACACGGGCAACCGCATGATGCGCGGCCTGGTGAACTGGATGTGCCACAGCAACGTGCAGGACATCCTCACGGGTTACCGCGCCATGAGCCGGCGCTTCGTGAAGAATTTCCCGCTGCGCTCCACGGGGTTTGAGGTGGAGACCGAGATGACGGTCCATGCCCTGGAACACAGTTTCAAGGTGGATGCGGTGCCCGTCGATTACCGTGACCGCCCCGAGGGCAGCCATTCCAAACTGAGCACCTGGGGCGACGGCCTGCGCGCCATCAAGACGGCGTTGACACTATTCGGCGAACACCGCCCGCTGCGCTTCTTCAGCATCATCGCCGCCGTGCTGCTCCTGCTGGCACTGGTGCTCGTCACCCCCGTACTGATAGAGTATTTCCAGACGGGCCTCGTGCCGCGCTTCCCCACGTTGATTGTCAGCGGCTTTATCGCCATGCTGGCAATGATGCTATGGGTGGGCGGCGTCATCCTCGAGGTCATCTCCCGCAACAACTGGAAACAATACGAACTGATGCTGATGCGCGACCGCCACTAGCGTTTATCAAACAACACGAACAACGTGGAACAACTTTTTGCATCACGCTAAGACGCTAAGCCGCTAAGTTTTTATATAGCATCCGCATTGTAGGGCCTCGCCTTGGCGTGGCCGTCAACATCCGCACCTCTTTACCTCACGTTTATCAAACAACACGCACAACGTGGAACAACATAAACAACAATTTTTTTGCATCCGCACCTCTTTGCCTCACGCTGAGTTTTTGGTTGAAGACAAGAAAGACAAAAAATACAATATAATTTAATATATTGATGATCAATATATTGTCTTTGTTGTATTTATTGTTTTCAAAAAAAATAAGGCGTGGGATGGGGGCGAATGTCCAATCATTAATTTGTTTTTTACGGCTTGGCGCCGAGGGTGATTTCCTGGGGGGCGGGGGGCATGGTTAAGGGGAAGACCATCTTGACGTCGAAGGGGTCGGCGGCGTCGGTGATGAGGTAACACTGGTCTTGATAGACGATGGGATAGAAGCCGTGGGGGTCATAGTCGGTGGGGAGGCCGTAACGGTGGCGGCGCGCCATGTCGTCGGGGTCGGCCGACTCACCACAGATCGAGAAGCGGTAGAAACGCGCTGTCTGGAAGGAACAGGGCAGACTGGGCGTCTTGATGAGGATGGCGGCATAATCCTGGTCGGGGAAGGTGTAAACGGGGCCGACGAGTTCGGGATGGTCGCTCGGGAGCACTTCGGAGACCGCTCCGTCGAGCAGACGGCCTTCATGGAAACGCACATAGACCGAGTCGCTGACGAACTGCACATTTTTCTTGTTGAAATAAGCCCGGTAAATGATTTCGTGGGCAAAAAAGCGCGTCGAACTGAAGTTCATCGGCTTGACGAAACGGCTGTAGCCCTCAAACTGGCGTTCGCGCACGATGGCCTGATCGGCGGCATTGACAACCTCGGTGATGGCCGCGTCGTCATACACTTTGTACTCCTGCAGCATCTTCACGCCGCGCCCGAAGGTGAACACGGCCAGGGCCAGTGACACGACGATGAGCGCCACACGTGCCCAGGGCCAACGGCGCAGCACCCTGTCGGCCAGCATCGCCAGCAGGATGAATGCCACCGTCACCAGCGGTGCATAGGCCCGCTCATGGTTGACGCCCAATGCCAACATCACCAGCATCAGCGCCACAAATACATAGGGCCACGGACTCTGCTTGACGGCACGGCCACGCTTCAACAGCAGCACGGCCAGTCCTGCCACCATTGCCAACACGGGCAGATAAAAGCGCCACATCTTCTCGGTGAAGATACACCAGCGGCTGTACAGCAGATCGGCCACGGGCAGGTCATAGACCAGGCCTCCCTCGGCGGCACGGCTCCATGCCCCAGGCGATGCCACGAGCAGCAGCACGCCCAGCAGATAAGCGCCCAACGCCAAGGCTGATGCACGGTTGAAACGCTGACGGTTACAGGCGTAATACAACACCATGCCCAGCAGAAAACCGAACGAAGTCGCCTCATTGATAGCCCCTGCAACAAAGGCCCCGACTGCCAGCAGCAGCCCTCTGCCCCACCCCATGCCATCGGCACGTTGCAAAGCATAGACCAGCGCCACCGAGGCCGTGATGGCCCACAGGTAGTTGCAACTACCCGCCAGCCACAGCATCGTCTCGCCGGGCACGGGATAGCAGGTGCCCGTCACGGCCAGGAACAGGGCCACGGGCAGCAGCGAACGCCGCCCAGTGGTCACGAGACTGAGCAGATGCAGCAACAGGCCGAATACGAGTGTGTTGCACAAGTTGAATGCCGTCTTGCCCAGCAGGCCGCAGAACAGCATCGCCACCAGGTCGGCCAAGCGGCCGTTGGAATGGGAATAATGATAAGTGTAGGATTGCAGCCAGTCACCCAACGAGTGGACCGGCGTCCAAAGGCCCTCGATGAGGCTATAGGCCAGGTCGTCCTCCTTGAGCGTGGTGAGGATGTTCATCACCAGGAACACCGCACAGGCCACGGCAATCAGCACCCAGTAGGCGGCATCGTGCCATCGGCTGGATATTGCGTTGCGGGATGTGGCGGTCGAGGGACTCATGGCTTATCGTGATAGCGTCACCCTGGTGGCCAGGGGTTCTTTCCTGTCAATGGGGAAATCGATGCTCGTGACCGCCGAGTCGGGCACGTCGAGCACCAGCAGACAGCGCCCGCGGTACTGCAGCGGGTAGCAGCCGTGGTAGGCTCCATCGCGGCTGCCGCCAGTCGGCGTGGCCGTGTGGTAACGGGCCAGCTGCGACGAGAAGGGGATGGTGTCGGTGTGCAGCAGCGCCACCATATAGGGCTGACCGGGGAGGCTGAGCACCGAGTCAACCACATCGGGGCGATCGCTCGCGAAAGGCAGCGCACGCGCGCCATCGAGCAGACGGCCCGAGTGATAACGGGTATAGACCGAGTCGCTGACAAACTGCACATTGTCCTTGTCGTAGAACGCGCAGTAGATGTCCTCGCGCACGAAGAACTCCGAGGAGACGAAGTATAACGGCGTGACAAAGCGGCCGTTGCCCGAGAAACGGCGTTCGTGCAGAACCGCATGGCGCGGTGTCGCGGCCAGTTCACGCTTGATGTCGTCCTCAAAGGCTTTGTAATCCCGCAGCGACTTGACGCCATGGGCCATGGTAGCACCCGCCAGCAGCAGGAATCCCGTGACCCAGGCCAGCCGTAGCCAGCGGTTTTTCAGTGCCCTGTCGAGAACGGCAACGGTGATGATCAAGCCAACGGTCGTCAACGACGCATAGGCACGGTCCTGGGCAATTCCCAAGCCGAACATCACCAGCGACAGGCACAGGAACACATAGGGCCACACCGAGCGCTTGGCTGTCGGCCAGCCGCGCCACACCAGTGCCACCACGCCAGCCACCACCGCCGTGAGCGGCGTGACGAAGCGCCACACCTTCTCGCCGAAGACGTGGCAGCGCGTCAGCACCATATCGGTGAACCCCAGATTGAGGATAATGTCGCCCTGGGCGGCACGTCCCCATGCTCCCGGCGAGGCGACAATCAGCAGGATGCCAGCGAGATAGCCCGCCAGTGCCAACAGCGCACGACGGTTCCAGCGGTCACGGTTGCACATGTAGTACAACACCATGCCGCCAAAGAAACCGAATGAGGTGCCCTCGTTGAAATTGCCGGCCACAAAGGCGCCCAACACCAGCAGCACCGCCCTGCCCCAGCCCAACGGGCCTGCCGGCTGCCGCATCAGGTAATAGACCAGCAGCAGCGAGGCAGTGACAGCCCACATGTAGTTGCACGAGCCGGCGACAAACAGCAGCGTCTGTCCCGGCACGGGAAAGCAACAGCCCACGCAAGCCAGAAAAGCCGTCAGCGCCAGCAGCGAGCGGCGTCCTGTGCTCAGCAGGCTTACCAGATGAGCCATCAAGCCGAACACCAGCGTGTTGAGCACATTGAACAGCGATTTGCCCAAGAAGGCGCAGAACAGCGTCGCCAGCAGGTCGGAAAAGCGCCCGTTGGCCGTGAGGAAGTGGTTCCACTGCGACATCAACACCTCGCGCACCGACGTCAGCCGCCCGATGAGGGCAAAGCCCATGTCGTCCTCCTTGTAGAGCGTCAGCCAGTTCATCCAGTAGAACACAGCGCAAGCCAGCAGCATGACACCCCAGTAGGCGGCATCATGCCAGCGGTTGCATCGGCTCCAACGGTCGGACGGATTCATCACAGGTTTTTAGGCGGTTAGGCTTTAGACCTTAGCTGTCTTGAACACCTAAAGCCTAAAGCCTAACACCCGTAAAAGTTCAATCAGTAATAAATGTGCTAGACAGTGAGAATTTCCTTCTCCTTGGCAGCGAAGAGTTCGTCGATTTTCTTCATGAACTTGTCATGAATCTTCTGCACCTTGTCCTCGCCATCCTTGCTGATGTCCTCGCTCATGCCTTCCTTGACAGCCTTCTTCAGACCCTCGATGGCCTCGCGGCGGGCATTGCGGATGCTCACGCGGGCCTTCTCGCTCTCGGCCTTGGAGTCCTTGACGAGCAGTTTGCGGCGCTCCTCGGTCAGGGGCGGGATGTTGAGGCGGATGACCTCACCATTGTTGACGGGCATGATACCCACGTTGCTGTCGATGATGGCCTTCTCGATGGTTCCGATCATGTTGCGCTCCCAGGGCATGATGGCGATGGTACGCTGGTCGGGGGTGCTCACGTTAGCCACGTTGTCGATGGGCACGGGGCTGCCATAATAGTTCACACGGATGCCGTCCAGAATCTTCACATTGGCTTTACCTGCACGGATGTGTGCGAGGGTGTCATCGAGGAAATCCACGGCTTCCTGCATCTTTTTCTCGGCTGCGTCGAGATAGAATTTCACGTCGTTCATTGCGTTGAATTTTATTTGGTTGTTGGTTGATTTGTTGTTTTAGTGGTCACGAAATTACACCATTTGCCACAACCCTGCAAATTTTTTGCCAAAA
>JAEEGF010987245.1_pt1 | contig 14491 bp, 14 predicted proteins | sample 9134171 | NCBI WGS metagenome assembly JAEEGF01 (sample SAMN16246542, study PRJNA631951) | gut metagenome | biome: gut microbiome; feature: rumen; material: AP-attached | host: Bos | place: Iran: Karaj | collected 2018-10
CACCACCATCGACGGCATCCTCTTCAAGATGCTCGACATCATGGAGCTTTATTCATTGCCTCATTTATAACGAAAGCACCACTAAGAAAAGTGATGCTTCCGAGCTTGGCCCGCCCACCCCGAAGGATGCGGCCTTGGCTAATGTCGGTACAAAGATAGTAAATAAATCCGAATGTGTCAAGAGATTGTCCGAACTTTTTGATTATATTGATCAAAAAAAGACACTTGGCCCCCATGAATTGCTACATGAGATTGTCATTTCTTTCGATTCATCATTAAAAAAGGAACAGGCATCTTTTGTTTCAACTGATAGTTCAAAATATTTTAATTTTGAAAATGGATCAACACTTCGTGTCTCTGATCATAAAGGGAACGTTGAATTATTCGCCTTACGAAATAATTATTACAACAATTATGGACTCGTGATAAAATTGTCTCCTTCTCGTTTCATTGGAAATGATGAAGTGGATTATCTTGAATATGTTTATTATCCTGATAAGCTGAAAGACAATGCACGGCAGAAAGCCATTGTAGCCGGTCTCAGGGAATTTGTTGAAACGGGGGATTTCACCAGGTTGCCTTCTCCTGACAAAATATGGATTTCCGGCAAAGGTGAAACAATTGGCCAGTCAAAAGACATCAAGAAGTTTCGCACTGATGATGGCAAGGCCTACGGATTCACGCTTGGAGGGAGGATCTACCTTGATCCGAGGATAGCGACTGCTGAGACCCCGATCCACGAGTATTCGCATCTTTGGGCCGAAGCACTCCGGAGGACTGACCCGAAGTCGTGGAAGCATGTGGTGAAACTGATGAGGGGCACTCCCATCTGGAACGATATCAAGTCCCTCTATTCAGCACTTCGCACCGATGACGAGATAGCGGACGAGGTGCTTGCCCACTATTCGGGCAGGCGCGGCGCGGAACGTCTTAGGGTGGCGCAGGACAAGGCCCTGGGTTCAGCTGATGACCCTCAGAAGAGAACGGACATCAACCGCGTGTTCGACAGCGTGCGCGAGGCCCTGAGGAGGTTCTGGACAGCCGTGGCGGGGCTGCTGCACGTCCGTTACGGGAATGCGGATGACGTGGCCGACACCGTACTGTCAGATCTCCTGCACGGCAGGAATCCCCTGGATAAGGTTCCCTCGATGGAAAAGGGAGCCGATTTCCCTGTCTTGAAGTTTCATCGGAACGTACATGGTAGCAATGATATCGAAGACAAATCTCCAACGACGGAGAAGTCACATAACCCATTAAACGATACGATTAATATGGAAGAAAAACAAAAACAGGTTGAGACCGGCGTGAAAAGCACCGCCGAGTCCCCGAACGTTGCATCCCAGCGACCTGAGAACGGCACAGTTGCCGAGGTTCCTCAGAAGAAGACGGGTGTTGAACGTCACGCCGAGATCTTGATTGCCGCACTTGAGCGGATGCCGGAAGTTCCTCATGAGACGAACAGGATCCTGGTCAACGAACAGCAGAAACCGCGTCCGCAGATCTATGGCAAGGAACATGGCCTCGGCCCCATCAATTCACTTGTGCTTGCCTTGCGAAGTGATGAACTTGGTAACAGGACGAACGTCTTCATGACGTTCAATGACATCAAGGATCGCGGCGAAGCCGTTCGCAGGGGACAGTCCAGCACTCCCATTGTCTTTACCAACCGCAACGAGTTTGTAAGCAGGGAGAATCCTGATGAAAGGATCAAGGCTGAAGACTACTGGGCTCTTTCCTCTGATGAGAGAAAGAACTATGCTCCGCGTGTGGACGTTCACAACGTCTTCAATATCGACCAGACCACGATGTCGAAGGTCTCCAAGGGTGAATATGAGTATATCGTCTCGGAGAATGCCGCTGTCAACCGACAGGACTCCTACCTCAGCAAGACAGATACGGCATTGCGCAAGGAGGTGAACGACTTCATCAAAAAGATGAAGGACAACCTTGTACCCATTCACAGTGACAGGGACAAGACTGGTGTTGCCGCCTATTATGGCAATCGTGATGTCATAGTGCAGCCCGCACAGAACAAGTTCGAGTCATACAACGACTATGTGGAAGCCGTGACGCGCAACGTGGTGGAGGCGACCTCTATTCCTGCCCGACTCAACCGCAACGACACCGACCGCGACCGTGAGCTGCTTGTCCAGGACCTTTCCACTGCCGCCAAGATGCTTGATTTCGGCCTTCCCGGACGGCTTCGTCCCGAGACGATGGTGGCTCTGCCGGAACTTGTCAAAAGGATGAAGGAAGAACCCAGGTTTGCGCAGGGAATCATCCGCGATGTCAATCGCATTGTCGGAATGATCAACAAGGCCGAGAACGGCGAGAAGATCGAGTTGCGTTATCAGGATGCGCCCAAGGACTTCAAGGCCGTGGTTATGGTGAAGGATGACAACAAGGAGTGGACTCTTGCCATGAAGCCGGAGAACGGCCCCACAGTTACCGTCCATCCGACCCAGGATGATATAAGCCGCTATTTCGACCTCATGAAGACGGACAAGAACGATCCGCGCTTCGAGCAGTTCCGCAACCAGCTCGGGCAGAAGTACTATTCCCTCTTCATCAACGGGAAGGCTCCTGCCGTCAACATCTTCGAAAGCAAGGCCACCAAGGAGGAGCTTGCCCTTGTTTCTGGAGTGAATGCCTTCAAGTCACAGAGAGGTGAAAGCAAGATGCTTCTCACCGCCTTCATCGGAGGCAAAAAGCAGCCCGCAGTTGAAATGACCCAGGAGCAATGGAACAGGATGTGGCTTGCAGATGACAAGCAGAGCTACAAGACACATCTTGCGGCCACGCTCTATGCCGATGTCATTGCCAGGCAGCTGGGCAAGGATCCGAAGGCTGCCGTTGCCCAGGCTGAAGACCAGGCCAAGCATATGGACCAGCAGCAGGCTGCACAGGCCGATTTTGCAAGGAAGACGGATGAGGAGAAGCGTCGCAACTCACCTGAGCAGAAGGAGAAGGAACGTCGGGAGGAAAAGGCCAGGGAAGAGCTGACGAAGGCAGAGACGAAGGCCGTGGCCGCCATTGCCCTTGCCCCACTCATGCGCCAGTTCCTCAACCTCAAGGAAAAGCAGCCCGACGCGTTAGTCCTCATGCGCGTTGATGACAGATACGAGACTTACCAAGATGATGCCCGAAAGATTGCGGGAATCACCAACCTACCGCTTAAGACCAGTTCGACCTCGAAGGGTCCTGACGGCAAGGATGCCGTGTTTGTGTCTTTCCCCTCCGATAAGCTTGAACATTATCTGACGATGCTTGTGGGTGCGAAGCAGACCGTTGCCCTTGCCGATAACATCGGCAAGCAGCACGCCGACGAGCAGCGTTCAGAGCCAGGACGGAATGACGGTCCAGCGAGGGATGTTGCCATGGAGCAGGCTGACGAGCAGCGTCGCGGCGGCGGCATGCACCGTTGATCATTTTTGTTATTCCACGGAACCGCAAATGGCTCCGTGGAATATATTGAAGATATACATCCTAAATGATATAGCATTATGGCAAGCAATGACAATGGGACTTTTCAGGGATTGAAGAACGCAATTGATGAGATTCTGTATAGCAGCAACTCTGATCATGTTCTACTTGACGGCATTGACAAGTTGCCGTATCTCTATGGTTTGCGCACATTAATGAATGTTGACCGTATTCTACAGCATCACGGGACTTATTTCGTTTCAAATCCAGAAGGCAAGGAAGTCAAGATCAAGGACCTCACCGTTGGTTCGCAGGAAAAGTTGTTGAATATCCTGCCGGGTATGGAAAAGATTGAGAAGATGCTCAATCAGATGGCAGACTTCAAGGCGGCCACGGGCATCGAGCTGTCAATAAAGGACGGCCATCCATATTGTCGCAACAGTCTGGAATTAGGGGAAGAACTGGGGAAACTTGATTCTATGCCGGACAATCTTGAGGTTAACGGCTATCTGAATCTTTACAGATCTTCTCTTAAGGAGTTGCCCTCAAACCTCGCAGTCAAAGGCTCTCTTGACATTTCGAGGACGGATATCCGTTCTATTCCATCTGACATCAGGGTAGAAGGTGACATTGTTGCCTTTCATTCCATGCTGAAGGATCTGCCGGACAACCTCAGGGTTAATGGAGATCTTATCCTTGATTCATCACAGGTTTCATCCCTGCCCAAGAACCTTGTGGTTGAAGGCAATCTTAATCTGGAGCAGACAGAGGTAAGGACTCTTCCTGCCGATTTGAAGGTTAAGGAAGAGATAGTTTCACATAGCAGCCATATAATAGCCTCGTGGAACACCTCTAAGACCCCGGAAGGTTATCTAGACTTGCAAGATGCTCCATCCTGGGCAAACGTGGATAAAGGTTCTGGTCAGGAACAAGCACTTGAATCCGGCGAAGCTTCAAATGCCAGAGATTCGTCGTTGCACATCACTTATGGGACATGGCCGGGGCCATCTAATATTATTGGCGACGTGCATGTAGAGATAGGTTCTATTCATTCTCAAGAATTGCATGAGCAGATCCAGGGTGCGGCACTCGATACAGGTGGCTCTATCCTGCGCAAGCAGGGTGAAAACCATTGGGCCGACTTCTTCGACCAGTCTTCTGCCGAAAGATTCATCGAGCGCGCCGATCTTCTATTCAAGGAAGATGAAATGGCACGAAAATACGATGAGATTGGAATGAGCGGTACTCCCTTGTTCCTTTTGAAGCCTATAAGGCATGAATGGACGGACAAGGACGGCCAGACAAAGTCAGAAACACTCAGTTCGATTTCCATCGATGGCCACGGCCTCTCTACCATCATGCTGTATAGCGGCATGTATGAAGCGGAAAGGGGCATCAGTCCCACTCCTCTGGTCTCCCTGCCACAGGACGATCAGAAACAGGTTCTGTCAGAACTGTCAGAATACCTCGAGCATTGGAAGTCAGCCTTTTTGAATATCGATGAAGAGAATTCGAAGATGCTCAGCCAGATGGCAGACTTCAAGGCGGCCACGGGATTGGACATTGGGGTTGGTGACGGTCATCCGTTCTTTGCAGGAGACCTTTTTCTGGAGAATAGCGAGATAAAGACCCTTCCCGACAACCTTGAGGTTGACGGATTCCTGAACCTGAGCTTTTCGCAAATCACAGAATTGCCCTCCAACCTCAAGCTGCATGGAGGCTTGTATTTGGAGAACACCCGAATAAAGTCCCTTCCTTCGACACTGACCAGGGTTCCAGGTGACTTGAACCTGATCAATTCCGCTATTGAAACCCTTCCCGACAACCTTAAGGTTGACGGATGGCTGGATTTAAGGAACAGCAACATCAGGGAGCTTCCCAAAGGGCTTACGGTCGGCTACTATCTTAATCTGGACAATACCCAGGTCAGTGCCCTTCCCAGCGACCTTCGTGTTAACAGCAGGATAAACTTCAATGAAACGGTAGTCTGGAGGTCTCCTTCCAATATCTCCCGTGAAGGGTTTATTGATCTTGCAAGGACCGGCCTACCATTGGAACAGGGGACCGGGGATCCGCGTCTTCTTTCCCCTCTTATGAAGCAGTATGCGGATTTCAAACGGAATTATCCGAATGTCGTACCGCTGTTCCACATCGGGGACGGCTACGAGACTTATCAGGAGGATGCACGAAAGGTAGCCGGTAAGATTGGTGTCCCGGTGATAAGAAACGAGACACAGCGTGACATACAAGGGAACGTTGCAGAAGCTGTCTCTGTACCTGAAAGGGATTTCCTGAATCTGTTGAAGTCATTCCATTCAGACCGCATTTCCTATTCCGTTCTGGAGGAGGTGAACAGAGGGAAGGATATTGATTCTCAGGGGACTTCGGTCCGTTCCGTAGAACTGGATAGGGAACTGCCGCTCGAACGGAACGAGAAATATGCAGGTGGAATGCGAAGATAGTCTATTTCTTCCCTTTTTATGAGATACGAAGTGTTATTCATGTTCAAGGACAAAGCCGCCGAAATGACTTTGGGGGCAAAAGCCTTGAGGATAGATATGGAAACCGCATTTCATATACTAAGGCAACGGGACTCCGTGCCCAAGGGCATGCCATGGAGCGATGATTTCCCGGAAGTGGTCAACCATACAAGCTCGCTCAAGGCACGGAATCACCCCGATTTCGAGGCTGCCAAGCACGGGGACTTTGATGCGGCAATCCGTCTCGTCGATGCTCTGGTATCGGATGAAAAGATGGATGATGTCGTGCAGCGGTTTCCATCTGCTCGCATTGCCTATATCCATTGCAAGGAAGGGCTTTCTACGAATATGATTCCTGCGGCTTATGCTGCCAGGTTTTCAGCCAAGGGTATGGTTGTAGAAGATGACATTGTTGCTGTCAATAGTGTTCGCCATACCCAATCGTCCGACCTTGACCGTCTTTCAAGGCGACTGAGATTCGATGGAGAGGTCATCAAAGGAGCGGATTACATAGTCCTGGATGACTTTATTACCACCGGAGCCGAATTGAGGGATATGAGGGACTACATAAGCTGCAAGGGCGGCAATGTGGTCATGATCACAACCCTCGGACATGGTAGCTTCGGCCAATTGAAGCATTTGGGAATTGATGAAAACTACAAGGAAAAACTGAAAATGGCCGGGATAACCGACCAAGATCTTAAGAAGTATGGAATCGCATCAGGAATCGGCTGTCTCACCCTCAGTGAAGCGGCCAGGCTCAACCGAATGGTTGTCGCCAAAACAAATAGAAGAGCTGAGACAATCATCGAAAGACTTTCAAGCCTACGTGAAGACCACGCCGACGTTCAGGAAGTGGCAAGAGAAGGCGCGAAAGAAATGACAATCAAGGAGGAACAAAATTCACCTGTACGTCATTTCAGAAGATGAAGTGTTTTATGATTCATCTAATGTTCTTTGATTATATTTCATTTCTGGCAACAAATCTTCTTTGTATGCCCACATCACGATCGTTGCAGGATTTACTCCGTTGAAATATCCTGCATAAACTGAGTAATTTGTCACAGCGAATATATGCCTGTCATAGTCTGGCTTTTCATTAGGTTGATGCCATACATTATTACGATACCAGTTTGCACCAAATAAAACGGCTGTTTTTATTTTATCTGGAATCGGCACACAGACCAGGTTTTCGAACGGTGTCGTCGCGGATTGTGGCTTGAAGGTTTCTTTGTCAAGAACAATCTGCCCATTTGACCATTCCATTCCTTCTGCTGCCTTTTGCAAGGCTTCTTTCATTTCCTTTGTCATAATTCGTAAAGTATTATTTATAGTGAATAAAAGGATAATTATTCAAATACCGAATCATCCTTCTCTGTTACGTCATATAGAAATGATCTATTTTCAACTCTATCCGTAAGGCTTGCAGCGATACATATCGCAAGATCTCGCAGATGGTCGATTGAATCAAGTGCATCACCCTGAGTGAATGTGTCATCGTTATCATTCGAGGGAATAACAACGCCTGAATTACGCAGCAGTACCGCATAGGTCTCTATGACGACTCGCAGATAAAAGTCTTTTTTGTCATTGTATATTTAGTCTTTTAAAATGATAATTGTTCTCCTGAATGGTGTAATGTTTCTTCATTTTGGGAGCTTTCACTTCCTTACGAAGGTAATTATAGATTTTATTTAGCGTCTCTATGTCGTCTATATTGACCACCCCCAATAAATCGTAGTTGACAAGAGCTGCTTCTTGCTCCGAATCCACGTAAAAGTTTTGCAAACTAAATGATTTCCCGTCCATTTCACACAAACCATTAAATGGATTTTCGTATTCTTTATACGAAACGCCATAGAACAGGTATTTCGACATATCCCCTGCATATCTAAATCTTAGACCGCGCAGCGTTGCCATCCTTCTGTCGTAAACAAGGATTTTGTCTGGTTGGATTTCGAGCTTCTTCAACATCCGGACGATGCTCTTCATCAGTGCCATGCCATATTCTTTTTGGACCTCTCTGTAGTAGAACGGGCGCAAGTTCTCTATGCTTTTTAATGCCATTTCTTCTTTCATTTCTTTAATCATGTTTTTATGCTTTATGGTTTATGAATCTGTTTCCTGTTCTTTGGTTTGCTTCAGTTTGTCGTATCGGCAGATGGCGACCTGCAATCCCATCTTTCTTGCCAGATTGATCATTGATAGCGTTCCACGGCTCTGGCCGTCCCAGAAGGCGATAAGCGCATCAGCGTTATTCGCCATTTCCTTATTCCTTATTGGGCCTGCTGCCCGTCCATGAATCTGCCAGTTTGCCGGATAGTATTCGCAAGGCAGGCCATGCTCTTTTGCGAAACGTTCTCCCATAGTGTCAGTTCCCCTTGCATGGCCGGAAACAATGATGATCTGTTGTTTCTCCATGCTCTCCCGAAGCAGATATTCACAACTCTCCTTAAGCAGGTTATAGTCATTGAAAGTCCGTGTACCTGCTATGATTACGCGATATTGTATTGGATTCTGATTCATAGTGTTGCCATTTCTAGTAATAACACTCCTTGAACAATGGGCCGTATTGGATGTGTTCAGCAGCCTCGCCGGCGTTATCGACTTCCATTGTCTCCTCCCCGTTCCAAACGAACAGATTGGGATTGCCTTTCCTGCGGTTGATGGTTCCGATGATGTCACCGACCTTGTTGGTAATGGTATAGGTGTAACCATTGCCATCATAGAAGCCGTGTACCTGGCAAGCGACCTCTCTTGCGAATCCTGTAATGTTAGTTGCCATAGCTATTCGTTGATTTGTTTGTTGAGACTTATGTTCTGTGCATCGGAAATTCCTGCGTAGTAGGCTTTCCCATATACCGTCGGTCTTCTGTTCCTTGTTTTCTTGTCACTCCATTCGAAATGTGATTCAACATACTCATCGATCCTTTTATCGTGACATAGCACCAGAGCCGTTTCCTCCTGAGTCTTCTTCATGGACTCATAGTTCTTGTTCAATCCGGCAGGCACGCCCTCGAAATAGGATTTCATGAACATCCTACGATACTTGTCGTAATCCTTACTGTCAAGACTGTCGATTGACATGCCGTATTCCTTTTCCACTTCCTTGACATAGACATTCCATCTGTCCCTTGCCATCCTTCTGAAAGCGTTCAGCAGATAGTCATAGAACTGCTTGACGATGGTGACATTCACTTCTTCACCCACAATGAACATCTTCTTGTTCATTCTAATGTAGGCATGACACAGGTTGTTCCTGGCAATTATCGACAGCAGCTTGTATTTCCATACACTGCCATTGCCGTCCGTACCTGACCATTCCTCTGACACATGCATGGTTTTTTCATTTCCCTTTTCCATGTCGATGTCAGCCATTGACAGATTGTATTCCATCAGCAGGTTCCTGATTTTCCTGGCCACGGCTGCCGCCTCGCCGAGGCTGTTGATCTGTTCTGCACTGTTCTGGAGTCTGAGAAGCTTCTGAACCTTCTCGATAATGTTTTTCTTGTCCATAGCTTGATACATTAAAGTTGTTGTCATTCCAGTTAGGCAAGTGCCCTCACAAAGTCGTAGAGCAATGTGATGGTCCTGTATTTCTTGTCGAACAGCTCTTCCCTGGAGAGATTTAACCAGGTTTTCCATCGCAGTGCCTCGGCCATCTTCTTGATCTGCTCTCTGCTGCATGTTACAGTCTTTATGGCTTCATAATTGCCGCTTTTTGACGGATCAGGCGGCAAGCTGTTGCCGGTTATTTCTCGAATCAGGTTGAAGTCCTCTGTCGAGAATGTAAGATTTATGTTATCTTTCCTTGCCATAGTCATCTTCAATTTTGCATGTTCAACAACTCAGTTACACCCGCATGTTTTGCATTCGGGTATTCCTTCCATTCCCTGCCGTCCAGCGTCTTTCCGTTAGCTTCCTTGCTGCTTTTGCTCCCGTCTGGCCCGTATGCTCCCCACTGCTTGAAGAAGAAGGCCGTGTCTTTTTCGATGCAGCGGTCTCTGAGATTCCGGAACCACTCCACGGGTGTCCTGCGCGCCTTCACGCCGCTTTCTCCTCCACAGATGACCCAATCTATGTCCGTAAGGTCAATGTCGCCCATGTCACCCAGCAAAGGTTCGCACGACAGGAACTTGATGCAGTTCTGCGGTATGGCTCTGAGATAGTCCACGCGGTCATAATGAATGGGGCTTTCGCATGTAACTCCAATCCACGCGTTTTCGGGAACCTCGTACATATTGAAGAAGGAACTCATTCTTTGTGCCCTCTTCGTGAGAATCTGGAACGTGTGTCTCGGGTTTTCCCGGATGACCTGTATCACCTTTGAGATAAACGAAACCGGCACGTCCTCGTGGAACAGGTCTCCCATCGAACAGACGAAGACCATACGGGACTTTTTCCAGTGATAGGGTTCGCCGAGCACTTCAGGATGAAGTGTGAGCTTGAACCTGGCCTTGTACTTCTCCCTGCTGCCAGGCATCCCGCTCAGGCGGTTGGCCATGACTGCAGCATAGCAGTTCTGGCAGGCTTCGCTTACCTTGGTGCACCCCGTAACGGGGTTCCAGGTCTTTTCTGTCCATTCAATCTTTGTCATTGTCTTGATTTATATTATACATCATTCTTGTTTAGAACGGCAAATCACCATTGTTGTCATTTGTATTGCCCTTGTTCGCTTTACGCAACTCCTCCTCATAGGAAGTGCCGTTCTTGAGAGCTTTCAGACATAGGTCAACCTTGTCTCGCAAAACGTGGCAAACCTGGTCGTTGAAATCTTCCAGTGTGGTATTCTGGTCAAGAATGGTACTGAATACCAGATGCTGGCCACTGTCTTCACCATATCTGTAAACCTCTGCCTTGACAAATGGCGGCTCACATGTATTGCCTGCATAATAACCAATTTCCACCGGATAGCAGGTCGGCCCTTCCAATGGTTCCGTCTCCTTCAAGATCCTCCTTATAATCTCATCCGGAGTATAGACGGAATAGAGTCTTATTTTTTCCATTTTTTACTGATTTAATTTCTTTTCCCTTAATTCAGCCTTCCCATGGCTGAGTATCGGGAATATTTTCACTGCTTTTGAAAGTTCGTAGTCAGCCACCTAAGGCAAGGGAAGGTTCGGGAAATACTCTTTTTTTGATACAATAAAAAAGGAAGATTTCCTGAAAGCCCTTGCAGCGTGGCGGGCGGCGGGTAACTTTGCAGTGAAAATTCCCCAGACACGCAAGCCATGAGGCCGGATTGGCCAATGCGGTCACAGAAAGAATTATTGATTCCATGGAATGTAGAGTTTTTTATGAACGGGAAGTGTCCGTGGCCGATGGAACAATGCGACATGGACACAGGCACTTCCGGCGTGTCTGGTACTGGACGAACGAGAGGGGAAAGTAGCCTATTTCTCCTTGTTCCCGTCCAGTTTCTTCAGTTCTGCAAATAGATTCTCATAGAAATTGTAGAATCCGTCGAATGTGTAGTACATCAGCTCCGGCTTGATCTGAACCTCGAACTCGCCGAATACATACACCTTCTTGCCGAGGCCTTTCATGTAACCTGCCTCGATGTGGGCTGAATTGCCGCAAGGAAGATAGAGGACACAGGCATCGGCCTGCTGCATAGCTTCAAGGTGCTCCTTGAAACGTTCTTCGGCCTCCTTCATATCCATCAGTTCCACCATGACCGAGGTAAATACCTTCTCCTTGTTCACCTCCAGCACATCCCAGATGTTCTTGTCTGCACGTCCTGACGGATGACGAAAGTCATACACATCAAATCCCTTCTCACGTAATTTCTCGACGAGCCATGGCTGTTTTGGATTTGACCAGCTGCTCGCAACATACAGTTTTGTCATAATTTTGATTGTTTAAAGAGTTGTTATTACGATTGATTGATCAGTCTGAATGAATATACAAAAACGTAAGGATTGGATTTCCATGTCCCTCTGCCGGAAACCTTATCTATAAGATACGCAAAGGCAGCGCGAGCATTGCAGAAATATCTATGGTTGTCGTGGTCGAACTTGTAGGGCCTCACATGCGGCGGCCATGGGGAATACATATCACTTTCATGATCCAATGGAGGCTGGTCATACTTGAAAATACCCTCGCACATGGCATCCTCTTCCGTAATGTCTTGAAGTCGTTCGGCGTGAACACTTGTTATATGGATCTTGTATGGCATAAGATCAGCCTTTACGAACATCTTGTTATTCCATCCGGCATCGGTATCGCAGACTTTTGCAAATTGCATAGCGTGATAAAACTCATCGTAGAGTACATCTGTGCGCTTAAAATCTCTTGCCGCCAGAACTTTGTATAGTTCGGCATACGACTGAGCGATAGAAACCGTTTCACATAGAATAGGCGAATGCTCCCATAAACGTTCCGATAGGTTTTCTCCAAACATATTCGCTTCTAATTGAGCCATTCTCATTATTCCTGCCGGCACCAATCGCCTTGTCATGGTCTTTCTTCCTTCCAGGACTGCCTTTGTCAGGCCATACTGGTCATTGAACATGATCTTTTTCATAGTCATTTCCTTTTTGTTAAGTTGTCTTCATTGTATTATCCCAGTCTGTCTTCATTTCACTTCGTTTCTTGTTCAGACGTATCTCCATGTCTTCAACGAATTCATGAAGCTTTTTAGGGTCGCTGAGAATACTCTCTTGCAGACACTTCCAGTTGAAACCCACCATACTGTAACGTTTTTCAAGATCTCTGACAAAATCTCTAATGTAATTACATAACTCTACTTTATCTCTTACTATATCTACAGCTGTCTGTTTTTGAAGTTCCTTTATGTCGTTTTCTTTTGCGTATTGCATTATCTCCTTGTTCAAGGTCTCTCTCGTTTTAAACTTAGCCCACGTGATGATGAAGTTATCCGTTTTTCCCATGAGTTCTTTATAGGTCAGGGTGTCATCGGATATGATTAGACCTTGAAGATACATTATGATTTTTTCAAGTAAAAATGAAGGTGCTTTGTCCGCATTGAACCATAACTGTGTGCCTGTTGCTGGATTTTCAAATCGTAGTCCTAGTCTGTACCCTTGTCCGCTTTTAATTGAAATGGCCGTGAGTCTATCTGGCATTTCTTTTTCACCATATTTATGTTTAAAACTGTAGTCGCAGTTTACAAGTGTTCCTTTAGCTTTGATATATTTGATCAAGGTTGTGATAGCGTTGTTCCGTTTATTTTTTTCTTCCTTGATTCTTGTTGCATATTCCTTATTTTTGGTTTCTTGCTCCTCAAGTTCGGTGATGTATTCGTCGAACCACTTCATGCCGTCATCCGTGAAGATCCTGTTCATATATGGTTTCACCGTATTCGGCTGCTCTTTGCAGGAAAATCTCCTGTTCTCCTCGTTAGTTACAAGCTGATCGATGTTATTCTTGACGAAAGACACGGCATCAGCACAGTTGTCCGTCTCCACGTATGTTGTCTCGTAACCCGGGAGGGTCACTTCGAAGATTCTGTTTGTTCTTTTTCCCATATCGTTTTTACTTTAATTGTTTTCTTCTTCTGTCAGTTCCGGTTTTTCGACCAGGCGTTGCAGCACTGTTTCCAGTCTTTCCAACTGCTGCAGATCCAGATGTTTGTGACAGCTTGCCACGATTTCAGCCCTTGCATGGCCTCGAATGATTCTGCTGTCTGCTATCATCAGGATATTCCTGACTTCCTTGGAGGTTATTTCTTCCGGATTTGTATGATAGTATTTGCAAAGGAACTCCCTTACAATGTCCTCAAAATCCTTCCAGGTTATTTTATTGGCTCCTTTCCCGGTAATTTTTTTTATCCAGGTTTCCTGTCGGAGAAACCTTCTTGTCTCTTCAATGTCAAAAGACACGTTATCAGGATTCAACTCTATCGTTGCCTTTTCCTCGCAGTAGGCGTTGAAGGCATCGCGCAACCATAGGAACCCCGTTCCTGATTCGATGTATTTGATTGCCCAATCAACGGCCTGGTTTCTAGCGTCTGTCATAATTCTATCGTTCATTTGTTTTGCTCAATTCCATTGTTCGCATATGAAACCCTACCCTTGCCAGCGACAGCCGATAATATTCAGGATCTTTCTCGATGCAGATGTATCGTCTTTGCGCATTCATCGAGGCGATGGCCGTTGTACCGCTTCCGGAACAGTTGTCCAGAACTATATCACCAGAATCGGTGTATGTCCTGATCAGCCACTCTATGAGAGCCACTGGCTTCTGTGTAGGATGGATGGCCGAATGCTGGATATCCTTGGGGAATGGCAGTATGCTCGTAGGATAACGCATATCGCTGTCATAGTCCTTAAAGCTGTGGTTGCCGTAATTCGTTGTTTTTACGCAACCTTTCTTTGATGAAGCTGAGCTGACCTTTCTCACCCCCTTTGTCATTATCGGGTGATAAACGGGCGGTTTGCGATAGAAGACGCAGATGTCCTCGTGCGCTCTCAGGGGCATCCTGTGTACATTGAGGAATCCCGAAGGCTGTGCCTTGTTCCAGACGAGGTTGTATCTCCACCATTCAGGTTTGCTCATCATGAGCCGAGCCGTGAACATCCCCTGTCCGAAGAGGATGACCGGCCCCGTCTCCTTGACGATCCTTT
>JAEEGF011739400.1_pt1 | contig 14491 bp, 12 predicted proteins | sample 9134171 | NCBI WGS metagenome assembly JAEEGF01 (sample SAMN16246542, study PRJNA631951) | gut metagenome | biome: gut microbiome; feature: rumen; material: AP-attached | host: Bos | place: Iran: Karaj | collected 2018-10
GCACAATACAGGTCTTACTGATACTCCGGAAAACATAAAAAAGGCATCGGAATTAAGGTTTAATCTGATGCATAAGAGACCGATTATTTCGGTTGACAGAAATATATCATTGCCTGATTATATTGATCTCGCTATAGAGAGAAAGAAACGCCAGGTGAATGATACAACTTATGTTGCATACTGTCATAGGGCAAAAAAGATAAAGGAATACTTTCCTGATGTAAAATGTAGAAATTTGGATGAATACATGGTTGAAAGATTTCTTGATGATCTATTCATAACATATCAGATTCAACCCAGAAGCGTAAAAGATATAAAGATCTTATTCAGCAGCATTATTGATCAAGCGGTCAAGGATGGCGTAATAGTGTATAATCCGGTCAAAGCTGTTGTGATTAATAAGAACCTTTCAAATGAATACGCAAAAGAAAAGAAGGATGATGAGGAGTTTTTCTCATATCAGGAAGCTCAGCTTTTTCTGGATAGAATTAAGGAACATGAGCTTTATGAGCTTTTTTATAGTACATTGTTTTTTGGACTTAGAAGGCAGGAGGTACTGGGATTACGTTGGTCAGCGATAGATTTTAAAGAGAAGAAGATGTATATAAATCATACCGTGACCAAGGCGGATAAAGTTAGAAGAACAAATACAACCAAAACGTCTTCTAGTGCAAGGTCGTATCCTTTGACTGATGAGCAGCTTGAAATGTTTAGCAGGCTTCGTGATAAGGAAGAAGAGTATCGGCGTGATTGTAAAACGGGATATTTTGAATCTGATTATATATTTAAAAAGAAGGATGGAACACTCTATTATCCTGATACAATAACCAAAATCTTCAATAAATTAATCAGCCAGATACCGGAACTCCCGCAGGATATAACGTTTCACGGATTAAGAAGTTCATGCGTGTCGATACTTGTTCATCAAAATATGGACGTAAAAAGTATTCAAAAATGGGTTGGACATGCTGATATAAACACAACTTTAAAGATATATGCGAAGGTAAAAGAAAAGGAAGCAAAGCAGGGCGTATCTATGGCTATGAAGGGTGTAATTCCACTTAAGGATTATACAGATTAACAAACGATTATAATTTGATTCATCAGAGCAAAAAAGTAAGAAAATCTACGCTTTTGGTAGAAAATGGTAGAAAAATGAATAAAAATAGTGGGCTTTCAGATTTGTAAAAGTCTGAAAACCCACGTAAATACGTAGTCGGTGCGACAGGATTTGAACCTGCGACCTCTGCGTCCCGAACGCAGCGCTCTACCAAGCTGAGCCACGCACCGTTATTAAATTGTTCTGCGACCTCTGCGCTTCTCCGCTTCGCTCCGGTCGGTTCAAACCAGGTGCCACAGGCACCTTTCACCCCGAACGCAGCGCTCTACCAAGCTGAGCCACGCACCGTTATTAAATTGTTCTGCGACCTCTGCGCTTCGCATTTTTTCAAACACCTATACAGTATCTACTTAAATAGGTCAATTGTCAAGCTGTTTTGAAAAAATAAGATAAACAAGATAAATATGATAGGGCAGGCTCTATTTATATTTTTTCGTGATTTGCCATCTAATTTATGATAAAATTAAACCGTATGAAAGCTTCAAAAACTTTGCGTAGTATGGGAATGATTGGTATTACATAGTTAAAGTCCAACTGCAATTCGGTTACAGTGGAACAATTAATATAACAACATGACTTATAACATTAGGGGGGAGTTATAGAATGAAGAACGAAGCTAAGATTTTGGGACTGTCAAAAAAAGTATTTTTTGGTGTTGTTACAGCATGTGTTATCGGTATAATAATCGGCTCTTTCTGTGATCTTAAGATCAATGAAAGTATCGCAAATGTTACCGAGACAGGCTCGTATTTCGCGGCATTTGGATGTTATTTTTCGTATTGTTTATATCCGGCGGCCGGAATGTGCCTCTACATGGGACTGAGAAATAAGGGGCTTGTCACGGCCGGAAAACTGCTTTGTGTGATAGGATGGTTTCTGGCTGTTTATTACACAAACAGCTACAGTGGGGCCAAGTTACGTGAATTGATGCATTTTAAAGCGGGCGAGTCATCATTCTTTCTTGCAGTTCTCTGCTGGCTTATCATAGCGATGCTGTATATCTGGCCGATGATTGTATGCTATAAGCTGCTTGATGATAAGGATGCTGACGTTTTGATCGCTGTTGGAGCGGCGATTCTTGTTGCGGGTGTTTTGTCTGACAACGTGAATCAGTGGCTGAAGCAGGTCGCATCAAGACCGAGATATAAGTATCTTCTCACATTAGATGATCCGGCAAGCGAGTTTCGGAATTGGTGGGAGATGAGACCGAACTATGCAGGAAGTAATGACGGTTTCAAGTCATGGCCAAGTGGAAATATGACCATAGCTGCGATGATGTTTGCTCTGCCGATGATCACAGACACTTTTAAGGTTCATAGCAGGAAAGTGAGTATCATAGCGTTCATATTTGCTTGTGGTTTTGTAATACTTTACGGATATAACCGTATTCATATGACGAATCATTTCTTAAGTGATGTGTGTTTCGGAACACTCATAACATATTTGATATTTGTTGGCGTTAGCAAGGCTTTTTTGCCTAAACAGATCGGGCTGAAGTATGAGTAAATGATTAGCCAGAAGTTATATATAAATGATATGAAAACTAAATTACATGAGGGGATAATATGAAGAAACGTATTAGCTTAATAATAATGGCGTGCCTAGCATTTTCGATGCTGCAGGGTTGTGGATCAAAGAAAGATAAAAAGGAAAATACTGAGGTGGCGAAGACTGAGGCTTCAAGCACTGCCGACGTTACAGAAGATAAAACTATAGAGGATAAGACTGCAGAAGATAAGACTGCTGAGGATAAAACTTCAGATGAGGAGGTTGCAGAGGGTCCGACAGTTCCGGAAAAGCAGCCGGGACACTATGAATTCAAGCCTAAGGTTTGCAGTGGATACATGAAAGACCTCTTTGGCGAAACGATGTGTGAGACATGGTACAATCTGGTAGATGCAGTATTGGCAGGAGAGGATACCTTTGAGTGCCCTGATTATGAAACCTATCGCTGGGTTATGGGGCAGTTTCCTGAGAGATTATTCCCTGTACTGGTTGATGTGCTTGACTATCCGCTGCCTGAGGAAACGGCCGTGATCGACGGTATTGCACACTTTAATTATAAATATGATCATGAGCAGGTTTTAAAGCGTATTTCCGATTTTGAAAATATGATCGTGGAAATACTTAATGAATCGATGGAAGATGATTATTCTGATTTTGAGAAGGTCATCGCACTCTATAATTATTTTGCACATCATTACACATATGATTATGATCTCTATGAAAGGAAACAAGCAGGTGAATTTGTTGAACTGAGCAGTATTAACTTCCTGGATAAAGGAACAGGCATCTGTCAGGAAATATCGACAGCATATTCATATATGCTGCTTCAGGCGGGAGTTGAGGCGACTACAATGAGTGGAATACGTGGGTATGATAACATGTCTCACGCATGGAGCTATGTTAAGATAAACGGTCATGAGTATCATATTGATCCGACCTTTGTTCTTGATGATAATACGCTCAGTTATCTTATGATGAATGATGATCGCAGAAGCAATTATGACGATTTTGACAGGTCAACATATCGTATTACCAGCAATTATTCGCAGGATCATCCGGTTCCGGCATTTGTTGCCGATGATGACAAATTTTCACCTATCTGGAATACAAAGTTTGAGGCAATAGATACCGAGAAGGATATTCTGTATTGTAAATATATCGATGATAATGGCGTTTGGCAGAACCTGGAGTTTGATTATTCGGGGTATTAAATCGTAAAGGAGAGTGGTGTATTTGCTCTTTAAACCTATATATTATAACGAGAAGAAAAGCTATGGAGAGAGGGCTGCGGCTCTGGAGGAAGAGAATAGTACAAAGAAGCTGAAAGCAGCATCCCTGGATCCGGAGCTTGGCGACAGATTGCGGGCTGTCGCTATAAAGAAGTTGAAAGATCCTGAAGTTTGTGAAATGGTTTTGATGGAGTTTTCTTCGGGGAAGCCGATGGATGGACCTGATAAATACAATGAGGAAAGATTTATTTCCGCTGCCAAAACGTTAAAAGGGCTGGGTGAGCAGAATAGGCTTGAAGAGCTCTTTGATAAGTGTGGCAGCCACCGCATACAGGCGATAATTGTACAGAATATAGAAAATACAGTATTGCTGGAAAAAGCTGCACTAAATGAAGCTGAAGCATATGGACCGTGGTATTTAGGCGTTTCAAGTAATGCCATAGAAGCGCTTCAAGATGAAGAGGTCCTGGCTGGAATCGCGATAAATGGCATGATTGGTCATGCTGCGGAGGATAGTGCTAAAAAAGTAAATAGCAGTGAACTGCTGCAGAAAATCGTGACTGAATCAAAGAGTATTTCTGCAAGAGTTAATGCTGTGCGTCGGTTAAATGATACAAGCGCAGTACTTCCTGCTCTAAGGAAGGAGCTTGCACCTGTTATCATTGCAAAACCGCTTGATTCGTATTGGGAGATCAGGCTTCTTGCATCGGCTCATGATGCAGCAGGTCGCATAATGGCGTATTGTACAGATACTCCGGGATCACTTCAGAAGGATTATCCTGATTGTATCAAATCAGATGAAGTTCTTCTGGCTGAAGTTGAGATAATCTATCCGTTTTTAAGAAACATATTTAGTGAATTGACGGATAAAATGGACACAAATGCGTGGGATAAGCTCCCAAACGTCTGCAAATGTATTAAGCTTCTGCATGAAAACGGTATTATGACCGAGCAGATAGAAAAGGATTTCCCGAAGACTATCGATTACACCTGTAATGTTGTGGACTATTCAGGGGGCGATTACGATTCAAGGTATTCTGCAGAACGAGGAAATAAGATAGATATATGGTAAATACAAGCAGAACGAATAAAACGATGAACAGGAAAAGTCCTTTGTAATTGGGCTGGAGGAAACTGTAATGAATATATACGTTGATTTTGATGATTGTCTGTGTGAGACGGCGAGATATTTCTCGGGGCTTATAGAAAGAATGTTCGGGCTGGACATTCCATACGAGAAGATAAGATATTTTGACTTACAGAAATCATTTTCACTGACGGACGATGATTTTGAGAAGATGATGATAGAGGCTCACAGGCCGGAGGTGCTGATCACTTATGATGAGACGCCGGGAGCTGTAGAGGTAGTTAACAGCTGGATAGACAGCGGGCATGAAGTATCAATAATAACCGGAAGGCCTTTCAGTTCCTTTGAACCGTCGCGTGCATGGCTGGACGAGCATGGGCTTGAGAGGGTTAAGCTGTATTGCCTGAATAAATACGGCAGAGACAATTTCATCAGAAACAGCAGTTTCAGCCTGGAGCTGGAGGACTATTATAAGATGCATTTTGACGTGGCTGTTGAGGATTCGCCGACAGCGTTCAAGTTCTTTGATCATCTGCCGGATATGAAGGTTTTGGTTTATGATCGTCCGTGGAATCAGGAGGCTGTATTTCCAAGAGAGAACTATACAAGATGCTTCGACTGGGAGACGATACGAAATATTGTTGGATAGTTTATTGTAGAAAAGATTAGTCTTGCTGATAGATAGTTTGGAGGCATAGAGATGTCAAAGAGTGAGAAGATTACAAAAATAGAAAATATAGATGTTATGGATGATGCGATAACTATAAACGGAATGCTTCTGAAGTTTCCGCTTTCCTACGAGGAGGTCAAGGCTGTGCTGGGTGAGGCGCGCCTTAATATTGATGAGAAGTGCGGAAAGCATATTTCGTATATTTACGATGAGCTGGGGATTGATTTTGAAGGATCGCCGGAATATCTGAGCAATCTGAAGAAGAAAAAGGCTTTTGTCGACAAAGATCATATAATTATAGGGATGACTCTGTACGTTACGGGTAAGAAGGTTTACTCCTTTTACGATACACAGCCTAAGGGCTGCTATAAGGGCGACCTGACTGTTCTCGGTGAGAGGATCGATATGGAAAATACCTGGAATGAAGCGGGTGGTTATGGTTATGCGCCACAGGGGAGGAACGCAGAGGGTAAGAAGGAGTGGCTTCATATGCAGACCAGTATTTATACCGAGGACAAGAAGCCGATATACGATGACAAGCAGATCCTGAAGGACGTAAATATCACTTTTAAGCCGGAGCGTCCGAAGAGTAAGGAGAATTATAATATCGTCATGTCGGACGAGGAGTGCCTTACATTTGATACCTTCAACTTCAAGCTGGCGGTCATAAATGAGCTGATGTATAATCAGGAGGTGCTGAAGCCGTATTTTGACATATATGATTATATGGCTTTTAAGAAGGGACACTGGAATCTTGAGACGATCAACAACGTCAGAGCGGCTGTGAATTACTTTAAAGAGCTGCCGATTCCTGCAAGATTGGCTGATCTCGTGACAGAGATAAATATGGACGGCGACGATGATATTTATATGAATATTGCGCCGGAATGGGACGGCGAGGACGACAGATTTGATTTTAATACGCTCACCGAGGCGGAGCTTAAGCAGTTTAAGAACCTGAAGAAGATGCTTATCTTCGGTAATGACAAGGATGCTGAGAAGCTCAGGAAGGTCTGCGAACCGCTTGGAATAGAGATTGAGCCGATGGGAACTATAGGATGAATATTTTAAACCTTGAGAATATTTCAAAAACATACATGAATAAGCCGGTTCTTAGCGATGTCTGCATCGGAATAGACAGCGCGGACAAGATAGGCGTGGTTGGCGCAAACGGAACCGGAAAGTCTACGATGCTGGCGATTGCGGCGGGAAAGGTGACTGCTGACGACGGAAAGGTCGTTATGGGAAACGATATACGTATCTCGTATCTCCCGCAGAATCCGGAATTCGACATGAATAAGACGCTTCTGGAAAATATAACCGATGCGATTTATGCCGGCGGAGATCACTGGGATAAGATGGGCGAGATCAAGGCGAATCTGGCTAAAATGGGTATAAATGATCCGGAATGCAGTCCGTCGATACTTTCAGGAGGACAGAAGAAGAGAGCGGCTCTTGTGGCAGCGGTCATGACGCCAGCAGACCTTCTGATACTTGATGAGCCGACGAACCACCTTGATTCAGAGATGATCGAGTGGCTGGAGGACTTCCTGAAAAGATACAGAGGAGCCATCCTTATGGTTACGCACGACAGGTATTTTTTGGATGAAGTGACCGATCAGATAATAGAGATAGATAAAGGAAATGCATATAGATATACTGCCAACTACTCCGGATATCTGGAGCTGAAGGCACAGAGGCTCGACTTTGAGAAGGCGGCTGAAAGGAAGGCGGCAACGCTTTACAGGAAGGATCTTGCGTGGATAAGGCGCGGAGCAAGAGCAAGATCGACCAAGCAGAAAGCCCATATCAAGAGATTCGAGGAGCTTCGTGACAGAGAAAGACCTGAGGAAGAGAGAGAGGTCGCACTAAGCTCACTGCTTCAAAGGATGGGAAACAAGACCATAGTTCTTGATAAGATATCAAAGAGTTATGGTGACCGCGCACTATTTAGAGATTTCACCTACAGTTTCAGAAAGCTGGATAGAATAGGAATTATCGGACCGAACGGCTGTGGAAAGTCTACGCTTTTAAAATGCATAGTCGGTGAGATAATGCCTGACAGTGGAGAAGTTGAGATCGGTCAGACGATAAAGATCGGATATTTCAGCCAGGAGAATGAAGCGCTGTACAGGGCAGCGGCTGATTTTGACGGTACGGGACTTGCTTCGATAGACAGTGTCAGGATCAAGAAGATCGAGAGTATGCGTGTTATCGACTACATTAAGGAAACTGCTGAATATGTCAGGACAACTGATGGACTGACTTCGGCTTCCGTAATGTGCGAGCGATTCCTCTTTGACGCAAATATGCAATACGCTCCGATAGAGAAGCTTTCCGGCGGTGAGAAGAGAAGGCTCTATCTTCTGAAGGTGCTTATGGAGGCGCCGAATGTGATAATCCTTGATGAGCCGACAAATGATCTGGATATTCAGACTCTAAGGATCCTGGAGGACTTTTTGGACAGCTTTGCAGGAATCGTTATAACCGTTTCGCATGACCGGTATTTCCTGGACAGAGTTGTTACAAGGATATTTTCGTTTGAACCAGATGGTACGCTGATGCAGAGTGAAGGCGGATACAGTGATTATCTTCTTCATAAGAGTGCCGGCAGCGGAGCTGAAGAAGATAACAGTACAGCTGCGATAGATAAAACAGGGTCTGCGAAGAATAAACCGGATGGTGCTGCTGAAGGAAAAGAAAAGTCTGCAAAAAACAGCTATAAGCAGCCTCGTGAGAAGACCAGGCTTAACTATAATGAGCAGAGAGAATACGACAGTATAGAAGGAGAGATCGAGGCATTAGAGGCTAGAAGCGCACAGCTTGACGAAGAGATGGTGAAATCGGCAACTGACTTCCCGCATCTTATGGAACTGACCAAAGAAAAGGAAGAGGTTGATGCCAAGATAGAAGCAAAGATGGAACGCTACCTGGAACTCCAGGAGATGGTTGATATGTTTAATAATATGAAATCATAAAGATGAGGTGATAATACAATGAAGAATATTAAGTTTTATGAAGCACCAAAGTATAACACAGCAGAATACGAGAAGATCGAGGACATGATATACAGAACTGTTGAAGAAAAGAAAGAAAATACCGGGTGCTATTCACTTCGTCAGTGCAGTGATAATGAGCTGGCTGAGCAGTTAAAGAAAGCTGATGGATGGGTACAGGGAACCGGAGAGTTCTATGAAGAGTATATGATCATAACTCACGAGGGTAAGAAGTATTATCGTGAGATAGAGTGTATTGACACTGATGAGGATATTATTTTCGAGAATAATAATGATGATTCCGGTGAGCCAAACATGATCTATGTTACTTCAATCGTATTTGAGCCTGAACCGGAGCTTGAGGAGAACGAGCCTTCTGACCCTTACGTTTCACAGTATCCGCTTGAGGACATCCTTGATGAGTTTCTGATATATTGCTATGACGACTATAAGAAGGAAAATGAAGAGGATAAAGAGCATTCATACGTTGAATTCGCTGCTGATGATATAGAGGACATCAGAAAGGTGCTTACGATCATCGGAAAGCACGTTTACAACAAGCAGGAAGGCGAATATGTAATGCTGAAGATTGAGTAATAAGTGGTTTGAAATGAATAAAAATATAGTAACGCTGGAAAGCGTTTCAAAATCATATGAAAATAATATAGTTTTAGACTGCATCTCCCACGACTTCGTAAAGGGAGAGTCGGTTGCTTTTGCAGGCCATAATGGCTGCGGTAAGAGTACGCTTCTGAAGGTTATTGGCGGAATTGTGAGTATTAACCAGGGACGTGTTAGGTATTTCGGTAAGATAAGATTCTCGTATGTTCCGGAGAAATTCATCGGCCTTGATGTCACGATGGAGTATTACCTGAAAAGAATAGCTGAGATGGAAGGCGTCAAATACAGCAAAGTTCAACAGTTGATCAAAGATTTTTACCTTGATGATATGACATATATCAAAATGAATAATATGTCTAAGGGCAGTCTGCAAAAGGTTGGAGTGATTCAGGCGCTTATGGCTCCTCATGACATAATTCTTCTTGATGAACCTTTATCGGGGCAGGACGCTGATTCACAGGAAGTATTTATTACTAAAATAAACGAGCTGAAGGAACAGGGAATCACTATTTTTATGTCCTGTCACGAAAAGAAACTGATGGATGAACTCTCTGACAAGATATTTACGATAGAGGAGGGTAAGCTTAAAAACCTTGAAACAATCAGCGAAGCAAGCTTCAGAATATTTGTCAGAAGAAATGATAATGAATGCTGGCCAGAAATGAGCCTTCGTGGTAATAAATATATGCTTAAGGTGAAGGAAACACAGATGAAAGAGACTGTGATGAAGCTTTATGATGATGGCTGGGAGGTTATAGGAATTGAGGAGTATATTTAGCCTTTATAAACTAAAAATGACAAATGTGATCAAAAGCACAGTTCTTGTTATGCCTACTGTTGCGGTTGTTGCATTTCTTGGCGTGATGTATTCGGTTATCCCTGTACAGATTACAGGCAGCTTTCTTATATCTGGATTTTTCCTTTTTATCATCAGCGTGTACATATCCATGAGCATACAGCTTAAGGAGAAGAATGTTCATGAGGAAATATTTATAATGCACAGCAGAAGAAACGCGGATTATTATATTTCCAGAGAGCTGGTACTGTATAGCATCATGTTATTCTACGTGGTGGTTGTTATAGCATATCCACTCATTAGTAGCAAGTTTAAAGAGGACTTTTTTACGAGAACCTTAAAACCGGTTGATGTTTTATACGGAACCTTAATAGTCATTGGAAATGGCATTTGCGGAATTGCTTTGGGTGATCTGTTTCACCAGAGAATAATTACAAGAAAGAAAAACAGCATACTTTTTGTAGTATTGACAGCTGTTCTGGCAATCTGCAAGGTTTCGATAATAGAGAAATGGGCCTCGGCAAAAGTATTGAATATCATACTTCCGCCGCTTATGGACGGCTTTGATATGGTAAGAGAGACGGATATATTTGATCCTAAGGGAACGATGCTTATTCTTGCTCACTCGGCGCTTTATGTGGCGGTACTGGTTGCTGTAAAGATATATCTGCTCAGGCGTTTTAGGTTTAAATAATAACGGATAACGAATTATGAATGATAAATATAAGAATCATGCAAATAATTTAGCGACAACAGCTTCTGCAAAGTGTACTGTGGTGAAGGCTTCCGGCGAGACTGCAGAGAAGGAAACTGAGATTATACGCGAGAAGTTTATTACAGTGACTGTGAATGGACAGAAGGCGTTTTATTTGTCATGCACACCGGAGAACCTTACGGAGCTTGTTATTGGCCGATTATATACTGAGAAGATCATCCGTAATATTGATGAGGTTAAAGATCTTTTTATCTGTGGCAAGGGAGATATAGCTGAGGTTATGCTTATCGGAGATGTGAAGTTTAAAGCTTTTGATGGAGTTGAGCCAACCTGCTGTACAGGTAATAAACAATTCCTGGTACGTGAAAGTAATGATTCAGAGAGTATATCAAATATTAATGAAGATAATATAGAATCTAAGGTGATTCCGCTTTCTGAGCATATATTTGAACTCGCTGAATATTTCAAGAAAGATGGAGAGCTGCATAAGAGCACCGGCGGAACCCACAGCTGTTATATCCGCTTCAGTAATGGAAGAATACTTTCGTTTGAAGATATCAGCAGGCATAATGCCCTTGATAAGGCTGTTGGAGCAATGCTTCTTCAAGGAGAGAAACCGCAGGAGTGTATGATATATACTACCGGAAGAGTCGCAGCCGATATGGTCATAAAAATAGTTGCGGCAGGTGTTCCCGTACTTGTCAGCAAAGCTGTACCAACCGAAGAAGCTGTTAAACTTGCTGAAAAATACGGCCTGACGATGATCTGCAGAGCCTGGCCGGATTCGTATGAGATATATAGTTAAAAAACAAGGCCGCCGGAACACCGGCGGCCATTTATATTTGGAATTAATGTGAAACACTATGTTGTATATAACAATATGAGTATAACATTTAGTGTTTTGTAATCTGCATCATTCACTATATTTCTTGTACATCTCTTCAAGCTCATCGTCAGTGATCGTGGTCACGCGACCCTCATCATACTGAGCCATAACCCAATCGTGAATTTTTACGATAACAGGATCATTCTTCTCAAGCTCAGCTTCGCCATGAGACTTGCGGTATTCATTAACCCAGAAGGCGATACCGGCCAATCCGGATGTATTTGAGATTGATACTCTTGGCGGACGATTGAGGATAGCACCTGTATCGAAAATGTTATAAATCTCAGGATTCTTCATCATTCCGTCAGCGTGGATACCTGCTCTTGTGATGTTGAAGTTGCTTCCGACAAATGGTGTCATTGGCGGAATATCGTAGTTGGTTTCATTCTGCAGATACTCGGCTATCTCTGTAATAACCTGAGTGTTCATGCCATTAAGTGTTCCGCGGAGTGATGCGTACTCGAAGACCATTGCTTCGAGAGGAACGTTTCCGGTTCTCTCACCGATTCCGAGGAGAGAGCAGTTTACAGCAGAAGCACCATACATCCAGGCAGTTGTTGCATTTACAACGCCCTTGTAGAAATCATTGTGGCCGTGCCACTCAAGCATCTCAGACGGTACGTCAGCATGATGCTGCAGACCGTAGATGATGCCGGATACACTTCTTGGAAGAGCAGCACCAGGATATGGAACGCCGTAGCCCATAGTATCGCAGGCGCGGATCTTAACAGGAACACCACTTTCCTTAGATAATTTCATAAGGCTGTTAGCGAAAGGTACAACAAAACCGTAGAAATCAGCTCTTGTTATATCTTCGAAGTGACATCTTGGACGGAGACCGGCCTCTATACAGTCTGAAACGATTCCAAGGTATTTATCAAGAGCCTGCTTACGTGTAAGACCCATTTTATGGAAGATGTGATAATCCGAACAGCTTACCAGAATACCTGTTTCCTTGATTCCGATAGATTTGACCAGTTCAAAGTCTTTTTTTGATGCGCGGATCCAAGTGGTTATCTCAGGGAACTTGTAGCCAAGCTCGAGACATTTCTCAAGAGCACGACGATCCTTCTCAGAATATACGAAGAACTCGGTCTGTCTGATCATGCCGTTCGGCCCGCCCAGCTTATTCAGAAGCTTGTAGATATGAACCATCTGCTCGGTAGTATAAGGTACTCTTGACTGCTGGCCGTCGCGGAAGGTTGTGTCGGTGATGAAGATATCTTCAGGCATATTTTCAGGGACGCGGCGGTAGTTGAAGGTGATCTTCGGGGTTTCAATATAAGGGAACATTTCTCTGAAAAGCTCAGGTTCTGCTGTGTCCTGAAGCTGATAAATGTATGGATCCTGCTCCAGCTTATAGGTTTTGTTGCTTAAAATAATATCTCTCATGGGGACTCCTTCCGTATTTTTCATAAATATGTGTACAAGTATAAACATATGTTGTATTATGTGTAAAGTGAATAAAAATGATAATAATAATTCGAAATATAGATAAATAGGAGGAGAGCTATGGATATTCAGGCGCTGGAAACCTTTAAAACACTTGCAGAAACCAAGAGTTTTACGAAAACTGCGAACCAGCTGTTTGTGGCGCAGTCGACGGTCACAAACAGGATAAATGAGCTTGAAAAAGAGCTGAAGATAAGCCTTTTTAATCGTACAAACAGAAGTGTTCAGCTTACCAATGAGGGTGAAAGATTCAAGATTTATGCTGAGAAGGTTCTGAGTCTTACGGAAAATACACTGGCCGAAATGATGGCCGAGCGTAAGTTTGAGAATCATATAAGGATTGGATGTGCAGATTCTATCTATGAAGGACATCTTGCGCCACAGATAATGGATTATAGAGGAAAGTATCCTGAGAATTCGTTGAAGATAACTATAGGTTATTCGGATCACTTACTGGAAATGCTTCAGGAGGATATATTTGATGTTGTATTTGTTTATATTCCTCTGAAGAAGGCTGCTATATGCTCAGAATTATATAAGCAGGACAAGCTGATCCTTGTTACGGACATAAATAATAAGAAATACGCTCGCGGTATAAAACGTGACCAGCTGATAGAAGAGAATTATCTGATGTGTAATTTTGCGCTTCAGGATGTCGGACAGTTTATCAGAAAGCTGTTTCCGAGGTTCCACCAGTTTGAGCTTGAGATTGATGACTGTATGAAGATTGTGCCGTACCTGATCGGGAAGGATAATTATACATTCCTTCCGAAAGATATGGCTGATACTTATATCAGGGAGAAGAAGCTTCGTGAGGTGAAGCTTATCGACTTTAATACCCCGATCATAAACAGTTATAAGGTTTATAAAGAATCAAAGAAAGCTCTTATTGATACGTTGATATAATAATTGTGCGTATTGACAGGCCCTATGTTTGAAAATATTAATATTATGCGACATCGATAGTTATTTATGGGATTTTCGTGTATAATGGGAGAGCGTTGAAATTATAAAATACTATTTGAAGGACATAATAAGATGAACAGAAAAGAGATTAATGAGATTAAAGCACTGTATGACAGCGTACAGGACTGCAGCATACTGAGACTTGCCGGCTGCTATGTGAACGGCGAGAAGAATAAGGTCAAGACCTTTAATGAATCGTTTTACAATCTTCCTGAGGAGGAAATGTATAAATACCTTGAGATATTCAGAAAAACTCTTTCAGGAGTTCCGGGGAAGAACCTTCTGGATATGGCCTTTACTGAAGGTGGAGCGGATGAGTCGGCAGGACATGGCCTGCTTGACAAGATCAGAAGATCTGAACTGAAAGATGATGAGGTGCTTCAGAGCTTTTACGATAAGATAATAAGCAGTTATGATATCGTTGGTAATTATCTGATACTTCTGATA
>JAEEGF010548344.1_pt1 | contig 14489 bp, 9 predicted proteins | sample 9134171 | NCBI WGS metagenome assembly JAEEGF01 (sample SAMN16246542, study PRJNA631951) | gut metagenome | biome: gut microbiome; feature: rumen; material: AP-attached | host: Bos | place: Iran: Karaj | collected 2018-10
TAATCTATAGAAAATACTTAAGTATGAACATTTAAACATCATTAAAGTATGAATCGAATTCTTAAATCGCTGCAAAAGCCATTAGTAACTCTGTTCCTGCTCTGTTTGTTCCCTATGGGAGCACTGGCTCAGAACGTTGTAAAGGGAACAGTGAATGATGAAGCAGGCGAGCCGATCATCGGTGCGACTGTGAAAGTAAGTGGAAGTAACGCCGGCTCTATTACCGACTTCGACGGTAAATTCTCTGTTCAGGCTGCTTCTAACGCCACTCTCGAGATTTCTTATGTCGGCTACGTAACTCAGAAAGTAAAAGTAGCTGGAAAAAGCGACATTACAGTCGTTCTGAAGGAAGACACTCAGATGCTGAATGACGTCGTGGTTATCGGTTACGGTACCATGAAAAAGAGCGACATTTCCGGATCTGTTGCAACCATCAACAAGGAGCAGATGGAGCGCAAGGTGCCTGTTAACATCGCCCAGGCCCTGCAGGGTGCTGCTGCCGGTGTGATGGTTACCAATCAGGACGGTGCGCCTGGCACAAGATCAGCCATCCGTATCCGTGGTGTCGGAACCATCAATGGTGATGCTAACCCTCTGTATGTGGTTGACGGTGTGCAGGTTGGTACCAATGCTGACTTCGTGAACCCAGCCGACATCGAGAGCATTGAGGTGTTGAAGGATGCTTCTGCAACTGCCATCTACGGTTCTGCAGGTGCTAACGGTGTGATCATGATCACCACCAAGCACGGTCAGAAGGGTAAGATGAACATCAACATCACCGCCGATATCGGTATCCAGACCCTTCCTTACAAGCTGAAGACCTTGAAGGGTGATGCTTATGCCCGTTCGATCCGCGAGTCAAAGGCTAACGATGGTCAGACTCTGAACAACCAGATCTGGAATGAGGCATACGACGGCAAGCGCAACTATATCGACTGGCAGGATCAGATGTATCGTACCGGTCTGAAGCAGCAGTATGGTATCTCAGCCAGCGGTGGTAACGATAAGACCCAGTACAACTTCTCTATCGGTTACCTCGACAACAAGGGTATCATCGTGAACACCAAGTACAACCGTCTGACTTCACGCGCCAGCGTTAAGACTCAGGTGAACGACTACATCGAGTTCGGTGGTGACATCAACTATACCTATTCTACTATTCAGGGTAACAACATCGGCCTTGGTAACAACCAGAACCTGTCTTCTCAGCGTGATATCGCCCAGATGGCTCCGTCTCTCGACTACATTGATGACGTAACTGGTGAGCATGTAAAGGTAAACGTTGTGAATCCTGACGGCACATTCGGTGGTAGTAAGGCTCCTACACCTGACGGTTGGGAAGGTATGACCGCCGGTGCCCAGAACCCATACGCTACACAGATGGAAATCGGCCGTGAGACCCGTAACTCACGCATTTCTGTGAACCCCTACATCGACATCACATTCCTCAAGCTGAAGGAGCATAAGCTGAACCTTCACTCAATCGCTTCTTGGACTCAGACCAATTCAGACAACGATGAGTTCTCTGGTATGTACGAGCGCTACAACTATGTCAGTGGTAAGTGGACAAAGGTCAACTACGAAGGCCGTGACAAGGAGTACTACAACTTCGGTCTTGGTCAGAGCAAGGGTATTTCAAAGAGCATCGAGACTTACCTGACCTATAACTGGAACACAGACTTCCACAACCTGACAGCCATGGTCGGTAACTCTGTCAGCGACTATGAGGGTTCATGGGTAAGCGGCAGTGGTCACACATTCCTGTCAAAGGACAACCGTCAGATCTCTCTGGCTGAGACGATCAACCCAAGTAATGGTGGTTTCAACGCTAAGACTCGTACCATTTCTTACTATGCTCGTCTGGTTTACAGCCTCTTCGATCGTTATATCATCACAGGTACCGTACGTCGTGACGGTTCTTCAAACTTCTCATCAAGCAACCGTTGGGGTACCTTCCCATCAGTAGCCGGTGCATGGCGTATCTCTGAGGAAAAGTTCATGAAGGATGTGAAATGGATCGACAACCTGAAGCTCCGTGTGGGTTGGGGTCAGACCGGTAACGCCGGTGGTATCGCAGGCCGTTCTACATACGCCCTGTCTTCTGAGAACACTAAGCACCAGTTCTATGACTTCGGTATGGGTGGTGGTCCTAACGGTTCATTCCACCGTGTACAGGGCTTCTATGCACCTCTGGTGGATACCAACCTGAAGTGGGAGACCAACGAGCAGCTGAACTTCGGTTTGGACCTCGGCTTCCTCAACAACGACCTGACCATCACTTTGGACTACTTCACCCGTAAGACCAAGGACCTGCTGATCGACCGTCAGATCCGTCCGTCTGCTGGTAACACCTCTATCTACACCAACTTCGGTCAGATCAACAACTACGGTTTCGAGTTCTCTGTTAACTATAACAAGCGTCTGAACAAGGACTGGGGTATCAACGTAGCATTCAACGGTTCTACCTTGAAGAACGAGATCAAGAAGATGGGTGTTGACTATCCTTCAACCTGTAGCGGTAGCAACGGCACTTATTCTGCAGAAGACAGCGGTGACGGTTCTAACATGGGTGCTGTCAATGGTACCGGTTTCCTGTGGAACGACCACTCTCTCTGCCGTGAGGGCGAGGCTGTAGGTTCTTACTACGGCTGGCGCGTGGCAGGTGTCATCACCGACGAGACTATGCTGGCTAAGGCAAAAGCTCAGGGGCAGGATGCTGCAATGGGTGACTATCTCTTTGAGGATGTTGACGGCAATGGTGTATTGGACGAGCAGGACCGTGTCATCCTCGGCAATGGTCTGCCTTCATTCAACTTCGGTCTGAATATCAGTGCTACCTATAAGAACTGGGACTTCAGCATCTATTCTAATGGTGTACTCGGCATGAAGATCCTCTCTTACTCTAAGATGCGTATGAGCATTATGAATCCTTCTGACGACTCTTGGACACCAGCCCTGCTGGAGGAGAGCTACAACAACATGTGGAGCCCCACCAATCCTGGCGGTTCACTGGCTCGCCTGACCCGTCTTGACAACAACAAGAACGCCCGTATCAGCGATGCTTGGATTGAGAACGGCGACTTCTTCAGGGTTAGCAACATCCAGGTTGGTTACAACATCCCGAAGCCTCTGCTCCACACCATCGGCATCAATGCTGCTCGTGTTTACTTCGCAGTGCAGAATCTCTTCACCATCGCTGGTTACACCAAGTACGGTGATCCTGAGGTTGGTCAGGGTAGCGTGATCTACACCGGTCTTGACACTGGTCGTTACGCTACACCTCGCACATTCCAGTTTGGTCTTAATGTCACATTCTAATTACATCAAAAGAAATACATTATGAAAAAATCAATTAAATATTTAGCATTGGCAGGTCTTGGAGTCGTTGCACTGTCTTCATGTAACAACGACAACTTCCTGGACGTACCGCAGTATAACATTGTGAGCATTGATGCTCAGTTTGAGGGTGACGCCAACGCCCGTCTCGGTCTGAACGGTATCTATGTTTACAATAATGTTAGTAAAGAGGATGATTGTTGGGGATTCAAGCCGAATCTGTTTACCGGCTCTCACCCGACCATGGATACCCAGTGTACGGGTTGGGACGTGAAGTTCCTCGACCAGACCTGGGATGCCAACGTCGGTGAGCTTGGTCAGGGTTGGGCACACGCCTACGCAGCTATCAGCCGTGCCAACCTCTATCTGGCAGGACTGGAGACGGCAGAGGGTGTCAGCGCTGATGCCAAGAAGTTGTGTGAAGGTGAGGCTCGCGCCCTCCGTGGCTATTTCTACACCTGGTTGGCTACCACCTTCGGTCGTGTACCGATGCTGGCTACCGGTGAGGACTTCAGTAACACCCCTGAAAAGGCTGCTGCTGAGACCTACGAGGAGATGTGGGACTTCATCATCGAGGACTTCCAGAAGGCTTCCGAGCTCCTGGAGTGGACACCATACAACAATGAGTATGGCCGTTGCACCAAGGGTATGGCGAAGGCTTACCTGGCTGACGCCTACATGTGGAAGGCTTACCGTTGCCCAGACAAGGCTGCTGACTGCTACGCCAAGGCTAAGGCTGAGCTGAAGAGCATCATCGACAGCGGTACTTATGAGCTCTCTACCAACTTCGCAACCAACTGGGATCCCGCAGGATTCTGGAACAAGGAGTGTATCTGGGCTTTGTGCTCTGATGAAGGTAGCGAATGGAGCAGCTGGGGTGGCGACCGTACCATTACCTTCTGTAATCCAAACATGCTGAAGTGGTTCTGCGCATGTCCTGAGAACGGCGGTTGGGGTGCTGAGTACCTCTCTTGGGAGTGGTATGACAGCTATGAGCCCGGTGACACCCGTCGTGACGCTTCTTGCGCTACTGGTGCTGTTCCAGCTGATCAGATGGAAAAATGGGGTATCGAGAAGTCTAAGGTTGTTTGGGGATTCAATCCTTACCTGAAGGATTCTCTCGGTGTGAAGAATGACGCTGGTCAGGTGGTTAAGCCTTTCATCAATCCTGAGGGTGTAGAGTCAGGTACCAAGACTATGCAGTTCCACTTTACCAATGGTGAGTTCGCACCTGCTATCTGGACCACTAAGATCTGGCGTAATGCATATGCTGACGGTAACTCTTGGGGTACACAGATGTGGTCTCCGACCATTATCTACGGAAAGCGTTATGCCAACGTGCTGCTCGACTATGCTGAGTGCTGCTTCCGTACCGGTCAGGATGAGGAAGGCTGGAAACAACTTGATATCCTCCGTAACCGCGCTTGGGGTAACTTGACCATCGGTCAGGACTACAGCAAGTACTTTGCTCACTTCAACACCGTATATTCTGGCAATGGCAAGTCTATCACCATGACCGAGTATCCTGTTGGTGTGCTGAAGGCTCCTGTTACCGTTCCTTCTGCAAAGGAATACTACACCAAGCTGCAGGCTACACCAAACCGTGTAGGTTACACCCATAAGTCTGAGGCTTGGAAGGTGGCTGTGAACGAGGAGCGCCGTAAGGAGTTCAACTCTGAGTGGTGTCTCTGCCCGGATATGATCAAGTCTGGTTATATCGAGGATCACATCGACTACAACTATCCGAAGGACGATGGTGGTAATGACTATGCACACTATCCTTGGACCAAGCGTACCTTCACCTTCGACATCAACAAGATGGATATGCCTATCCCAGCTGTTGAGTTGCTGAAGAATAGCCTGCTGAAGCAGAATCCTGCTTACGCTGGTAGTAACTAAAGTATAAAACGTGTTTATCCCCTGCCACCACAATGGCAGGGGATTTTCAACAGCACGTTTTGGTTTTGTTAGTTGGAGGTGCCGAGTCGTGAGACCCGGCACCTTTTTTATTATGATACGATTTCTATAATAGAATTTGCATAATTGAAAAAGATTATCTACCTTTGCCACGCTATTAGATATATGATGAAACCAGGACAGTTAAAATCAATCCATTGGACGGCTGCGATACCAATAGCGGTAGGCATGGCAGTATATAGTTATTGGTACTTCGGTTTCCCCCAAGTGCTGATGAGTCACGAGCAGTCGCAGTTGTTCGTATGGGATATGACTTACCTGCATGACCGACTTGAAATGCCTGGTGGCTGGAGAGACTATCTGTGGAGCGCTGTGGCTCAGTTCTTCTGCTCTCCGATGCAGGGTGCTTTGACAATGGCTCTGCTCTGTGCGGTGCTACAGATGCTCTCGATGTGGCTTTTCCATCGCCTGTTGAGGAAGAGGTGGCGCGTGGTGTCGGTGCTCTTATCACTGATATTGCCGATGTTGCTCTGCTTCAAGGTTTACAAGCCTGTCGGCGGCACTTTGGAGGAACTGGAATATGACTATCTGCTGCGTCAGGGTAAATGGGAGGACATTGTAGCCAAAAACCAACAGAGTAAGACTATGATTTTATCCTGCCAAAATGCAGTGCGCATTGCCTTATGGAAGACCGGGCGTCTGGCTCCCGAATATCTGCAGAACTGCCTCCTGAATCCGAAGGAGGTGTTATCAAGCCGCGCTTCGGCCTATATGATGAGCGATATCTATATGATGCTTGGGCAGGTGGGGATGGCACAACGTGCAGCCTTTGAGGCCATGGAGTCGATCGAAGATTATGACAAAAGCGGACGTTCCCTCATGCGACTGACAGAGACCAGTCTGATTACAGGACATCCTGAAGTGGCACTGAAGTATATCTGTCTGTTGGAACGTACACTCTTCTACCGCAGCTGGGCAAAGAAGATGCGCCCCTTGGCAGAACACCCGGAACTACTGAACGGTACTGTTTACGGGCAATTGAAACAGACGTACGAAAAGGCAGAGAACCAATTATTTTATTAATGATGGGAACACGTTATCACAAATTGATTATAGCCCTTTTGGGCATACTGATAATGACTGCTTGTAGCCGACAGCCAGAAAATGTGCAACACGTAAATAAGCTGCCAGAAATCTATCCAGACTACGTAGATGTGACGATACCTGACGGCATTGCTCCCCTGAACTTCTCGATGACCGACGATGCGGTGACAACGGTAGATGTGCAGGTCACTGGAGCCAAAGACGGTTCGCTGCATGTGAATGGTGACTACGCAGACTTTGACATTGAGGAATGGCACGCACTGCTGAAGCAGAACCGTGGGGCAAAGCTCACCTTTACGGTATGCGCTGAGAAAGACGGGCAGTGGACACAGTATCGGGACTTTACGGTGGCTGTCAGCGAACAGCCTCTTGAGGAATGGGGCGTTACCTATCGGCGCATTGCTCCCAGCTTCGAGATATACAGTAAGATGGGGCTCTATCAGCGTGATCTGAGTAACTTCGATGAGGAGGTCATTATTGATAATACACAGATCAACCGGATGTGCGTGAACTGTCATTCCGCCAACCAGACCAATCCCGACCAATATGTATTCCATGTCCGTGGTGACCATGGTGCAACGGTGATCCACCGTGAAGGAAAGACGGAACTGCTACAGGCCAAGAATGAACAGCTGGGTGGTGCAATGGTCTATCCTGGTTGGCATCCAGGCGGTCGTTATTGCGCCTTCTCAACCAACAAGACTTCACAAATGTTCCATACAGCCAGTATTCAGCGTATTGACGTGTATGATGCATCGTCAGACGTGTTTATCTATGATACACAGACACATACTATCCTGCAGGACACACTGATTATGAAGAAATATTGGGCAGAGAACTGTCCAGCCTTCTCGCCCGACGGCAAATGGCTTTATTTCACGACAGCCCGTCGCCAAATCTATCCTACCGATTACGACAAGGAGAAATATAGTCTCTGCCGGGTGAGCTTTGATGAGAATACTGGTCATATCGGCACAAAGGTAGATACGTTGGTCAATACCAGACAAACGGGTAAGAGCGTATCGTGGCCACGCATTTCATATGACGGACGCTTTCTGATGTATGCAGAGGCAAACTATGGTTACTTCACGGTGTGGCATCCTGAAGCTGAGCTGTGGTTGTACGACTTGAAGAATAACACGACACGACGGATGGACGAGGTGAACAGTCAGCGCTCAGAGAGTCTGCATGCCTGGAGTAAGAACAGTCACTGGTTCCTTTTTACGAGTCGTCGCGACGATGGACTTTACACACGCCTCTACTTTGCAAGTATTGATGCCACAGGACGTGCCACCAAACCCTTCATGCTGCCGCAACGCAATCCCAAGGAATATTACCGCCGACTGATGTACTCATACAACACCCCAGATTTCACCAGCAAAATGGTAAACATCGATAAAGCTGCTACTTACAGAGAAATAGAGAGCGACAAAAGAACAGAGACTAAAGTGAAGTAAGGACTTCAGCGTGCGCTAAGGATTCTCTCTAATTCGTCGAGTTCAGTATCAGTCGTAGCCCAGCTCGTGACGAAACGGCAGATGGTGTGATAGTGGTCAGTTTGCCCAAAGTGGGTAAATTGTACCTGACGCCCCAGACGTTCAGCCTGTTCGTTGTCCATAATCACGAACTGCTGGTTGGTGGGGGAATCGACTAAGAATTCAAAACCCTTACGGATGAAAAGTGCTTTCATGCGCATGGCTGTCTTGATGGCCTGCTCGGAAAGCTTATAATACAATAAGGTATCTCCCTCCTTACTAAACAGTGCCTCAAACTGCAGTCCGATGAGGGCGCCTTTGGCAATCACGGCGCCGTGCTGCTTTTGAATGGAGAAGAAGTGCTTGTGCGCATTATGATGGGTGAAGACCACTGCCTCGCCACAGAGGGCACCGATCTTCGTGCCACCGATATAGAAAACATCGCAGTGGCGGGCGAGATAGGGCAGGGTGATGTCGTTGCCTTCTGCCATCAGACCGTAACCGAGACGGGCACCGTCGATATAAAGCGGTATCTCGTAACGCTGACAGACCTGGTAGATGTCGTTGAGTTCACGGGCTGAATAGAGGGTACCCAGTTCGGTGGGGAAGGTGATATACACCAGTCCCGGGTGGACGGCATGGTCCTTATTGCCATCGTGCATGTAGTCGTCGAGGTATTTATCGAGTACGGCTGCCTCCAGTTTGCCATCGGTATCGGGGAGGGTGATGATCTTATGCTCGGTGAACTCCACGGCACCTGCCTCATGGACATTGATATGACCGCTGCCCACGCATATGACACCCTCATACTGATAGAGCATGGAGTCGATGGTGGTGGCGTTGGTCTGGGTACCACCGGTGAGGAAGAATATCTGGGCATCGGGCAGGCCGCAAGCCTCGCGGATGCGGTCCTTGGCACGCTCGCTGAAGGCATCGAAACCATAGGGCGTAGGTTTGGCACTGTTGTATCTGACCAGATTGTCGAGCACCTGCTGACAAGCTCCGTTATTATAGTCACATTCGAATGAAATCATGATCGTTTTGTCTTATTTTGGCTGCAAAGATAATCATTTTCAGCCATTTTACTTGCAAACATCGGACATATTTTGTATTTTTGCAGTCAGATTTCGTTTTAATTGATGGACAGTAGATTGAGATATAGTTTTCTGACGCTGGTTTTGATAGGGCTGACATTGGTGCTCTCTTCGTGGGATGACGAAGAGCGTCGTGCCATCATCGGTCCACTTCCACCAGTGCCCGATTATGCTGATTCTACCCAGTGGTACATTATTGACAGAGGGGGCGAAGCCGACCTCTTCTATGTGATCTCTACCGAGACAGGCGACCACATGCAGGACGGTGATACCTGTCACTTGGCTGATACCTACGATGCGACTTTACGGGGTAAGATGCTGAAGGAGATGGTGGCGGTCGATTCGTTCTACTCAGGAAAACGCCTGAATTATTTCTCACCGTATTACCGTCAGGTGTCCATGCAGTCGTGGATGACGCCTGAACTGGCGTTTGTCCGTCTAGACGTGTCAATTGAAGATATCAAGAGCAGTTGGCAGTATTATATCCAACATCTGAACCACGGACGTCCTTTTATCCTTGCCGGTTACAGTCAGGGGGGACGTGGTATGTTCGATGTGCTGGCAGAGATGCCCGATAGTATCAGAGAGCGTATGGTGGCAGCCTACGTCATCGGCTACAGGGTGTCGCAAGAGGACCTGGATTCCAACCTCCATATCCGACTGGCGCAGGGCGCGACGGACACGGGTGTGCTCATCGGCTTTAACTCCGTAAAATCTCCGGAGTGTACGCAAGCTTTCAGCGAAGGGACGGTGGCATGTATCAATCCCGTGAACTGGCGTACCGACAGTGTCAGTACCCCGTTTGTGCTCTATGGACGTCGGGGGAACGATACGCTCTCTGTGCACTGTGATACGGAGAGTCACCAACTGATTGTGGAGGGCTATACCAAGCATCGTATCATGCCCCTGATCGGTATACCGGGCAACTATCATAACATGGAACTGAAGTTCTATTATCCCTATATCCGACAGAACATGGCCGACCGCGTGGCGGCCTTTATGGCGAAGAAAAAAGAAGAGTGAGGTTAGGGCCTCACTCTTTTGGTAATGTCATCACGAAACGGGCACCGCCTGTATAACTAGTGTCGAGTACGATGTCACCGCCCAGACGACGGGCAATGCTACGCGCCACCGTCAGTCCGATACCCGTTCCGTCGTAGTACTCATCCAACTGCACAAACTCATCGAAGATATGTTCTGCCTCCTTGGGCGGGATACCGATACCCGTATCCTCTACGATGAAACTGACGGCCTCTGGCTGTTGCTGGATTGCCAGACGGACTTCCCCCTCCTTGGTAAACTTACGGGCATTGTCGAGCAACAGAGTGAGGGCTCTGGTGGCTGAACGCTGGTTGGTATGGATGAGGGTCTCTGCCTGGGCGTCGGCCTGCAACAGGAACTTGATGTGGGTGTCCTGTTGGATGCCGGTGTGCTCGGCTGCCTGCTTGGCAATCGTCAGGGCAGCGATATCGTCGTTGCGCTGGATGACCTGCTGACTGTTGGCATCGGAGAGTTCCAGCATCTTGTTCACCAAACCGGTGATACGCTCCGTACTCTCGGAGATGCGTTTCTGGATGTCGGCCTTCTCTTCCTCCTGCAGCACCATATTCGGTGCGGTGAGGATCTGGGTGAAGCCATTGAGGATGTTCAGGGGTGTGCGGAACTCGTGAGAGATCTGCTGGATGAAGTTGGTCTTCATCTTCGACGACTCCTCGGCACGGGCATTGGCAATCATCAGTTCCTGGTTTTTCTGAGCCAGACGCTTCGCTGCCCGATGACGGAAGTACATGAAGAGCAACAGTACCAGCATGAGCAGGCCGATGATGAGGATCACGAAACGGGAACGGTCCAGTTGTCCCTTCATGCGGAGTTCATCCACCTGGAAGAGGGTGTTCAGTTCGTCGAGCTGCATGCGCACATCCTTCGAGAAGGTGGAATCCTTGTGCAGGTACATCTTCTGATAGAGGAGGGCGGCTTCACGATCCCTGCCATTAGCCAACAGGGCTTCACCGCGCTGGCGCTGGGCCATCGGCCACCAGTCGAGGTCCATCATCGGCGCATAGAGGTCGGTATAGGCCACGGCTTTCTTGATATCACCTTGCTTCATTGCCAGACGGGCCTGATGCACCTGCATCTGGTAGGTGAGGTAGGGGTCTTTGATTTGCTCGTTGAGCAGTTCGCAGGCAGTCAGTTCCCTGGCGGCAGCATCGAGACTATCGCTACCGATGAGGGCACTGGCATTCCAGAGGTGCTGTTCCATGTCATAGACATTCATCTTTCCGACTCCGGGTTTCTCCAAGGCCTTGATGTATTCCAGGTGCTGGCGCCACTCCCTACAGATGGCCAACTCGCGGGGATAGTCTTCGATCTGATCCAGTTCCTGTGCCATATAGAAGTAGGCACTCAGCAACTCGTTCTTGGCGACGTCGGGTATCTCCTTCATCAGACGGATACTGCGGTCGAGGGCCTTGACGGACTGCTGGTGGTCGATATTATCGTAGATCACACCGATCTGCTGGTAGGCGAGGGCTCGTCCGAGGGTGTTATCCTGTTTCTGGGCAAACTCCTGCATCTGTTCGGCCTCACGGAGGGCGGTCTGCGTACGACTGGTATAGGAACAGCTCTCGATGATGTCGCGCCAGGCCTTATAGAACGAGTCCCAACGCTCGTGCTTCTCCATCCAGTCTTTCTGTATCCTCGCCTCTTTCTCCAAGCGCAACCAGTCCTCGGAGTTATAGATTAGCGTGAGACGTTTGTTGCGCCCTGCCTCCTCATAAGCCAGATTGCCCTCTTGCTGGGCGTATTGGATCCACTCATCGCAGATGCTGAGTACGGTGTTCACCTCACCCGACCACTCGGTCTCATTTACCAGATTCTCGTAGGCTTTCAGTTTTTTCTCACCTGTGAGACCGGATATGGGCCCAGTAGCCCCTATGGTGAGGGCGGTCAAAAGGGTGATAACTAAACAAATATATCTTCTCATGCAAGTTCGCGATAATGGTAATTACTTCTTTTTACAGCGCTCCAAGCATACGCTTGATCACCACTGAACAACTGATCTCGCGGTTGGCAGCCTCGGGGATGACAATCGAGTTGGGTGACTCGATGACATCGTCGGTCACGATGAGGTTACGGCGCACGGGCAGACAGTGCATGAACTTACCATTGTTCGTCCATGACATGTGCTCGGTATCAACGGTCCATGACATATCCTTCGAGGTGATCTTTCCGTAGTCAGCGGGATTGGTCACACCGGGGTTACTCCAGTTCTTGGCGTAGATGAAGTCGGCACCCTCGAAGGCTTTCTTCTGGTCGTATTCCACACGGGCATTGCCGACAAACTGTGGATCGAGCTCATAGCCCTTGGGGTGGGTGATGACGAAATCCACATCAGCGGCATTCATCCACTGGGCGAAACTGTTGGGCACGGCCTGAGGCAACGCACGGCAATGGGGTGCCCAGGTCAAAACGACCTTCGGACGCTTCACCGTCTTATACTCCTCAATGGTGATGAGGTCGGCAAAGGCCTGGAGGGGATGTACGGTGGCCGTCTCCATCGCAAAGACAGGGCGACCGGAGTATTTGATAAACTGCTGCAGCACGGTCTCGGCATAGTCGTATTCACGATCGGTCAGGCCGGCGAAACTACGCACGCCAATCAGGTCGCAGTAGCAACCCATCACGGGGATGGCCTCCAGCAGATGTTCACTCTTGTCACCATCCATGATAACGCCACGCTCGGTCTCCAGTTTCCAGGCTCCGGCATTCACATCGAGCACGATTACATTCATGCCGAGGTTCATGGCCGCCTTCTGGGTGGAGAGACGGGTGCGCAGACTATTATTGAAGAAGATCATCATCAGGGTCTTGTTCTTACCCAGGTGCTGATACTTATAACGGTCGTTCTTGATCTCAAATGCTTCGGCCATCGCCTTCTCCAGCGGGCCAATATCCTGTACATTAATAAATGTTCTCATATCCTTTTTCTTTTTGGCAACGGACTACACGACTAACACGACTTTTATTCTTAGTCCTTCAGTCCTGTTGTCCGTTGCTATTATTTAACTTCTAATTTGTCCTTCTCCTTCGATGAGCCATTTGTAGGTGCAGATCTCTTCGAGCGCCATGGGACCACGGGGACCGAGTTTCTGCGTGCTGATGCCGATCTCTGCGCCGAGACCGAACTGCGCACCATCGGTAAACGAGGTCGGTGCGTTCCAATAGACACAGGCGGCATCGACATGGGCCTGGAACTTGCGGGCTGCGGCTTCGTTCATCGTGATAATCGCCTCGCTATGACCACTGCCGTTCTTGTCGATATGGTCGAGTGCCTCTTCGAGTGAGGCTACGGTCTTGATGGCGAGTTTATAGTCCATGAACTCCGTGCCGAAGCTATCCTCTGTGGCATGCTCCAGATAAGGGTATTGCCCATCGAGGACTGCATAAGCCTGTTCATCGGCATAGATAATCACGTTTTTCTCGGCGAGAGGTTTTAAGAGTTGATCTAGCGAATCTAGTCTATCTAGATGAACAAGCAGGCAATCCAGCGCGTTGCAGACAGATACTCTACGGGTCTTGGCATTATGGATGATGGCCTTACCCATCTCGAGGTCGCCGTCTTTGTCAAAGTAGGTATTCACGACACCAGCACCAGTCTCGATGACCGGTACACGGGCGGTATCTCGTACGAAGTCGATGAGTTTGCGTCCACCACGGGGGATGCAGAGGTCGATATAACCGACGGCATTCAGCATCTCACCTGTTGCCTCGTGAGTGGCAGGCAACAGCGCCACAACATCTTCCGACACCCCATATTGCTCCAGCACCTCATGGATCAGTGCCACCTCCTCACGATTGGAGCAGTCGGCATCCTTACCACCTTTCAGTACACAGGCATTACCGCTCTTGAAGCAGAGCGAGAAGACGTCGAATGTCACATTCGGACGTGCCTCGTAGATCATGCCAATGACACCGAAGGGGACACTGATACGACAGAGACGCAGGCCGTTAGGTAATGTCTTCTCTTTAGTGATATGTCCTAAGGGGGTAGGCAGGGTTGCTACATTACGCATGTCGCTGGCAATACCCTCTAATCTGCTCTCCGTCAGTTGCAGACGGTCGTAGAGAGGATTCGACGGATCCATCTTTGCCAAGTCTTGGGCATTAGCCTTGCGGATACGTTCCTGCTGGACCATAATGGCATCGGCAACGGCATTCAGGATGTCGTTGCGCTGTGCGTCGGTCAATAGTGCCAGACGCTTGCTGGCTTTCTTAACGCGTTCGAATGTCTCTTTCAATTGCATATATCTTCTATGTTAAGAATTCTGTGTGCGGGGTTTGCTCAGGGTTCTCGATGAGATCGATCAGAATGTTATCGCGGGTGCCATTGGCAATGATGACATGGATGCCGGCAGACTGTACGTTGCTAGCTGTGTGGTATTTGGAGTGCATACCACCACGTCCGAAGGCACTCTTCTCTGTCTGGATATACTTAGAGAGATCGGTGCATGGGACAACCGTCCGGATCAGTTCTGAAGAAGGATCATCGGGATGACCGGTATAG
>JAEEGF011928758.1_pt1 | contig 14489 bp, 7 predicted proteins | sample 9134171 | NCBI WGS metagenome assembly JAEEGF01 (sample SAMN16246542, study PRJNA631951) | gut metagenome | biome: gut microbiome; feature: rumen; material: AP-attached | host: Bos | place: Iran: Karaj | collected 2018-10
TAATAATTATTATTATAATTATTATTATTATAATTATTATTATCATAATTATTATTATTATTATTATTTTCTTCATCTTCTTCTTCTTCTTCTTCATTTTCTTCTTCTATTTTATTATTATTATTTTTATTTTCATCTACATTTTTATCTTCTTTTTTTTCAATTTTTAAACTTTCTTGATATTCACTACTATTCAACAAACTAAATTTTTCTTTATCTTTTTTTTTCTTTTTTTTTCCTTTCTTTTTTTTTCCTTCTTCTTCATTAATTAAATCTTCCAAATCTTTTTGCAAATTTTCATCAATTACATTATAACTTTTCAAATATTCACTAATTTCATTAAAACCTTCATTAATCGCAATTCCACTCGGAGTTTGTCCTTTTTTATTCGTTTCATTAATTAAACTTTTCAAATCCAAATTTTCAACAAGAAACTTTAAAATTTTAATTTTTTTATTTTTCACAGCGACATGCAAAATATTATTTTTATCAAAATCTTTCATTTCCAAATTGCATTTCGCTTCATTTAAAATTTTAATACATTCAATACTTTCTTCTTCTTTCGCAATTTCGCTTGCAATTGCTAAAAAAATAGGCGTAAAATTAGTAAATTCTTTATTAAACGAAATATGTTTATTTTTCGCTTTTTTTTCAGTTGTTTCAAAATCAATATTTAAATTATTTCCATTATTTAAAATATATTTTAAATATTCACTTCGTCCATAATAACAACTCGCTCCAATCGCATTAGAAAAAAAAGCATTTTTTTGTTTTTTAGTCAATCCAATCACACTAGAATTTCCCACATTTTTAATAAACTTTTTCTGCTTCAAATACTCAAAAATTTCTTTATCGCCTCCAATCGCACAAAGAATTTCAAAAGGAACTTCAACATCAATAAAAAGTTCTTTATGATCGTTGATTCGTAAATTAGAATTATCAGGAAGAATGTCATTATAAAAAGTCAATGAATTCAAAAAGGATTTTTGATTTGGATTTATGCGAAAGGTTTCAATCATGTATTTCATTATTGAATAATTTTTATGAACTATTGATAATGATAGAAATTCTAACCAAATGTCAGGATGATCGTGAATCATATCCATAATTTTTAAAACGTTTTCATTTTGGTGATTTTTAATTTGAGGTTTGATGAATTCTAATAAATTTCCGCTGACCATGTTTTTTAAGTTGTTTATTTGCTCGATGTTTGGTTTTTTTGACATTTTTAAATATTATTTTTTGATTTTAATTAAATTAAATTAATTAAATTAATTTTATTTAAATAATAATAATAATAATAAAAATAAAATCTATTTTAACAACATCCTCCTTTTTTTTTTCTTTTTTGATCATCCACAAGTTTCGCACTATCAAAATCACTACCAATCGGTTTTAAACTTCCGATGCTTCCTGTTCGCGCATCGATTTTGTCTTTATATAAAATATAATCTTCATAAAGAACTTTTGCTGCATTGATAAAAATTTCTTGCGCATTTATTCCAGTTTTTGCTGAACTTTCCATAAATAAATTTAATTTATTATCATTCGCATATTCTTTTCCTTGATCATAACTAACTTGTCTTTCGTTTTCTAAATCTATTTTGTTTCCTATCAAAAACACTTTCGCATCGGGATTGGAATGCATTCGTAGTTCTTTGTACCAAATGTCAATATTATCAAAAGAATCTTTGTTATTTATTGCATAAACCATCACTGCTAATGAAGCGTTTCTATAGAAATTTGTTATTAGAGATCGATAAAGTTCTTGACCGCATGTGTCCCAAATTTGAAGTTTTAATATTTTTTCGTTTATTTTGATGTTGAATGAAAAAAATTCAAATCCTACTGTTGCGTTGTATGTTTCTTCGAATGTGTTTTTCGTTGCTTTGTTTGTTAAGCAGGATTTTCCAACGCCACTGTCACCTATTACTATTAATTTGTATGAAAGGTCGTATTGAGTGTAATCTTCTGGAAGAATTTCTATTTTATATTGCTTGTCGCTTGAATCGGGAATCGACATTAAAATAATATTAAGATTAATTATTTTTTTATTATTATTTTTTATTATTATTTTTATTTTTTTTATTATTATTTTTATTTTTAATAATTTTTATTTTAATTATTTTTTTTATTATTATAAATATAATTTTTTTTAAATAAAATATTTTAATTATGAATTAAATTAATATTTATTAAAAATATTATTATTATTATTACTATTATAGAAAAAATATTAATAAATTATTATTATTATTTAAAATCCATCTCTTAAATTTAAATCATCACTTTCATTAAATTTCATTGCTCGATTAATATTTTCTTCATCTTCGTCATTTTCATTTAAAGTTTGTGTGATTCCTCTATTATCTTTTTTATTATTATTATTATTTTTATTATTATTTTGATTTCCTTCAACAATAGACAATATTTTTTTATTCATCAAATCAAAATTATTATTATTATTATTATAATTTTGATTTTCATAAACAATCGCTTCATTTAAATTATTATTATTATTATTATTAATTTTTTCAAATTCATTTTTCATTTGAATTAAACACGGTTCAATAAAAATCGTGCTTGATTTTAATTTATCTCCCAAAATTTTAAGAACAGTATTAATTAATTCTTTAGAATTTCTTAAATCATTAATTTCAAATTCGAAATCAAAGAAATTAATAATAATAATTTGTTTATTTAATTTGAATTTAAAATCAATCATTGGCAACAAACATTTTCCTAATAATTTATTTTTTTGATCGCTACTATAATAAATCATTTCAAAATTATCATAATTAATATCAACTTCAATTCCATTGCTAAAATAGCTAAAAATATAATTAATTTCAAAATTTCCATCGCTTAATAATTTATCACCTTTTTCAATTTCTTTTTCTAAATATTTTATGTATTCTTTAATTTGCTCAGTTTTTTTTTTTTCGTCTAAATTTTTAATGTAATTTAAAATGTATCTTTTCATTGAAATTAATTGTTTTTGTGATGTTAATGTGCTTATTTTTTTTTTCTTTTCATTTTCGTTTTGTTTTAATTTCGGTGTTGATGTGAATTTTTTGTATTCGGAAATTATTGATAAACTCGTTGATAAATATTCAACGAAAAGATTTAAATGAATCACACCGAAATTTATTTTAATTGAATCTGGTTGTTTTTCAGAATTTGATTTTATAAAATCGATTGATAAACAATTGTTATTATTATTGTTTGGATTTGGTAAATAAATTTCGAAAAAATTTAATTTTTGAGTTTTTCCTGTTGATGTTAATTTATTTTGCGAATTTCGAATTTTTGAAGAATTTAAAATGTTTTTTTTGTTGTATTCAGAAATTTTTTGAGAAATTGTAAAATTCGTTGATGATGCGGGATTGTTTGAATTATTTGTTAATTGAGATGAATTTGGTTTTTGAAGAATGGATGAAATAAATGAATTTTGTTTTGGTGTATTATTATTATTATTATTTGTTTTTGTTGGTGGACGAGATTTATAAGAAGAATTTTTATTATTAAATAAACTTTTATTATTATTATTATTTAAATTATTATTATTTGGTGTTCCAACTTTATTAATTGCGTCATTTAAAATTTTAAGACTTTTTTCATAATTTGGATTTGAACGTTTTAATAAATTATTTATTAATGAATTTTCATTATTATTATTATTATTTGGATTGTTATTTAAAGCACTATTTCTAGCTAAATTTCCTATTGTGCTTAGAACGTCGTTATTAATGTTATTATTATATTTTCTATATGAATGATTATTCAAAATTATTTTTTCGCCTTCAATTAAATCATTTGGACCAAAAGAAATATTTTTAAAATTAATGTTCATTTTAAATAAATTTATATCAATTGAAGTTTTAATATCTAATCCTTCTAATTTAAAACTTACAAAATTTCCTTTTATTTTATTATTTGTTGTATTAATACTTGGATATAAATTAATATTTATTCCTTTTATTAAAAATTCTCCCTTGAAATTTATATTAATATTATCCGGATTTGGATTATTTTCAGTTGGTTTTCCTTTTTTTTCATTATTTAACGTACTTGAAATTTGACTAAAATTCGAAGCACTTTCTTTAAGTTTATTTGTATTAGTTTCTTTTTTTAAATCAATACTATTATTGAATTTTTCATCTTCCCATTCATTAAAACACAAATTATAAAATCTAGAAAATTCCAATCTTAAAGGATTAATACTTTTTCCATAAATTGAACTATTACATTTATGGCACCAAAAGAAATAAAATAACCAATCTCTAACAAGCATTTTTCTTTTAAAATCAATAATTTCATTTAATTTTTTATTTTTTTTTTCTTTACAAATTTTTATTAAATTTTTTACTAAATCTGAATTAATATTAAAAGGTTTTCGCATTGGTTTAAATTCTTGCACTTGCTCTAAAACTGAATAAGTTCGAGTAAAATTTTTAAAATTCTTTTGAATTATTAATAAATCCGGAAAGAAATTTAAATTTAATTCACTCGAAGCGAATTGAACATAAAATAAATATTTTTTTTGTTTATTTGAAAATAAATCAATTTTTTCTGTGTTTAAATTTTTAATTCCAAAATTCATTTTGCAATTAAAATTTTTAACTAAAAATTCAGTATTAGAATTGTAATTAAAATTCCCGAAATTTAATTTTTTAAGCATTCCATAATATTTTTCATCTAATTCATTTAAATTATTCAAACTCGTTAATAAAATTGTGCTTGGAATTAAAATTTTCGCTTTTGATTCCCAATAAACATCCATTTTTTCAAGTTGAAAATAATCTTTTTTTAAAATTCCTTCTGAAGATAAATTAATATGAACTTTTTCTATTTTAAATCCTAATGAAATGTCGCCTATAAAATTTATTAATTGATCATCTTCAAATCGAATATGAATATTTTTTATATTAACATTCACTGCATAATTTTTCATATAATAAAACTTAAAAAAATTTTTAAATAATTTATTAATCATTTGACTAATTTTTGATTTGTCTTTAAAAATTTCAATTAAAATTTCCTTTTTAAAAATACTATTATCAAAAATATTAACTTTCTTTTTAAATATATCAACACTATTATTTTCTCTTGCATCGTAAGGTAAAACAATAGTTTTTTGAACTTCTTCAATGAAAGATTCAATGTTTTTAATAATCCATTTATAAGAAGGTGTAAGAATAACATCAAAACCATCAATAGTAATTTCTAATGGTTTTTCTCCAATGAAGTTCATTAAACTGCAACCAACTGTGATTTTTGAAATTAATCCAGCTTTGAGCCAAAAAGCGAAATTTTTTTCATCGATTTTTGAATTTACTTTGTCTGGTCTAATATTTAAATATTCTAAATTTATTATTCCTTTCATTATTCCTATATCTAATTGTTCTTTAGTGAAACCATATAAATATTCGTTTATATATTTTTCAATGTAAGGATATAATCTGTTTTTAATCATTTTTTTTATTTTTATATTAAATTATTTGATTTTAAATTTATTAATTTTTAATAATTTTAAATATTTAAATCTAAAATTATTTATTATTTTTATTTTTTTATATGAGCATCGCCGAAGATAAACTTCAAGGATACGATAAAAAATTAGAAAATAATTTATTTTTTAAAGGTCCTCAACCTTCAAATGAAGACGCTGAAGTTTTAGAAGAACTTACTAAAGAAAAATGTGTTCCTGATCAAGAAAAATTTCCTAATTTATTTGCATGGTATTCATTAGTGATTTTATTTGAAGATGAAGTTGTTGCAACATGGAAAAAACCAGAGCAACATCAAAAAGGAAAAAAAGGAAAAAAAGAAGAAAAAAAAGATGAAAAAAAAGAAGAAAAAAAAGAAAAAAAAGATGATGAAATTGATGAAGATGATTTATTCGGTGATGAAACGGAAGAAGATAAAAAAGCAAAAGAAGAAGCACATAAAAAAAGAGAAGAAGAAAAAAAAGAAGATGGAAAAAAGAAAAAAAAAGTCGAAGTTCAAAAATCTTTAGTTTTAATTGATGTTAAAGTTTATGATCCTGAACAAGATTATGATGCTTTAGCTGAAAAAATATTAAAAAATGTAAAAAGAGATGGTTTAGTTTGGAAAACCGAATATAAATTAGCTGAAGTTGCTTTCGGAGTTAAAAAAATTGTGATGGGAATGGTCGTTGAAGATGAAAAAGTTTCTGTTGATGATATTATAGATGAATTAACAAGTTGGGCAGATGAAATTCAATCAGTTGATATTGTTGCTTTTAATAAATTATAAAAAAAAATATAGATGATAAAAAATTAATTTTATTTTATATTAAAATAAAAATATATTATTATTATTATTATTAATAATAACAATAATAATATAATTAAATTTCAAATATCAAAATAAATTTTAATAAAAATTTTAATAAAATTTTAATAAAAATTTTAATAAAAATGTGGAACACTCAATATAACAATCGTTTATGTTTCATTCAAGATAAAATTCGAGAACAACGTTTACATTTAGAACGTTTATTTAATATGCAACCTGTTATTATTGATAATCCTCCTTTTGTTCCCAAATTTTTACAAACTCGTTTGAAAAAAGAAGAAATAGAAAAAGAACGTCAAAATAAAATTTTTTATGAAAATATGTTATTAACTAAAAAAATCGCAGAAGTCGAATTAAAACCTTCTTATTATAATTCAAAAAAATTACACCCAAAAATTTATCCAGCCTTTAAAAACAAAAAAAATTTCAGATACAATGAAATTAAAAAACAAGAAGACATTGATAAAAGTAATTTTAATTTGCTTTATAGAATTACTGAATTAAAAAGCAATTATGATGCAAAAAAATTCTATGAAATGTCAAAAAAAGATAAAAAATATAAAAATAATATTAGCAAAGCAAAATCTAATCAAAATCCCTATTTAAATTTTGAAACACCAGAAGAATTTAAACGAAAATTAGAAATCCAATTAGAAAATGAATTGTTTTGGGAAAATAATAATCGTAATGTAAATCATAGACCGAAAAGTGGCTTCACAGGCAGAAGTAATAAAACTACTACGAAATGTACAACAACTGTTAATAATAATAATAATACTAATTATCTTAATAGTAATAATAATAATAATAATAATGCAAATAATGTTAAAACTAGTGATAATAATAATAATAATAATAATGTAAATGTTTATACAAACACTGAAAATCAAATTCAAGAAACAAATAGTAATAATCAAGAAACTGAAAGTAATAATAATAATAATAATAATAATAATAATAATAAAATAAATAATACAAGTTAAAATAAAATCTTCTTTATTTAAATAATTTTTTATTTAAAAATATTTATTATAAATAAATAAAATTTAATTTATTAGCAAATAAAAAAAATATTATTTATTTTTGATCTGGAGCAGTATCCAAAACAATAGTATTTTTTCCTAACAATTTCATAAAATCATCAATAGTAAGTCCAACTTTTAATTCATATTCTCCTCCACCTAAAAAAAAATATTCAGGATAAATATCATACAAACTCTTCGGAAATAATATTTTTAAATCATTACATTTCATTAAATATGGTCCAATTGCATTAAAAGTAAAACCAGTCATTTTAAAAGCTAAATCATTATCACACAATCTAAAATGAAAATGTTTATTAGCTAATTTTAAATTATATTTTGAATTAATGTAATTTTTTAATGTTCTTCCTATTTTTTCTGCATTGAATTCTCCAACATATTGAACGATAGTTAAATAAAATTGTTGATATAAATCACATTTTATGGAAGAATCAAAATTTTTGTTTTCTAAAATTATACTTTTACATATAATATCTTTTGTATGAGCATCAACGATTTTTTGACGTTCATCTAAATTCATGTCATAATAATTAAAAGGCGTTTCAACTATTCGAAAAGAATAGCAATTATTAGATAAAAAATATTCAGTTAATTTCGATTTTTGATAGTCTAAATTTACTCTATGAGAAAGTTTTTCAATTGGTGTGTTTAATTTTGGTTTATCATCTTCAGTCATTTAAATTAAGATTTAAATAAATATTATTATTAATATTTTTTTTTTAATTATTTTATGGATGATGATAAGCAAACAATGAGAACTACAAACACATCGTTTATGACACATAATAATAATAATAATAATAATAATAATGTTATTTTACCTGATGAACTTTTTATTATAGAAAAAAAATTAAAAAATATAAACGATATTAAAAAAAATGAAATTGAACTATTCCCAAAATTAAATCAAAATATAAACAACAATAATTTCATTTTAAACGATAATTTTTTTTCACCTTCACCAATCAACAAAAACGACCCAGATTTCGATCCAGATTCCTACGAAGAATGTTTTACACTACGATACAATCACAATTCAACTCAAATCGCATGTGGTTATAGTTCAGGTCGAATATCAATATTCAATTTAACAAACAACAACAACAACAATAATAATAATAATAATAACAACAACAAAACAAAAAAAAATCCTTTAAACAAAATCTCATCTTTTCCCATCACATGTCTAAGATGGAAACCAAATAAACCAACTATTCTTTTATGTGTTTCCGCAGATGGATTTATATACGAACTTCATAGTTCATCCCTAAAACCTTTACAAAAATTAGAAGAACCTGATAATCCTTTAATGTGTGTTGATTATAATATGGATGGTTCATTATTTGCTACCGGAGGAAATGATAAATTTTTAAGATTATATGACGATGAAACGAAAACTTTAATATCGAAATTAATAAGTAAAAAATACACTTTACCTGAACATTCAAATAGAATTTTTTGCTGTAAATTTTCCCCAAATGACAATAATTTATTAATTTCAGGTGGATGGGACAATACTTTATTGTTATATGATATTAGAACAAGAGAAGTAAGTAATTTTTTATACGGGCCACATTTAGCAGGCGATGGAATTGACATTAAAAATAATTTAATGTTGACTGTTTCTTGGGATAAAAAAGATCAAATTAGTTTGTGGGATTTAAGAATGAATAAAATTATTAAAATTTTTCAGGTAAATGACATTAAAAAAGAATATTCTAACGAAATTGTTGAAGAAGTTAGAAATGATATTATTATTACCAGTGAAGAAATTAATAGAAGTATTAACAATGAAACTTATTTGTATAGTTGTAAATTTAATCCCGTTGATAATAGTTTTGTTGTTACTGGTAGTAATAGAAATGTTATGAGAGTTTATGATTATAATAACAATCAAGGAAAAATTAATGTTTTGTGTAAAAACGATTTTCTTGAAACACCTTGCTATTGTTGTGATTGGAACAAAGATGGAAAAAGTTTTTGTTTTGGTTGTGCAGATTCAATGGTTAGATTAATAGAAAAGAAAAAATAATATTTATTTTATATTAATAATTATAAATATTATTTTAATTTTAAATAATTTTTAATCTAATATTTAAATTATTTATTTAACATTCAGCAAATTTTTTTTTGGCAAAATCAACTCCGGTTGTAGGATCAACACTTACATTATTTCCGCCACATTTTTGATGGTAAATTTTATTATTAGGGTATAAAACAAACATTGTGCTTCCTATTTTTTTTCTACATAATTCACAATAAGTGTCTTGACTTATCATTACATGTCTTTTTTTAACTTCATAAGTTTCTTTTTCTTTGTATAATAAAGCCATTTCGCTCAAAGAATTTCCTATTTTATATTTATTTGATAAATTTGTATAATCTCTAACAATTTTGAGCAAATAATCTAAAAAATTTTTGTTTTTACAAACATTAATTGAAGGATCAATGTTATTAAAAACAAATAAAGGATCAATATTACTAATTTCTCCATATTTTTTTAGAATATAAATAATTTGTTCATTGTATTTATTAATACTTTTTATATAATCTTCATTTAAATTTTTTTCAGAATCGACATTTTTTGATTGTAATTCTTTGACTTTTTTACAAAGAATTCCAACATAAATTTGAAAAATATCCGATTTTAATTTTAAATTTTGAACGCAATAATCTTCCATTTTTTGAAAATCTTCTTTAGATTTAATAAATAATTCTTCTAAAGCTTGTTCGTGTTTTTTTAATAATCCCAATAGAATAATTTTCGCTTTAAATAACCAAGTATTTTTAATTTTTTCATAGACACTTTCTTTCGAAAAAATACTATTTTTATCATTAATTAATTTCATTAATTTTTCATAAACATCTCTTTTACCTAAATGAAAATCATTAATAATAGAATCTTCATCATTGTAGCCATTTTCTTTATTATAAATATTTAATTCATCGATGTATAAATTAATTAATTTCGTTTGAAAATGTTCGTTTGGTTGTTTTTCATTAATGTATTCTAAAAATTGTTCATAGAAAGTTTTGTTTTTATTTTCTTCATCAACTTCTTTTATAATTTTATCTAAAAAAAAATCAATTTTTATTATTTTTATGTTAATCGCAATGTCAAAAGCATCATTTGGGTATTTTTTTATTATCCATTTTATATATTCGTTAAATAAATCAAAATATTCTTCTTTATTTTTATTTAAATTAAATTGCATGAAAATTTTTTTCGTTCTTTCTTTTGCTTCGAAAGAAAAAACATCACATTTAATGTCATTGCTATTTTCTATTGAATAAGTTTCTCCAAAAAATTTCCAATTTTCAAGTGCTTTTTTAAAATCTTTTTTTTTTTCATAAAAATAAGCCATTGCGAATTTATTTTCGATTTTATTTTCTTCGTTTTTGAAAAATTCATCTTTTTCAAAATCACATAAACCGCTGCAATCAAAACTTTTATTATCGATAATTAAACTAAATTCTTTTGGTTTGCTTTTTAATTTAATTAAACATTTTACTAAAATGCTATTTATCATTTCTAATGTTTTTGAAACTTTAATTTCAATTTTTGAATCTTTTAAATTAATAATACTGTATTTGCTTGAATCGAAATTAACATTTTCATCTAATTTTTTTTCGTATTTATTTAATAAATAATTTCTTTTTATTGTTAAAATTTCTATTAAATATTTATAAATGTTTTTTAATTCATCAGAACTTTTCATTAAATTTTCTATTTGATTCGTTTCGATTTTATTTTTAATTTCGGTTTGTTCAATGTCTGAATGTAAAATATTAATGTTAAACATGTTATAAAACATATAAATAAATTCAAAAGGATTGAAATTGCATAAATGTAAGTAATTTTTACTTTCATCAAATCTTTTTAATTTCAAACTCATCCAAGCACAATCTAAAAAATATTTTTCGAATTTTTCTTGTTTTAATTTTATGTCTTTAATATCAATATTATCATTTAATTTTTGAAGAGCTTCTTTAAAAAATCCTTTATTTAATAATCTTTCAATTTGATTTTCATAATTTTCTTCTTTGAATTCCCAAAATTTATAAACATTCCCATTTTGAGTAACAAAATAAATTTCTTTGTTGTATTGAATTATAAATCTTCCTTCTTCATTTGAAATTGCTTCTCTTTGAACTAAATTATATTTTTCGTTGTTGAATGAATTTACAGTAATGAAATTTTCATGAAAAGAAATTAAATAATTTTTATTAAAAATTATGTTTATTAAATTTTTTTCTTCTATGAAATTTATTGGATTTAAATTATAATTTGATTTATGATTCTCAAAATCCGCATAAAAAAATAAAATTAAAGAATCTGAAGCTGCAATAATTTTATCATCAATTTGTTTAATTACTTTAACATCAGGAACATCATTTTCATAATTTTCTCCTGTTTTTATATTAATCCAAAAAATTTTTTTTCTATTACTATAACAAAAATAATCATCATACCAAACAAAAGCATTTAAATCAGGATTTTCAACAAGAGTCAATTCTTTATTTGGACTAATTTCTTGACATTTTTTAATATTAATGTCTAATTTATAAAATTTCAATTTTTTTTTCTTTGTTATTGCTAAAATTCTATGTTCATAATTTTTTAAATTATTATTCAAACAAATTTCATAAAAACCTTCTTTAACAATTATTTTATCTATTAAATCTAATTTTGGCACGAAATATAAATAAATTTCCTGATTTAATAAAATATAAGCAATATTCACACCATCGTCAGGAAAAATTAAAATTTGTTCGATTCTTCCTTTTTGAATGGAAATTTTATTAACGAAAGATAATGAATTTTTTTTTTGAGATATTTGATATGAATAAACATTTCCTTTATTATCACCTACAATTACATTTTCTTTATGAATTCCAATTGAAATCATTTTATTATCGAAATTATTAAAAATTATCGAACTTGATTTGTTGAATGTTTTTGGATCCATTTAAAAATAATAAAAATAAAAAATAATTTATTTAGAAATCAATATTTATTTAAATGTCAAATAATAAAGGAAGCGAAAAAATCGATTTAAATTCTTTAACAAAAAAATCATTAGTTCAAGATTTGGGTTCATTTGAAGCATATTTAAGAGATGTATGGTCTGATTTATATAGTAGAGTTAATAAAAACAAGAATGATTCAAAGGAAAAACCAGCAGTTAAATTAAAAGGTCTATCTAAAATCATTTTTAATAGTTATTATAATTTGCCTGGAATCATCGGAGAAAGATTATTTAAAGTATTCGATACAAATTCAAGTGAGTCTATAGAATTAAATGAATTTGTTGATAGGATGAAAACTTTATTTTATGAAGAATACGAAAAAAACACAAAATTCATTTTTGATTTTTATGATTTTGATAATGATGGTAAAATAAATAAGGAAGATATCAGAGTTGTTTTATCTTATATAACTTTAAATTATTCAGATAATAATACACAAATAAAATCAATAGATAAAACAGGAATAAGTTTCAAACATCGTGAAATGGGTCAAGAAGAATTAAACGATATATTAAATAAATGTTTTAATGATAAGCATATAAAGAATCATAGAATGGAATACAAAGATTTTCGATATATTATCGAAAATGTAAATTCAGACATATATTTAATGATATATTTATTTTTATTAGAGAATAGACCATTTAGTAATAAAAATTTAGAATCATATCAGAATCATAAAAGTCCAAGAAAAGAAAGTCCGAATAAAAAAGAAAAATTATTAATAGCATCTCCGACAAAAACAGCAAATTTTTCACCATATAAAAGATTTAGAAGACAAAGTTGTTCAATTAATTTAAATAGAAATTCAAAAGACATTTTAAAAAAAATGAATATGTCTCCATCAAAATCTCCTACAAAAGATTTAGACAAAGACGGAGAAATAAATATACCAAAAAAGAAAAACACAAGCAAAACATTTAAAGGAATAATTAAATTGCAATCATTAGGAGATGACGATAAAATATTGCCAAGTTCATTTAAAAATCCAAAGAACGATAAAGAATTAGATTTTAATAGAGTAGATGAATTGGTCAATACAAAGAAAAAGAAAGAGATAAGAGACTCAGAATCGCCAATAAAGCCTGTTTTTAAACAATCTTCGAAATTTGGCAAAAAAATAAAAAAAGATGAGAAAAAAAAAGCGGAAAATAATATTCAAATAATCGACAATGAAGAAGAAGATGAAAAGAAAGAAGAAGAGGAAGAAGAAGAAAATAAAGATTCATCGAATGATTCATCTTTTGAAGAAGTTGAAGATTTCACAGAATCTAAAGGGATTAATCATCAAGGAAAATTATATAAACTTGTGAATGATAAATTTAAAGAATTATGGTTTAAATTAGTTTATAAAGATTTGTTTTATTATAAAAATAAAACCGAAAAAGTACATAGAGGAATGCATAATTTAAGTGGCCTATTTTTGCAAGCACAAGGATTAAAAGAAATCAAAGGAAGAAAAATGTATTGTTTTAGTATAGCATTTCCTTCTAAAAATAGAGTATATTATTGCGATAATGAAGAAGAATATAAAAATTGGATAGATGCTCTTAAAAAAGCAACAGGATATACTAATTTATTAGACTTATATGATATAAAACAAAAATTAGGCAAAGGTAAATTCGGTTTAGTTAAATTAGGAATAAATAAAGAAACAAAGGACAAAGTAGCAGTGAAAGTTATGAATAAAAATAATATGGATTCATCTGATTTAGAATTAGTTAGAACAGAAATAGAAATATTGAAAATATGTCAACATCCTTATATTATTAAATTATATGATATTTTCGAAAATATAGATTATATCTACATAATAATGGAGTATTGTCAGGGTGGTGATTTATTTTCATATTTACAAAAAAGAAATTTTATGTTAGAAGAAGAAAAAGTGGCAATAATAATGTATAAATTATGCAAGGCAGTATTCTATGTTCATTCTTATGGTATAGCTCATCGAGATATAAAACCAGAAAATGTTTTATTAACAAGTGAGGATGAAAATGCTGATATTAGATTATTAGATTTTGGCCTTAGTAAAATAGTAGGTCCAGGTCAAAAATGCACAAAGCCATATGGTACTTTAACATATTTTGC
>JAEEGF010889011.1_pt1 | contig 14488 bp, 9 predicted proteins | sample 9134171 | NCBI WGS metagenome assembly JAEEGF01 (sample SAMN16246542, study PRJNA631951) | gut metagenome | biome: gut microbiome; feature: rumen; material: AP-attached | host: Bos | place: Iran: Karaj | collected 2018-10
CACCACATCACCGAGCAGCTCGGCGAACTTAGCGGCGTGTTCGGCCTCTTCCCAAGCATAACGTTTGAAAGCCTCAGCGATTTCCGGATAGCCTTCGCGGTCGGCCTGACGGCTCATCGCCAGATACATGCCCACCTCCGAACATTCGCCGTTGAAATGAGCGTTGAGATCTTTAATCATCTCCTCGGTGGTGCCTTCTTTGGCAATACCAATGACGTGCTCGGTAACAAAAGTGAGGGCATCATCCTCTTTCAGCTCTTTGAACTTGCTTTTCGGAACTTTGCACTGGGGGCAGAAATCGGGAGCTTCATCACCTTCATGAACGTAACCGCATACTGTACAGATAAATTTTTTCTTCATAATGTTTTGGTTTTTTGGATTAATTATTGGTTGATTTTTCGTTGAATTCCATTCAGCAAAGATACAACTTTTTCTTCATAAAAAAGTATTCCTACAAAGAAAAAAAATTTTTTTGAGGGTAATGGGGTGATAATGAAAAAAGTTGTACTTTTGCAGTCGGGTAAGTCTTATACAATCTGCTCCCTTTCAACTCCCCCAGGGCAGGAATGCAGCAAGGGTACATTGGTTGTAGCGATGTGATGTAAGTAGCTTACCCTCTTTTATTTATAAGCATTATGTTTCTGAAAATATATCCCGAAAACCCCAACCCGCGCGAAATACAAAAGGCGGTGGATTGTCTGATGGATGGCGGCATTATCATCTATCCTACTGACACCATCTATGGTATCGGGTGCGATATTTTCAAGCCGAAAGCCATCGAACGCATCTCCGAAATGCTGGGCGACAAGAAAAAGAAGAGCGCGATGACCTTCATCTGCCACGACCTGAGTCACCTTTCCGCCTACTGCAAACCCATCAACAACAACTTCTTCAAGGTGATGAAACGCACGCTGCCTGGTCCCTATACCTTCATCTTAGAAGCCAACAACGATGTACCTAAGTTGCTGCAAAGCAACAAGAAAACGGTTGGCATCCGCGTGCCCGACAACTCCATCACCCGCGAGATTGTGCGGGTATTAGGGCATCCCATCCTCTCTACCTCCGTGAAGGACGACGACGAGGTCATCGAATATACCACCGACCCCGAACTGATTTACGAGCGCTACGGCGACCAGGTGGATATGTTGATCGATGGCGGCTACGGCGACAACGTGCCCTCTACTGTGGTGGACTGCACCTCCGGCGAGATTGAGGTGGTGCGCGAGGGCAAAGGCGACATCGATTTGCTGTATTAACCCAACTTATCACGATGAGACTGTTTGGCTACATGAGGCAATGGAGCAAAAAAGAATTCACAAGAAATTCTATTACCTTGTTGACTGCCAATACTTTGGCCCAACTCATCACTTTTGCCGTATATCCTATCATTACCCGCCTTTATAGTGCGCAGGAATTGGGAGTGCTCAACTTATGGCTGAGTATCATTGGCGTTTTGGCCATTGTATCAACCGGTCGATACGAACCCGCCATAGTGATGGAGAAAGATGACCGAGGATCGAGCGCCTTGATCAAACTCACCCTACTGATCAACGTGTCCTTTCTGGCAGTGAATCAGTTGATATTCACCCTCTTTGCCCATCCCATCGCCAGTTGTTTCACAAGTCCGGAGGCCATCGAACCTTGGTTGCCGCTCATCCCTGTCATGGTGTTCCTCGCAGGGCTCTGGCAAACCCTCAACAACTATCATATTCGTCATAAACATTACTGGGCGATCGGCGGTTACCATCTGACACACAGCTCATTGAATGCAGTCTTCAAAGTGCTTTTCGGACATGCAGGCATGTTGCGCAGCGGACTCATTCTCTCCACCCTCATCGCCTACGGTGCCGCACTGATTGTCCCTATTTCCCGTATCAAGTTCAAAGTCAAGGAATTTCTGACTTTCGATGGTGCGACCATCAAGTCGATGGCGCGGAAATATGCCAACCTGCCCAAATTCGACATTCCTCGTTCTGTGTCCAACACATTAGCCTGCAACTTGCCACTGCTCATCCTTCCCCTCAGCTTCGGCATGGACCAGATAGGGTTGTTCTCCCTCGCACTGATGATAGGTTTCTGTCCAGTCAACCTCTATGCCAATTCGATGATGCAGGTTCTTTATAAAACCATTGTGGAAAAGCAGCAGAATCAAGAAAAGTGCATACCCCTTACCGCCCGTTTTTGTCGGAGAACTGCATTGGCGTTACTTCCCTTTTTCGTACTGTTTTTCTTCATCGCCAAATGGTTTTTCGGATTCCTGTTTGGTGCCGACTGGATGCAGGCGGGTATTTATTTCAAAATGTTGCTGCCCTGGCTCTTTGTACTGACCATGTCCTCATCATTAGGCTTCATCCCCACCTTGTTCTTCCGCCAGCGCACCGCCATGATCATCGAGTTTACCTATATCTTGCTGCGGGTTCTGGCGCTCTGCATCGGAATTTGGCTGAAAGACTTCAGCTATGCCATCCTGTTATTCGGCATCGTATCCGCCGTGATGGTCTCCATTCAGCTGGTGTGGTATTGGACTTTATTAAAAAATAATGAACCATGTCAAAAATAGCACTCACCCATCAGAAAGCATACAAATGGCAGGAGCACGCTGGCGTGTTTGTGAAGGGATTTGTCATCACCGCCGAGGGTCAACTTTTGAAGGGAGTGGAAATGGCTTCCTATTTTGCCCATTGCCAAGATGAACAAGAGCTGTTGCTGGCACTGCGCTCTGCCAATGGACTGTTTGCTGTTGTGTTGCAACGTGAAGACGGGTGGATAGCCGCCACAGACCCCGCACGCACATTCCCTCTGTTTTATCGGGAATACGATGGGGGATGTGACCTGTCGGATGAGGTGGATGCACTATTTAGCCCTACCACACAGAAAAAGATGGACCAAAAGGCCGCCCATGTGTTCCGATTCACCGGTTTTACAATCGGCCGTTCCACCCTTCTTGAAAACGTTTCCCAGATTCAAGCTGGAGAGGTGGTGCAGTTTCAGAATGGGAATTTGAAAAGGATGTTTTACTTCCGTTTTGCGCAAAAGACGGAAAACACGACATACGATGAAGCAAAGCAGCAACTGAAAAAAATCCTACACCATGTGGGCAAACGGTTAGTTGACCTACTCGACGGACGCCCCGTTGCTGTTCCATTGAGTGGGGGCTACGACTCCCGTCTGATCGTATATCTGCTGCACCAGCAGAATTACCAACAAGTGACCTGTTTCACCTACGGGAAAAAGCAACAGAATCAAGAAATTAATCGTGCCCAGCGCGTAGCCCAGCATTTCGGATACCCATGGCTTTTCGTCGAATATCCGACAATGGGAACCCTCGATTTGAGCACCGATCCCGCCTTTTTGGCCTACAACCACTTTGCCTCCCAATACTGCATGAAGAGCACTTTGTCAGAGTATATCGCAGCCCAGCAACTGCACAACAGGCAAATGCTCGCTCCCGATACAGTCATTCTGCCCGGCCATTCCGGAGACACCATTGCTGGGAGCCACCTCCGTCCGTATATGCTGCGCTACCACAGCAACAAGCAGGTTGTAAAAGACCTGATCTACAACCACTTCCATTTATTCAAAACTCATTATGCTGACAGACGCGAATTAACCGTTTTTTTGAATGACCTGTTAGAACATGATGATTACGCAGACCTCTCATATCCAGATAAAGTGAAGACATGGGTGCTACGGGAACGCCACGGGAAATTCATCATCAACTCATGCCGGATGTGGGATTACATGGGATGGGAGTTTTTATTGCCATTGAGAGACAAGGAGCTGGTGGATTTCTTTGCTTCCATGCCTGCAAAATACCGACTTCATAAGAAACTGTATGAGGATGTCTTGTGGGAACTTTTTAAAGAAGAGGGCATTTTGTATGAGGATGACCTCAAGAGCGTTATCCCGGATGGCTGGAAGGACCGGATTAAACTGTTTGTCAAAAGAAATTTGATGTTTTACCAGCCTTATAAAGATATTTTTGCCCATGACATGATAGGACTTCAGTATTTGTTGAAAGGCATGAAACAGGAAATCTCGCAACGGAATGTGCTGCAAGATGCGAGAAACATCAATGCCATCATGACAGAATGGTATTTACTTCAATTGGAAAAAGATATTGAAAAACAAAATCATGAATAAAATCCATAAAGCGCTGAAAGCCTTCGGCTTAATTCTTCGTCACCCCTACCTGTTGAACCACGTTCTCAATGATGAGGAGGTGATGCACCGGGAGTTAGCAAAACAGTATCCGTTCCCGGACGGACTGCCGGTTGTGCCCTTGACCGATTGGCTGCCGGACAGGCAGCAGACCGTTTCACCCTACACCTACCTGTCGGGCGGCACCTGGCCCACCGATTTGGCCTTGCTGAAAACCTTGGCGGAGCATTTCCAAACTGAAAGCTTTTTTGAGATCGGTACTTGGCGCGGGGAGAGTGTGGCCAACGTGGCTTCCATCGTGCCGCACTGCACCACACTGAACCTTTCGCGGGAAGAGATTTTGCAGCTTACTCATTCTGAAGAGTATGCAGATTTGCATTTCTTCTTTTCAAAAAATCTTCCGAACGTTACCCAGCTGTTAGGCAACTCCGAAACCTTCGATTTTTCGCCCTACGAAAAGCAGTTCGACCTGATTTTTATTGATGGCGACCATCATTACGAGGCGGTAAGGCGCGACACGCAATCCGTTCTTCCCTTATTAAAAAATGAAAAATCCATCATCGTGTGGCATGACTATGCCTACGACCCCGAGAAGATACGGTGGAGCGTATTCAAAGGCATTTTAGATGGGCTGCCGCAGGAGTTGCACCCGAGGTTGGCGCACATCTCCAACACCCTCTGCGCGGTGTTGCTGCCCGAGCCCGTAACTGGCCACCAGCCGCTGGTTCCCTACGCCCAGCCGAGTCATTATTTCGACATTACCATTAAAGCGAAAAAAATATAATTATGAACAAGATATTCCATAATTTTGGTCTCCTCCTCATCATTTTGGTGGGGATGTTGTCATCGGCCGTAGGGCAGGATGACCACTATTATTACCAATACGGAGCGCCTGCCGGCGAGTATTACCTGCCGGCGCCGCCCGACACGTCAAGTGTGCTGTTTGCCCACGATGTCAACTGCTGGATATGGGGCAAGTCGATGCGCAGCACGCCGCATGGGGCACAGGCCAGCTGGGAGTCGCTGTACGGCATAGAGCGCATGGCCACCGTTTTCGGCGAGGCGATGGGCATCACCATCACCAAAACGGGCACACCTGCCATCTGGAAGTTCATGGAAAAAGCCTGTTATACAGGCGATATAAGTGTATATACCGTAAAAAAATACTATATGCGCATGCGGCCCTTTGCCCGCATGAACGAACATGTGGCGGGTGAGTTCGACAACGAGGAGGAGCTGCGTGGCAACGGCTCCTACCCGTCGGGGCACACCGCTGAGGGGTGGTCAACAGCCCTGGCATTGGCAGAGATGCTGCCTGAGTTGCAAGACACGATTTTGCGGCGCGGCTATGAGTACGGACAGAGCCGAGTGATTGTGGGGGCGCACTGGCAGAGCGATGTGGATGCGGGGCGTCTGGCCTCATCAGCGGGATTTGCCCGGATGCACACTTCTCCCGGCTATGCCAGCGACCTCGCTGCCGCCCGTGCAGAATACCTGACACTGCGACCGGAGGTGGCCAAGGAGAAACCAGTTGCTCCCCATCTCAACCGCATCCTCGATGCCCCAGCCGATACGGCCAGCATCTTCTACTACGGCGATGTGGCTGCCTACTGGCTGGCCAAGGGCGAGCGCGATACAGAGCGCGGACAGCAGGCCATCGCCGATGCCGATGACTCTGACGAATCGCTGTACCGGGTGCTTTCGACAGTTACGGCAAAAGAAGTCTCCGCAAAAGCCACGCCCCATACCGCACGGCTATTGTACTATGTGCAACAAACTTTGATGGTGGAAGTGCAGACATTGAAGTTAAGCAGTACCTTCCGCAAGCGTCCGTATGTGCAGTTGGGTGAACCTTCTCTGATACCTGAAGAGGAGGAGTCGCATAGGATGAGTTCATCGTATCCCTCCACCTCTGCTGCTCTCGGGTGGGGCATTGCCCTCGTGATGACCGAGCTGTGTCCGGAACGGCAGAACGAGCTGCTGAAGTATGGCTTCGAGTACGGTTACAGCCGCGTGATTGCCGGCTACCATTACGCCTCCGACGTGCAGGCAGGTCGGTTGCTGGCGGCATGTCATCTGGCCTTCCTGCACAACGATTCCACATTTCGCAGTCTGTTGGAAAAAGCACGTAATGAGTGGAAATAGAGAGCCCTAAGAGAAATCAACATCGAAATAATGAAAAAATAATTGGAGCAGTGCAAGAAATGCGGAAAATAATGCGTATATTTGCACGTTCAATTTAGAGCATGGCGAATCTGACGCAACAATTTGAGGAATTAGAAAATAAGATGGCTGGAATCATCATCCGGCTGCGTGACTATCAGCAAATTGTTGACGGATTACAAAAGAGGAACCAAGAACTGCTCTGCAGGATAGAGGCGATGGGGAAAGAGCAGCAAACTGAAAAAAAACAACAACAGATGCTCAGCATCACACAAAACTTACTCAAAAAAGAAGATACAACAGAAATAAAAAAAGAAATCAATAGATTAGTGCGGGAAATAGATTATTGCATCAGCTACATAAATAGTAAATAATGGAAAACGAACCCACCCACATTCAAATAGCAGTACTACAAAGATGTATTGACTTGTGGATCAAGAAAGAGCACGAGGTTTACTATCGCGAAGCTGAAAAGCGAATCAACGAAAAAGCCGCTGACTTTGCTAAAAAATGGAACTTCACTGACCAGCAAGACCTACTCTCAAAATTACTCATCGAAGTGACAGTCAATTATATAGCGAAAGAAGAAAAACTCAATGGCTACGAAGACGACCTTCTGCCCAGATTGGAAAAGCTGAATACTTTAGCCGACATGATGAGCGAAGCCTTGGATGCCCTTCAGGAGGACACGGAAGCATTACCCAACCCCTCCAACGAAGTCCAGAACATCGCCCAATAGTCATTGAAGACGTTGATTAACAGGTTCTTTGAATACAAATACACCCGCACGTCCAGATACGTTTGGCAAACTCAACAGAATAAAATAGAGGGATAGGCTCTTTTGGTGTCAAAATCCGGCCCTAATTGTCGCAAGGCAAGGTGCTCGCACCCGTGGGACTATTGCGATGCCAAGGCTCCCTCAACGTAAATTATAGGAGTTTGTAATAACCCTATGGGACGATGCGGGCTTTTTTATTTTAAAACACTTAACCACAATATATTAACCAAATTAAAATTATGACAACTACAATAGGAATTATCATCGGTGCCGTCGCCGGTTGTGGTGTGGGTGTCGCCTTATCATATACCCTTCTCAAAAAGGCCATCACCAACCGCAGCCAAGACATCCTGAAAAAGGCTGAGAGCGACGCTAAAGCACTCAAAAAGAAATCTGAAGAAGACGCCGAACTGCTCAAAAAAGAGAAAATGCTCCAGGCCAAGGAGAAATTCCTCCAACTGAAGGCCGAACACGAAAAGACCGTCAATGCCCGCAACCAGGAGCTCTCCAACGCCGAGAACCGCCTCAAACAGAAAGAGAACACGCTCAACCAGAAGTTGGAAGATGCCAACCGCAAAATCAACGAAAACAACACGCTGAAAGAGAAACTCAACCGACAGATTGAGATTACGGAGCAGAAACAGGCCGAACTCGATAAGCAGACCTCCGTACAGAAAGCCAAACTTGAATCTATCGCCGAGCTCACCGCCCAGCAGGCCAAAGAGCAGCTCATCCAGCTGATGGAAGACGAAGCCCGCGCTGAAGCCCTCGTCACCATCAAGGAGATTGTAGATGAAGCGCAGAACACCGCCAATATGGAGGCCAAGAAGCTGGTAATCAAGTCGATACAGCGTACTGGCGTAGAGACCGCCCTCGAAAATGCCGTGTCGGTGTTCAACATCGAGAACGATGAGATCAAGGGACGCATCATCGGCCGCGAAGGACGAAACATCCGCACCTTGGAGAACCTCACCGGCGTGGATGTCATCATCGACGACTCCCCCGACACCATCCTGCTCTCCAGCTTCGACCCCGTACGTCGCGAAATCGCCCGTCTCTCGCTGCACAAACTGGTGACCGACGGCCGTATCCATCCCGCCCGTATCGAAGAGATTGTCGCCAAGACCAAGAAACAGATTGAACAGGAAATCAACGAGATAGGCAAGCGCACCTGCATCGACCTCGGCATCCACAACATGAGCCACGAACTCATGCGCATGGTGGGTAAGATGCGCTACCGTTCCTCCTACGGACAGAACCTGCTGCAGCACTCGAAGGAGGTGGCCAACCTCTGTGCCATCATGGCTGCCGAGCTGGGTCTGAACCCGAAACTGGCCAAACGCGCTGGCTTGTTGCACGACATTGGCAAAGTGCCCGACACCGAGCCCGAGATGCCGCACGCCCTCTTTGGCGCCCAGCTGGCCGAACAGTACAAGGAGAAACCCGAGATCGTGAACGCCATCGGCGCTCACCACGACGAGATGGAGATGAACAACCTGATTTCGCCGCTGGTACAGGTTTGCGACGCCATTTCCGGCGCACGTCCCGGCGCACGCCGCGAGGTGGTAGAAGCCTACATGAAACGTCTCAACGACCTTGAGAACCTCGCCCTCACCTACCCCGGCGTGGTGAAGACCTACGCCATCCAGGCTGGCCGCGAGCTGCGCGTCATCGTGGGGGCCGAAAAGGTAACCGACGAGCAGGCCGACCAGATCTCCTTCGACCTCTCCAAGAAGATCCAGAACGAGATGACCTACCCCGGTCAGATCAAGATCACGGTGATCCGCGAGACCCGTTCGGTGAACTACGCAAGATAAGCGAAAATCAAATATTTTCATACTCCCAATCCCGACCAATCAGGTCGGGATTTTTTATTATAATTTTTTAGCTTTTTTTGTCATTTTTTTTCATACATTTGCAGATTGATTTTAAAGTGCGAAATGGACGAAGATTTAGACTATAACGAAGAGGAAATCAATGAGTTAGTGACGAATTTCAAGTCGCAGGCAGATGCCGGCGAGGTGGGATATTACGACTCAGATGACCTTGAAGTGATTGCGGAGGAACTCATCTACAACTGCGACCTCGCGTATGCTACCGAGGCATTGGAGTTGGGCATTCGTCTGTACCCGCGCACTTTTGCCTTCAGAATACTGAAAGTAAAGAAATTACTCATGGAGTTTGAAATCGAGACCGCGGGAAAAGAGTTAGACCGCATCGAGATGGATTTCCCGCCGGAAGCGGAGCTGTATGTGGAGAAAGCCTTCTTTGCCAAGATTTCAGGGCACGACAACGACGCATTGCCGCTGCTCAAGAAAGCCTACAAACTCGACCCCGACCATCCGGAAGTCAACTACATGCTTGGCGAGGAGTACCTGCAACGCGGTGAGTATCAGCGCGCTTTCGACCATATCTGCTTCGCTTTGGATGAAGATGAGACCTTTGAAGAACAGTTAGGAACCCTCTCATTTTTCTTTGAAGAAGATAAAAAATACAACGATGCCATCCTCTTTTTCACCTGGCTGACAGAAAGATACCCATTGAGCAAATGCGCGTGGTTCGGATTGGGATTGGCCTGTTGCTGGGCGAAAGAGTACGAAGGTGCCATCGATGCCTACCAGAATGTCATCAGTCTTGATGAGGAGGCTTCCACCGCCTATTTCAACATCGGCAATGTCTATTTCGAGAAGAAGCAGTACGAGGAGGCCATCCACTATTACGAGGAGGCCTACCGGCTGGACGACCATGACTTCCATGCTGTTTCCGGCATCGGCGACGCGCTGCTGGAGATGGGAAGGATGGACGAGGCCTTGGAGAAGTACCATGAAGCTTTGCGCATCGAACCCAACACGCTCGACGCCATTATGGGCATCATTACCATCCTGAAGGAGACTGGCCGCGAGGAAGAAGCGGAGCATTTCATCCGCAAATCATTCTCCCTCAACCCACAGAGTTTTGAACTGCTTTTCAACCTGCTTCCTCTTTATGAAGGAGATGAGCAAATCAAAAAGCTGAAAGAACTTTTCCAATATACCCTCAGCCAAGCACAGGAGAAAGAGGAGTTCCTCAAATTTTTTACCATCTATTGCACCGCCAACAGAGACCTGCGCGAGATGGGCATTGAACTCATGGAAGACCTGCTTGACAATGAAGAGGTTGCGATGACCCTCCCCTATTTTCTGGCCGCCCTGCACTTTCTCAATGGACAGTTCACAGAGGCCGACCAGTACTTCAAGACTGCCCTCATCATCAACTATCCTGGACATGAGATGTTTCTCAGCCTTTCGCCCGCTCTCGCCGAAGACCCGATGTTCCACAATTTGATTGAAAATTATAAACCTTTGCAATAAATTCATTATTCATAAAAAAATTCCCTATGAAAAAGATTGCTATTCTGATTGTTTGTTGTCTTGCTGGTATTTTCACCATGCAGGCGCAGCAGCACCGCATCACCAGCAGCACCGACAACGGCATCACCTTTACCGTAATGGTCAATGAACCGCAGGTCAACGACATTGTGACCAACGGTGGTCTTTTCACCCGCATTGAGTTAGACGGGTGCAGCCAGATGGTTGACAATATTGGTCAGCCCGAGTTGCCCATGATTTTAAAGACCGTTGAGATTCCTGTTTGCGGCGATGTTCACGTGACCGCCACAGCGGGCAGTGTTCGCACCCTGACGGCAGCCGAGTTGGGCATCACCTACGACTTCTATCCGACACAGCCGCAGTACCACAAATCGTACATGGGCGACCGTACCTTCGTGAAGGACGAGGCCACCTACAATACCAACGCAGCTTACGGAATGCCGTTGGCCACCATCAGCAAGGGCGGCATTGCCCGTGATGTCTGCATGGCCGATATTCGCATCTGTCCCGTACAGGTAAACCCCGTCACAAAAGAGGTGACGATTTACAACGACATTACCATCAACGTAACTTACGATGATGTGAACATGGCCGCCACCCGCGAGCTGAAGCTCAAATACGGAAGCTCAGAGTTCGGCCGTCCCGCCCAGCTCATCAACACCATCGAGAGCGCGCAGCTCCGCGACGCCCTCTCCACCCGTCCCGTGAAGATGCTCATCATTGCCAACGACCTGTTCAACGGGCAATTAGACGCTTTCGCTGAGTGGAAACGCCGCAAGGGTTTCCTCGTGGAGGTCGCTTACACCGGCACCATCGGTACTACAACGACCGCTATCAACAGTTACATCGCCAACCAATTCAACAATGCCACCGCCACCAACCCTGCACCGACCTACGTGTTGTTGGTGGGCGACCAAGCACAGATTCCGACCTACAGCGGACAGAGCATGAACAGCCATATTTCCGACCTGTACTATTTCACGCAGGTGGGCAACGACAATGTGCCCGACTGCTACTGGGGACGTTTCTCCGCACAGACTGTGGCCCAGCTCACCCCGCAGATTGACAAAACCTTGAAATACGAGCAGCTTACCATGGGCAGCGACCTATCGTACCTTGACCGCTGCGTATTAGTGGCTGGCAACGACGGCGGAAGCAGCGGCGACTTTGGTTACAGCCACGCCAACCCCGCCATGCACTATTTCGAGGACAACTACTCCGCCACCTTCTTCACCACCACCGACTCCTACTACAACCCGCACGCCAGCAGCGATGCCACCACCATTCGCACCAAACTGTCAAACGGCACAGGATATGCCAACTATTCTGCCCACTGTGGTTCCAATGGATGGTCAGATCCCTCCTTCTCCACCAGTAACGTCTCCTCTATGACCAACACAGGAAAGTACGGCTTTATGGTCGGTAACTGCTGTCAGTCGAACAAGTTTGAAGAGAGCGAGTGCTTCGGTGAGGCCCTTCTCCGCGCCACCAACAAGGGCGCTGTGGGCTACATCGGTGGTACCGACTACACCTATTGGGACCACGACTACTATTGGGCTGTAGGTGTTCGCAGCGGTAACTTGAGCACCAGTTGCACCAACTGCAACCTCACCACTTACGATGCCAACAACCTCGGTGCCTACGACAAGATGTGCCACACCCACGGTGAAGCCTTCACCAACTGGAATGTTACGCAGGGCTCCATCAACTATGCCGGTAACATGGCTGTTCAGTCAAAATATGGTGCCAGCGACAACTATGTGAAATATTACTGGGAGATTTACGAGCTGATGGGCGACCCGTCCGTCATGCCGTGGCTCGGCCAGCCGGCTGACATGACCATCCGCGTGGACAATGTGGTTCCTGTTGCCAACACCATTGAGGTGGTTGAAGGCACCACCACCATCGCAGTCTCCACTGGCGCACCCTACAGCTACGTGGCACTGACCCACAACCTCGACCTGATCACGGCTGTGCTGACGGATGCCAACGGCAACTGCACGCTCACCTTCCCGGCACTCAACGCTGGCGAGACCTATGAGCTGGCCGCTTCCGCACAGAACTACAAGACCACCTTCACCACCCTCAATGTCATCGCTGGCGAAGGTGCCCGCGTCAGCATCACCGATGTGACGGTCACCAACAATGCAGAAGCTGTGGCCAACGCCCACCTCACGCTGGATGTCACCATCGAGAACCGTTTCCCCGATCCGGCCACCAACACGGTCATCAACGCTACCACCACCTCCAACCAGATCACGCTGACGGATGCCACTGAGACGGTTGGTACCGTGAATAGCGGCGATGAGCGCACCTTGACAGCCTCTTTCGCCCTCAACGTAAGCAATGCCATCAGCGACGGCGACATCGCTCCCATCAACTTCACTGTCAGCTATTTGAGCCAAGGCACAGCTGAAACCACCACCTACACCTTCAATCTGGAGTTGGTGGATGCTTTATTGGCTTACGTAAGCGACAGCCACGCTATTGTGGGAGGCAACAACGACGACATCATCAACCCCGGTGAGACCGTCACCCTCACCATCGTGGACGAAAATGTGGGCCATGCCACGGCACAGAATGTGGTTTCGGAACTTTCCACCTATTATACGCAGACCTCCATCACCAACGGCGCACTCAACATTGGCACCATCAATGCCAACGCGCAGTGCACCTCCACCTTCACCATCAACATTGGCGACAACGTTCCGAATGGCACGCTGGTACCCTTCTTCCACCACATCTACAGCACCTCCAACGCCGCCCTGACGAGAGTAGATACCATCTGGCTCGTGGTGGGCGAAGTGACCGCCACCGAGACTTGGGAGAGCGGCGACATGAGTCAGTTTGACTGGGTTTCCGAAGGCCAATATCCGTGGACGGTCGTGAACACCGGCGCCTACGCTGGCACCTACTGCGCCCGTTCCGGCAACTACCATGTGAACAGCAGCAACTCACAACTCGAACTCACCATCAACGCACCGATGGCTGGCGAGGTGAGTTACTACAGCAAAGTATCTTCCGAAAGCAATTATGACTTCTTCCGTTTCTATTTGGACGGAGTTCAGATGGAGCAACGTTCTGGCAACGGTAGCTGGGTCTTCTCCTCATGGCCGATTGAAGCGGGTGAGCACACCCTCAAATTTGAATATGAGAAAGACTATTCGCAAAACAGCAACAGCGACTACGCTTGGGTGGACAACATCACTTTCCCGATGGGCGGCGAAATCGCTCCCGAACCGGAAGACCTTAACGACATCAGCCACAACGTGATCATCACTTCTGGCAACGGCGATGCTGACTTGAACCCTGGCGAGAGCATCGACCTCACCATCACCACTGAGAACCTCAGCGCCAACCCGTTCATCAACCTCACCTCAGTGCTGACCACCAGCTCACCATACGCTACCATCACCAATGCCAATGAGACCATCTCTTATATCGGACCCAACTCCACCGCTACCACCACCTACCACATCAACATCGATGCCAACACACCCGACAGCACCCTGATCACTTTCAACCACACCGTTTCCGATGGCACGGTCACCAGCCCCGTTTATCTGGTTTCCGTCATGGCCGTCGAGGTGCCCATCGCAACGCTGGAGAAAATCAGCGACAGCTACATTATCAGTGTCGGCAACAGCGACAACACCATCGACCCGGGTGAAACCGTGGTGCTCACCATTGTGGATGCCAACACCGGCCGCGCCAATGCTCCCGATGTAGTATCACAGCTCTCCACCTACTACACGCCCGCAGCAGTGGCCAACGGTACCATCAACGTAGGCACTATCGCAGCAGGTGACCAATACGCTTCCGACTTCACCATCAACATCGGCGCCGACGTGCCGGTGGGTACGATCATTCCTTACGTACACCACATCTTCAGCACCACCGATCCGAACGCCGACCGCACCGACACCATCTATCTGACTGTCGGCAGCACCGAAGCCATGGAAGATTGGGAAACCGGCGACTTCACCCAGTTTGAATGGGAGAACAACAGCCAGTACCC
>JAEEGF010645671.1_pt1 | contig 14487 bp, 13 predicted proteins | sample 9134171 | NCBI WGS metagenome assembly JAEEGF01 (sample SAMN16246542, study PRJNA631951) | gut metagenome | biome: gut microbiome; feature: rumen; material: AP-attached | host: Bos | place: Iran: Karaj | collected 2018-10
TCGAGCGGCAGGAGCCAAACCGGCCAACACACCCATGGCGGCTATGACGAGAGCTGCGAAGAGTGCTGTCCAGAAGCCCACCTGGAAGTGGGCGGCGACAATGCCATCCTCAGTATTGCCCAGTTCGAGCATCTGCAAGATCATAACGCCGAAGAGGATACCACTCATGCCGGCAACCAATGTGAGGACGATACTTTCAGAGATAATCTGCGAGAGAATCATCTTCGGTGTGGCACCAATGGCTCGGCGAATGCCTATCTCAGTAGTTCGCTCACGCACGGTAACCATCATGATGTTCGACACACCGATGGAACCTGCCAACAGCGTACCAAGCCCCACGAGCCAGATGAGGAAGTTGACTCCTCGGAAAAGGCTGTCGAGAATCTGGAACAGTACCTCAGTATTGAACACCATGGCGCCGCGCTCGTCAGTGGGATCGACATAGTGGGCATAAGTGACAGTCTCGCGGATGCGGTCGCTGAGACTCGACATAATAACACCCTTGCGCCCCGTCGCCACGATCATGTCGACCTGATTGCCACGGTTATACAACTGCTGCATCAGAGTCATCGGCAGCGTGATCTTCTCCTCAGCACGACCGTTGAAATTCATACTCGTAGAGGCATAGTCAACGCCAATGACTTCATAGTACGTAGAGTCGATGCGTATCGACTTGCCACATGGGTCACCGCCTTCCTTGAAGAGTTCCTTATAAATCTTCTTACCAATGACGCACACTTTGCGGTGCTGACTCATGTCCATATCATTGATGTAACGACCATAGTAAAGCTTGGGAGCAATGACCTGGGCATAGTCGGGCGTACAGCCCTGAATACGTGGCGTGGTTTTCCGATCACTGTAGTAGGCCGTGCTTCCAGTATTCCAAAGGGAGAAGAGCACCGGTGCCACGACATCAAGTTCTGGTACGCGCTGGCGCAATCTGTGGATGTCCTTATAGTCCATGCTCCACCAACGGCCTTTACGGAATCCTTTGTAGGCCTTAGTCGTTTGCTGGGCCCAGATCATGACGGTATTGGTAGCAAAGCCCTCGAAGTTCTTGTTGAGCAGTTCCTTCAGGCCCTGTCCGCCACCGATAAGTGCAACAAGCATGAAGACGCCCCAGAACACGCCGAAGCCTGTCAGGAAGCTCCTGCTCTTATTTCTCGTCAGCGTGTCGAGAATTTCGCGATATGAATCTAAATCTATTCTCATTTCAGTTCATAGTTCATAGTTAATCCGCCCTTAGCGCTTCGATCGGACGGATGCGACAGGCCTTGTAGGCAGGGATGAGTCCAGCAATGGTTCCAGCGATGACCATCACCATAGTGGCCTCGAAGCATACATCCAGGCCCACCGTAGGATTCAGGAACATAGTAGCCTTGAAGAGTCCCGTATCAATGGTCTCATGTCCGATGGTGGCATCCATATATTCGTTGGCAGCAACGCCCAGCACCATGCCGATATAGCCGAAGAAAGTGGTAATGATGATACTCTCGGTGATAATCAACTTGAGGATATTCCTGGGTTTGGCACCTATGGCCTTGCGAATGCCGAACTCATGGGTGCGCTCCTTAACGGTGATGAGCATGATGTTTGACACGCCCACAATACCACTCAACAATGTAAAGAGTCCCACAATCCACAGGGCGGTGCGGATGATGGCGATGCCCTGCTCCATCTGGAGGCTCTGCGTATATCCGTTCCATATCCAGAAAGCACTCTCATCGTCAGGATGTACCTGATGATTGGCATTCAACCGACGACGATAATCCTTTTCGAAGTCCTTATTGGCCTCTTCCGTCGTCAAGCCGTGGAAGGTGAATTCCAAATTACCAGCATCGTCGGTGTTGGCACCAAAGATGCTCTTGATGGCGGCATACGACGAGTACGCCGAACTCTGTCCCTCCTGACGATCCTTATAGATACCCACAACCTTAAAGGCAAAATTGCCCAGCCGCACATGCTTGCCCAACAACGACATGTAGTCATTGGGAGACAGTTCTTGAGCCTGTTTATTGCTAAGCACGAGAACTTTACGCTTTTCGCGCATATCGAGTTCATTGACGAAACGGCCACCGAGCATCTCGTGCTTGTTAATCTTCGTGTGTACAGGATAGACGCCGGAAATGGAAGCACTGATATACTCTTCGCCGTAACTGATGATGGCACTGGTCTGATAGACGGCGCCAGTTTCGTCGATAATGTCGCGGAAGTCAGACTCGGTGGTGGTAATGTCGCGCGTCTGGATGCGGATGTAACGACCCTCTTTCAATCCCTGATAGGGTTTTGACGTCGTACTGCCATACACCTCCATCGAACTTGATAGCCAGTTCTCGTTCTGCTTTATGTTGGCATTGATGAGTCCGTTGCCCGCACCAAGGAGCACGATAATCATAAATATGCCCCACGCCACAGCAAATCCCGTCAGCGTGGTGCGCAACTTGTTACGTCGTGCCGTCTGCCATATTTCCCTCAGCAGTTCTCTCATCGAAATTCTTAATTCTTAATTGCCACAGGCAAAAACTCAAAATTCATAATTCTTAATTCTCAACTCTCTATCACTCCATCCTTGATATGTATGACGCGGTTGGTTTGTTCGGCTACGGTGGGGTCGTGAGTCACGATAATCTGGGTGATGCCATCGTCGCTATTCAACTGCTTCAGCAACTGCATCACCTCTACCGAGGTCTTCGAGTCGAGGGCACCGGTAGGTTCGTCGGCCAGAATAATCTGGGGACGGGTGATGAGGGCACGGGCAATGGCCACGCGCTGACGCTGACCACCAGAGAGTTCATTGGGATAGTGCTCGGCCCAGTCGAGGAGTCCCAGGCGCTCCAGATACTCCAAAGCAAGGGTGTGTCGCTTTTTACGCGACACCCCTTGGTAGAAAAGTGGCAACTCAACATTTTCTACTGCAGTCTTAAACGAGATGAGATTAAACGACTGAAAAATGAAACCTATCATCCTATTGCGGTACGCGGCGGCTTTCGTCTCCGAGAGGTTCCAGATGGGCGTCCCTGCAAGCTCGTAGCTCCCAGAGTCGTAGTTGTCAAGGATACCCAAGATATTCAGGAGTGTTGACTTTCCTGATCCTGAAGCACCCATGATAGACACGAACTCGCCCTTGGCTATGTCCAGGTTGATGCCTTTCAGCACGTGGAGCGGCTGAGCGCCCTGATAGGTCTTATTGATGTCTCTTAAATGAATCATAATAATGCTTAATGCTTTCTGTCTGTTTGACGTTACAAAAGTATGAAAAGTTGCATTACTCGCAAAATATCTGGGACAAATTGCAGCGTTTTGTGACGGATGGGGTCATTCTGCAGCTTTTTGCAAACTATTGTAAGCCTCGGTAACATCATCCATGGAGATGTCCAACAGCTGCATCTGACGGAAGAGCTCCGGCAGACGTTCCTTCATGAACGCCTTCTTGCGCTCCTTCAGAATCTGCTTCTTGGCACCTTTGGTCACAAAGTAGCCCAGTCCGCGCTTGTTGTAGATCACTTCCTCGCGAGCCAGTTGTTCGTAGGCCTTGACGGCTGTATTGGTATTGACCTCTAACAACACGGCATATTCGCGAACACTGGGGATACGGTCATCGTCTTGATACACGCCTGACAGTATCTCGTCGCACAGACGGTCAGCCATCTGGATGTAAATCGGTTTATCGTTAGTGAATGTCATAATTAGTCCATTTATTAGTGATTAACTGAAAATCCTTGAACATACGGAACGATGCCCAGTAGTTGAAGACAGAGAACAGGGGTAGCAAGACGGCGAGAATATATGCAGGGATGCCAACCTCGCCAGACACGTAACGACCATTCTCCCAAGTAGATGTAAACATAGAGAGTTCGAAATAATGCATAGTCTTTACAAAAATCACCCAGAACAAGATGAACACCAGACAAGATATGACGAACGAATATTTGCGGAACAAGGTTCCACCGATAATCAGGAGCGAATGCGTCCACACGGCAATGGCAGCAATCACGACGATATTCATCACCGCATAGAACCAGTTGCAGGAATCAGCCTCCAGTATATGAGGCGTCAGATTATCCATCATCTTGGGGATGGCAGACGACCACCAGTAATAGGTTTCCACTGGATCACCCATCACCGAGGTCTTTATCTCTGTGTAGGGTCCACTCACCCAGAACCACGCCATGCGGAGACTGTCGCCCAGCACGAAAGCCAGGAAGACGCCAAGTACACAGACGACGGAGGTGTAGGTCATCAAGGCGAGGAACTTCTCGAGATTGCTTGCCGGCAGCATGAGGAAAGCCTCGCGCTTGCGCTTCTCGTTCACGCTCGACACGATGGTGCTGACCAGGATGAGCGACGCCACTGCAAAGAGGGCAGCACCAACATCTCCGTAATGGCGAAGCATGGTGAAAGGAGAGTCATAACTACTCATTCTAAGCAGTATCATTTCAGCCATAAACACACCCACGACGGAGCCTGCCATAGCATAGAGTATTCGACGCTGATTGACACTCAGCACCCAGCGGAGCATCTTTCCGAATCTATTGAAACTAAACGTATTCATAGCTTTACCAATTAATGAATTTACCAATAACCTGCTGACGGCAGAAAAGTCTATAAGACAGCCAGAAGTTCAGCATCGTCCAGGCCAGAGTGATGGAATCCATAATGGCGTAGTCTGTCGTCGTAACGTCATTCTTCGCCTCCTGATAGTCTGAATAAGTAAATATCGACATCTGTATCATAAGAAGCACGATGAGTGCTATCGTGGTCAATATCCAGGCATATTTGTCTGAACGGAATAACGTACCACCAAGCGTGTACCACGAGTGAAGCCAGAGTCCTGCTACAAAAACAGATAGCCACAAGCGAGTTGGCAAATAAGCCTCCGCAGTAAAGATGTCGCAAACTTTTTGTGCTACAAACATCATATAATCATTGCCTAACAGTACATTCACCAGATACTGGGTCAGATCAGCCACAAAGAATGCCGCGATGTATAAGGGCAACAAAATGAACCAAGTGGCGTAGCGCATCAGTAACTTCTCGAAATTAGAAGCTGGAAGCATGAGCAAGGTCTGCAGGTCGTGCCTTCCCTTCATGCTTGAGAACATCCACGAGGGACCTGTTATGATGGTAATCAGAAATGCAGCAACTGTAGCAATGGTGCATGTCTGATAGGCACGAGTATCGCCGGCCTCATACGCCCCTATCGAGCGAACTTGGAAGAAATGAGTCGTGACACAGACAAAGAGAAGCGTCAAGACCGTCAACATGGTCAGGGCTTGCTTCACATAGAAACTCCTGTCGTTTGTCAGCGACCACCTTACCAGTTTTCCGAATCGTTTGATATTAAACTGAATCATAGCAAATCCTCCTTAGATTTTACCCTGTGTGACAGCATTGAAAAGCAGTTCAAGGTTGACCTGTGTCTCCGGACTGTCCTCCTTGCGAGGAGCAATCACGGCATTTCCCTGAAGCGAAGGCTCTGCATAGAGAGCATCGTCCATCTCGGAAGGTGTACGATACTCGAAGGTGTACTTCTCCTGAATCTCTGCCACAGAGGCATCAAGCAACAGTTTTTGAGGCGAGAGGATGAGAATATGGTCGAGCAGACTTTCCACATCATGCACCTGATGGGTAGAGATAATCAAGGTGCGGTCGTCACTCATATACTGGGCCACCACCTTGCGGAACTGACTCTTTGAAGGAATGTCCAGTCCGTTGGTAGGCTCGTCCATCAACAGCACCTTCGTATTCGTAGCCAAAGCGAAAGCCATATACACCTTCTTCTTCTGTCCCATCGAGAGGGCATTCAGCTTCACATCTGTCGTCAATTCAAAGTCATTCAGACAAGCCTCCAACACCTCTGTGCTGAATCTGGGATAGAAGGGACTGTTAATCTTCACATACTCATTAAGAGACATAGAGGGCAAATCGAACTCTTCAGGAACGATGAAAATCTCGCTCAACGTTTCAGGGTGACGAAGCTTAGTTTCGACAGCATCGAAACAAACAGCACCCTTCTTGGGGCGCAACAGACCGCTAATCAGGTAAAGCAATGTAGATTTGCCTGTACCGTTCTTACCCAACAGTCCATAAATGTTGTCCTGTTTCAGCGTCAGACTGAAATCATCGAATACCAGGTTCTTCTGACCGGCATACTTAAAACTGATGTTTTTTACCTCTATCATATCCTTGAATTTTAATAGTTATATTTGCTGTTATAGTGTACTGCTTTAATAGTACACTGCAAAAGTAGGTAAAATAACCTTTCCCTCCAAACTTAAAGGGTAAAAAGTTCACTTCTTTAACGTTCTTTAGCGTTTCCAGCACCATGATTGCCGCATCTGCCTCGTGCGTTCCTTTTATATAATAAGACAACTTCCCTCTTCTATGAACACAAGCATAGCAGGGGTACGAAAAAACTAAAACTACGTCACAGTTTTAACAACCATCGACGCAGTTTTAATAAACATTGGCGCAGTTTTAGCAACCATCGGCACCGTTTTAACTATACCCTCAACCAAAGCAAGCTTCAGGTCCAAGCTAAGCACCCTTCGGCTCCGAGCTAGCCACCCTTCGGCTCCGAGCCAAGCACCCTTCGGCTCCGAGCCAAAAAAACCGTTGGTTTATCCTCGTTGGTCGGCGCCCCACATCATCTTCTCACGGAGGGTGTGGAAGTAACGTGTACCCGTCCGTTTGATGACCTGCACGCGATAGGGAGCACGGCGCAAGGTGAGGCGCGTCGAGTCAGGCAACTTCTCGCTGCGACCGTCAAGGGCAACGAGGAAATTGTGGGAGCGACTCTCGACAGTCAGTTCAATGACAGAGTCCTCGGAAACGACAATAGGCCGCACATTGAGCGAGTGCGGAGCAACGGCGGTCAGCGAAAAGACGTGGGTGCCAGGGACAATGATAGGACCGCCAACAGAAAGGGAATAGGCGGTAGAACCCGTCGGCGTCGAAACAATCAGACCGTCGGCCTGATAGGTGGTCAGCGTCTCGCCGTTGATGGTGGCGTGAATGGAAATCATCGAGGCGTTGTCGCGCTTCAGAATGGCTACGTCATTCAGCGCACAACCGTAACCCGTCAAGGGAAGGCCATCGGTATCGACCTGGATGACTGCACGGGTGTCCACAGCATAGTCTTCCTCATAAAGTGCGGCAATGGTGCGCTCTATCTCCTGGGCATTGACGTCGGCCAGGAAACCCAGCCGCCCGGTATTGATACCGAGGATGGGAATCTGTTTGGAACCGACCACGCTGGCTGTGCGGAGGAAGGTACCGTCGCCCCCCATCGAGATGGCGAAATCGGCCTCAAACTGGCTGTCGTCGAAGACATGAACACCATTGAGCGGCAACTGCTGTCCTTCAGTAATAAAGGTATAGAAGTTGCGTTCGATAAAGATTTCGGCCTCGTGCTGCGACAGGCAGGCGAGGATTTTCTGTATCGAGACAGACTTTTTAGGCTGGTAGATGTTACCAAAGATGGCAAATCGGAATTTACGTGTAGTCATCGTTATTTCAAAACTTCAATTCTTCAATCCTTCAATTTTTCAATTCTTCAATCCTTCAATTTTTCAATTCTTCACCTGCGCAGCAGTTCTACGATTCGTGACATCTGGTTCGGGATGCGTATCTGCTGCGGACATTTGGGCAGACACTCCTCGCAGTCGGCACAGCTTCTTGCCCAAGCCTCCGCATTGGGCAGCGCCTTGCGCATGCCTTCCAAGAACTGTTGTTTCCGCGCTGCATAGTCGGCGGCCTGCTTGTCAGGCAAAGGCAGGACATGACTGTTCACCTGTTCGTTGTAATAGGCGAAATTGCCGGGAATGTCTACGCCATAAGGACAAGGCATACAGTAACTGCAAGTGGTACACGGAATGGTCGGGAAGCCCGACAATTGGTCGGCAATGGCTGCCAGCAATGCGTTTTCCGCCTCGGTACAGACCTCAAGAGGCGAGAAGGTCTGGACATTGTCCACCAGATGCTCCATCTGGTTCATGCCACTGAGGGTCGTCAGGATGTTGGGATAGGAACCCACCCAGCGGAAAGCCCATCGGGCGGTACTGTCGTCGGGGCGGACAGCCTTCAGCTGGTCGGTGAACTCGCTGGCCATTCGTCCGAAGGCGCCACCACGCAGCGGTTCCATGATGACACACTGGACACCGGCCTTTTCGCATTTATTATAGAGGTATTCGGCATCGGCATCCACCCTGCGCCCGCCACGCATGGAGGCATGGCGCCAGTCGAGGAAGTTCATCTGAATCTGCACGAAGTCCCAGTGGTATTGTTCCTGACGGTCTAACAGCCAGTCAAAGGGTCTTACGTCGCCATGGTACGAGAAACCTAAATGCTTGATGCGTCCCGCCTCGCGCTCTTTTAGGAGAAAATCCAGCAGACCGTTGTCCAGGAAACGTTTGTTCAAGGTATCCATGCCGCCGCCACCGATGCTGTGCAACAGATAATAGTCGATGTAGTCTACCTTCAGCCGCTGGAACGACTGCTCATACATCTGCTTGGCCTCGTCGAAATCCCAGATGCGCTGGTTCGACATCTTCGTGGCCACGTAATATTTATCGCGGGGATGGCGGCAGAGGGCATTGCCCGTGAGCACCTCCGAGCGCCCACCCATATACATCGGCGCCGTGTCGAAATAGTTCACGCCATGCTCGATAGCATAGTCCACCAGACGGTTCACTTCCTCCTGGTCGTCAGGCAGACGCATCATGCCGAAACCCAGCAGCGAAATCTGCTCGCCACTGCCATGCTGCACCCTGTAGGTCATCCTGTTGGGCGTAGCCTCCTTCTTCTCGTCCTGAGCAAAGACGCGCAACGGCTCCATCACGCTCATCGTCACAGCGGCGCCCGCTCCCATGGCCAGACGCCGCAGGAAGTCACGACGACTGACAGACGGTTTGTTCATGTTGTCTTCCATAATCTCTAGTTGGTTTTTCGTGTTACATGTTGCAAAGATACGAAATATAAAGTAAAAAGGAAAAGTGAATAGTGAAAAATTTGCTGCCGCTACGAAAAAAAACTATGAACTATGAACTATGAATTATGAATTATTTCGTATCTTTGCAACATCTATATAAAGAATTGAAGTAATTATGCATGAAGCATTATAAATTTTAAACTATGACGAAACTAAGTGTAAACATCAATAAGGTGGCCACTCTGCGTAATGCCAGAGGCGGCAACAATCCCAATGTGCTGGCCGTAGCACGGGATGCAGAAATCTTCGGAGCTCAGGGTATTACCGTTCATCCGCGGCCTGACGAGCGACATATCCGTTATCAGGACGTGCGTGACATACGCCCCATCATCACCACCGAGTTCAATATTGAGGGCAACCCCATCGACTCGTTTACCGAACTGGTATTAGAGGTCAAGCCTACACAGGTGACGCTGGTACCTGACGGCCACGACCAAATCACCTCTAACCACGGATGGGACACGCTGGAGAACCGTGCATTCCTCACTGACATCTGCCGCACATTCAAGGCTGCCGGCATTCGCACCAGCATCTTTGTCGACGCTGACCCACGCATGGTGGAAGGTGCCAAAGTCTGCGGTGCCGACCGCGTAGAACTGTACACGGAGCCATACGCCTCGGGGTATCAGGCCGACCGGGAAGCAGCCATCGCACCCTTCATCGCCGCCGCCGAAGAGGCACGGCGCGTTGGTCTTGGTCTCAACGCCGGTCACGACCTGTCGTTGGAAAACCTGCACTACTACCACAGTCAGATTCCTTGGACTGACGAAGTATCCATCGGCCACGCCCTCATCTGCGATGCCCTCTACATGGGCCTTCGCGAAACCATTCAACAGTATCTTAAGGCATTAAAATAATAAAGACATAACTATGAAGAAGGTATATGTATTTTTAGCTGACGGCTTTGAGGATGTCGAAGCCCTCATTCCCGTAGATGTATGGCGTCGCGGAGGTTTGGATGTCACAACGGTAAGCATCACCGACTTCCCGTTGGTACAGTCGGCTCATAGTGTGAACATCGAGGCCGATGTGATGATTGAGCAGTGCGACTTCTCGGATGCCGACCTGCTGTTCCTGCCGGGTGGTATGCCCGGAGCCACGAACCTGTTTGAAAACAAGGACGTCTGCAAGGCTGTCGTCGATCAATTCGCTGCCGGCAAGAAGGTGGCAGCCATCTGCGCCTCTCCCGCTGTCGTACTGGCCCCGTTGGGCATCCTTGACGGCAAGCGCGCCACCTGCTATCCCGGTTTTGAGCAGGCACTGACGGAAGCCACCTATACCGCCGACCTCGTCACCGTCGACGGCACTGTCACCACCGGTGAGGGTCCTGCCGCCGCCTTCCCCTTCGCCTACGAACTGCTGGCTCAGTTGGTTGACAAAAAGACCTCTGACCAAATCGCCGAAGGCATGCGCTTCAAGCACCTGATGGCTCAAAAGTGAAGAGTGAAGAGTGAAGAATGAAGAATATGTCATCATCGTAGCAGGCGGTAAAGGCTTGCGGATGGGAAGCGATATTCCGAAGCAGTTCCTGCCCATAGGTGGGAGGCCAGTACTGATGCGTACTATTGAGCGCTTTCGTGAATACTCCCCTACCCTGCAGATTATCCTTGTGCTGCCCAAGGCACAGCAGGACTATTGGCAAGAACTCTGCCAAGAGTATCACTTTAATGTCGAATATCAGTTGGCCGATGGTGGCGAGACGCGCTTCCATAGCGTGCAGCACGGTCTGACACTCATCCCTGACGATGCCGAGGGAGTCGTAGGTGTCCACGACGGTGTGCGACCCTTCCCCAGCATCGACGTCATCCGCAACTGCTATGAAACGGCCCGCGAGAAGAAGGCCGTCATTCCCGTCATTCCCGTCGTAGAAACCGTTCGCCACCTACAAGGCGAGGTGTCAGTAACTGTTCCCCGCAACGACTACCGCTTGGTGCAGACGCCCCAGTGCTTCGACATCCAGCTGCTCAAGGCTGCCAACCGCCAGCCCTACAACGACGGCTTTACTGACGACGCCAGTGTGGTCGAAGCCTTTGGCTTCGCCATCACCCTCGTTGAGGGCAATCGCGAGAACATCAAAATCACAACCCCCTACGACCTGAAAATTGCAGAAGTATTGATATAAATGACAAGCATTACGCCATATCACGCCAAATATTTTGCCCATTACCTGACGAGGCGACTACCAGCCAACAATTTGGACAAGTTGACTGCATCGCTCCATGATGCACAGGTCGATTTGACGCCACATCAGATTGATGCGGCGCTTTTTGCGTTCAAGTCACCTTTATCAAATGGGGCAATACTGGCTGATGAGGTAGGACTTGGTAAAACCATTGAGGCAGGCATCATCCTTTCCCAGCACTGGGCGGAACATAAACGGCGGCTGCTGATTATCTGTCCAGCCAACCTTCGCAAGCAATGGTCGGCAGAATTGATGGAGAAGTTCTTTATACCTTCTTATATATTAGAAGCAAAGACTTTCAACCAAGAAATAGAGTTAGGCAATCCGAACCCTTTTGATAAGAATGATGTCATTATTTGCTCCTACCAGTTTGCCTGTTCTAAATCTGCATATTTACATCATACCCCCTGGGATTTGGTCGTGATTGATGAGGCCCATCGACTGCGTAATGTCTATAAGCCAAGTAATCGTATTGCAAACACGATTAAAGATGCACTTTTAAAGCGAAAAAAAATTTTGCTGACGGCTACTCCTTTACAGAACTCAATACTTGAATTATACGGTTTGGTTTCCATCATAGATGAATTCGTATTTGGTGACTTGAAGAGTTTCAAAAGCCAATTTAGCAAAATCCTGACTGCAAACGACTATCATTTGTTGCGTAATAGGCTACAACCCATTTGCAAACGCACTCTCCGACGCCAAGTATTGGAGTATATCAAATACACTAAGCGTATTGCCATCTGTGAGGAATACTACCCTACAGACACCGAGCAGAGACTATATGAATTAGTATCTGCCTATCTGCAACGTCCTTTGCTTTATGCTTTGCCCAATAGCCAGCGACAGTTGATGACTATGATACTTCGTAAGTTATTGGCCTCTTCAACTTTTGCCATCTATGGAACGCTGACACGACTGATAGAAAGGCTGGAAGACATTTTACGCAAGCAAGATGTCAATTTGGACATTAACACTGCCACACTAGACTTTGACGGATTAGATGACAACCTCGATTATTGGCTATCTGATGACGAGGAAGAAGTACGAACGGCAGTAGAGGACTCTGGCCCTAAAGAAATTCTGCATCCACATGAGATAGAAGGCATCAAGAACGAATTAGCTGATTTGCGGGAATTTCAGACTCTCGCAGCAAAGATTCGAAAGAACAGCAAGGCTGAGCATCTGTTTGTGGCTCTCAATAAAGGCTTTGAGGAACTGGAAAAGTTAGGAGCCAACAAGAAAGCTTTACTCTTTACGGAGTCAAGACGCACACAAGACTTTCTTTTCGAGTTGTTTGAGAAGAATGGTTACAAAGGAAAGGTCGTGTTGTTCAATGGTTCTAACAGCGACAAAAAATCAACAGCCATCTATAAAGATTGGCTCAAGAAGTATAAAGGCAGTAGCAAAATCACAGGCTCAGCCACAGCCGACAAACGGGCTGCACTGGTTGACTATTTCCGTGATCAAGCAACGATTATGATTGCTACTGAGGCTGCTGCCGAAGGAATCAACTTGCAATTCTGTTCGTTGGTGGTCAATTACGATATGCCTTGGAACCCTCAGCGTATAGAACAGCGCATTGGCCGTTGTCATCGTTACGGACAAAAGCATGATGTGGTGGTTATCAATTTCCTCAATAAACGGAATGCTGCCGATGTACGTGTTTATGAACTGCTGAATGAGAAGTTCCAACTGTTCAGTGGAGTCTTTGGTGCCAGTGACGAGGTGCTGGGCAGCATAGGGAATGGAGTGGATTTCGAGAAACGCATCACACAAATATATAATGAGTGTCGGACGACTGAAGAGATAGAACAAGCCTTCGACCAACTGCAAGAGGAACTGCGCTCTGAGATTTCCGACAAAATGCTGAAAGCCCGCTCTACCCTGTTAGAAAACTTCGACGAGTCGGTCAGTGAAAAGTTAAAGATGCATCTGGCTGCCAGCATTAGCAATCTCAACCTATTTGAGAAACGGCTTTGGGAATTGACAAAGTTTGCTTTGGACGACCAAGCCACTTTCAATGATGAGACACATAGTTTTACGCGCGAAAACAGCGAAACTTATTGCATGGTCGTTCCCAAAGAAGGTGAACGTAAGAGTGATGTCCAAATTCCAGACCACGCACAAGTTTATCGCATTGGGCATCCATTGGCTCAGAGCATTCTAAAGAACAATCTGACACTCGACCTTCCTTCTCACGAAGTCATCTTTGATTACACCCACACTCCTGTCAAAGTATCCTTGCTCGAAAAGCAAGTCGGTCATGCAGGATGGATGAGGATTGATAAATTCACAATTGAGGCATCAGAGCCTGAGGACTATCTGCTTACGGCCTGCTATACAGACGATGGAAGAATGATTCCGTCGGAAATAGCCGAACGGATGTTTTCGCTTCATGCCTCGGAAGGACGGCGGGCACAGATGAGCAGTGAAATGGATGATGTCATGGAGCAGAATATCCGTAAACAGAAAGAGGAGGCTAAAAGTGAGAACTATAAGCGCAATCAATCTTTCTTTGAAACAGAAATAGAAAAGTTGAACCTATGGGCTGACGATGTAAAGATTGGCTTAGAACGCGAAATCAGTGACCTTGATGCTGAGATTAAACTCCGCAAGTCGGAAGCCCGTAAACTTACACGCTTGGAAGAAAAGATAGAAGCGCAGCGCACAGTAAAGGATCTCGAAAAGCGTCGCAGCGAAAAGCGTCGCAGTCTGTTCGAGGCACAGGATGAGGTTGATGCAAAGAAAGAAAAACTCTTCGACGAAGTGGAACAGACCCTTCGACAAAAGAAAGCAACAGAAGAGACATTATATAATATAAGGTGGAGGATTATTTAAAACTATACTGATATGGATACGAATAATAATCAAAAACAAGATGTACGTTGGCTACAGCGTTTTTCTAATTACCGCAAGGCATTGGCAAAACTTGGTAAAGCCGTTGACATCGTATCTTCTCAAATGGAAGAAGACGAAGATATTGACCAATTGCTTGAAGAAGGACTTATCCAAAGATATGAATATACCCACGAACTGGCGTGGAATGTGATGAAAGACTATGCAGAATACCAAGGAATTACTGGTATTAATGGTTCCAGAGATGCAATTAAGAAAACTCTGCAGTTTGGTCTGATAGATGACGAAAATTGGATGCGTACTATTGCTGATCGTAATTTAACTTCTCATAATTACGATGAGGATACCGCTCATGAGATTGTTGAGAAAATAAAAGATGTTTATTATCCCCTTTTTGTAAAATACGAAAAGGTGATGTTAAAGAAATCTGGATTAGAACCAGAATTATTCCCTGAAG
>JAEEGF010600803.1_pt1 | contig 14485 bp, 13 predicted proteins | sample 9134171 | NCBI WGS metagenome assembly JAEEGF01 (sample SAMN16246542, study PRJNA631951) | gut metagenome | biome: gut microbiome; feature: rumen; material: AP-attached | host: Bos | place: Iran: Karaj | collected 2018-10
GACACCAGAAACGCCCTCTTCGACATGGGTGTGCTGCCTTCTGTGTCGTATGACATTCCAATAATCAATGTTGGAAACATCACTGTAGGCGGCACAGGAAAGACCCCAACAGTGGAATACCTCATCCGACTGCTTGCCGACCAATATCGTGTGGCAGTCCTCAGCAGAGGTTACAAGCGCAGGACGAAGGGCTACATCCTTTCCACAAAGGATTCCACGATGGAGGAAATAGGCGATGAACCTTGGCAGATAAAGCAAAAGTTCCCTGATATATATGTTGCCGTAGATGCCAACAGAAGACGCGGAATAGAGCGACTGATGGCGGATGAGGCTACCAAGGATGTGGAGGTCATACTCCTCGACGACGCCTATCAGCACAGATATGTGAAGGCAGGACACAACATCTTGCTCGTCGACTATCATCGCATCATTTCCGACGACTGCCTCCTTCCTGCAGGAAGACTGCGCGAAAGGGCTTCTTCCAGCAATCGTGCCTCGACGATAATCGTCACAAAATGCCCCCAGCACATCAATGCGATGGGTTTCCGAGTCATCCTTTCGTCGCTGAATATCAGGCCTTATCAGCAACTGTTCTTCAGCACCTTCACTTACGAGACGATGTATCAGTTGTGGGGTGACGGCTCGCTCGAACCGGATACGCTGAGGAAGGACAACACCCACGTACTCCTCCTGACCGGAATAGGCAACCCTCGTCAGATGGAACAGGACGTCAGAAGGTACGTCCAACACATCTCTCCTCTCACTTTTCCAGACCATCATTACTTCTCTCAGCGAGATGTGGAGACTATCAATCAAGCGTTGAAGGACCTTCCACAACCGCATATCATCATCACTACGGAGAAGGATGCGGCCCGACTTCTGCATTTGCAAGGTCTGACGGAAGAAGTGAAGCAGAGTACTTATGTGCTCCCAATCGGGATAAGCATTATGCGGAATGAAAAGGAAAAGTTAGATAAAACAATCAAAGACTATGTACGAGAAAATAAAAGAAACAGCTGAATGGCTCCGCAATAGGATGCCGAATGCTCCCACGACGGCAATCGTTCTTGGTACAGGATTGGGTCAGCTTGCTCAACGCATCGAGCGGCTCTTGTCCATTCCCTACGCGGAAATCCCCAATTTCCCCGTTTCCACCGTTGAAGGTCACGCAGGAGAACTCATCTTCGGCCGTCTTGGAGGAGTCGATGTGATGGCTATGGAAGGCCGTTTCCACTACTATGAAGGCTACACGATGCAGCAAGTGACTTTTCCTATACGAGTCATGTATGAGTTGGGCATCAAGACGCTCTTTGTCAGCAATGCTGCCGGAGGAACCAATCCGGACTTCCAAATCGGCGATCTCATGATCATAACCGACCAAATCAACTTCATGCCGGAGAATCCCTTGCACGGCAAGAACATCCCTACAGGACCGCGTTTCCCGGATATGAGCGAGGCTTATAGTCTCGACCTCATTGCCAAAGCCGACGAGATTGCCGCTAAGCACGGCATCAAGGTGCAGCATGGTGTCTATCTCGCCACTCAAGGTCCGACCTACGAAACGCCTTCAGAATATCGCATGTTTGCGCGTTGGGGAGCCGATGCAGTAGGTATGAGTACGGTTCCTGAAGTGATTGTCGCCAATCATTGCGGTATCAAAGTCTTTGGTATGAGCATCATCACCGATTTGGGCGGAACGGCAGTTCCTGTCAAAGTCACGCACGAAGAGGTACAAAGGGCTGCCGAAGCTGTCCAGCCTTTCATGGCAACCATCATGGAGGAAATGGTTAAGACAGTTTAGAGTTAAAGGTTTAGAGTTTAGAGAAGAAGGGTTATGGAGATATCGGAACTGGGCGAATTCGGCCTTATCGAACGCCTCGCAAAAGACATAAAAACGAAGAACGAGTCTACCATCAAGGGCATAGGGGACGATTGTGCCATCCTCGCTCCGACAGAGGGGATGCGAACTGTCGTCACGACCGACCTTCTGATGGAGGGTGTGCACTTTGACCTCACTTATGTTCCCTTGCGACATCTTGGTTATAAGGCAGTTATGGTCAATCTCAGCGACATCTTCGCGATGAATGCCAGGCCGAAACAATTGACCGTAAGCCTTGCCATCTCGAGCAAGTTCAAAGTGGAAGATATCGAAGAAATCTATGCTGGAATGAGCTTGGCTTGTGAGAAGTGGGGTGTTGATATTGTGGGTGGAGACACGACTGCCAGCCTAACTGGTCTCGCCATCAGTATTACGGCGATAGGCGAGGCTCGAAGCGAGGACTTGGTTCTCCGCAGTGGTGCGAAGCCGACCGACCTGATCTGTGTTAGCGGAAACTTGGGCGCGGCCTATATGGGCTTGCAGCTTTTGGAGAGGGAGAAGGTCATCTATAACGACCAGGTTGAGCAGGCCCGCAAGAGTGGCAGCAAGGAACAGATGGAACTTCTGCGTGAAGCCCAGCCCGACTTTAGCGGAAGGGAGTACATACTGGAACGACAACTCAAACCTGAGGCAAGAGGGGACGTCATCGAGGCGCTCCAGAAGGCAGGAATCCACCCTACAAGTATGATGGACATCAGCGACGGGTTGAGCAGCGAACTGATGCATATCTGCAAGCAAAGCCAGACTGGTTGCCGCATCTACGAGGAGAGACTGCCCCTCGACTACCAGACTGCCGCGATGGCCGAGGAGCTGAACATGAACGTCAGCACTTGTGCCCTCAACGGAGGAGAAGACTACGAGTTGGTTTTCACAGTTCCTCTCGCCATGAACGATGCCGTTTCGGCCCTCGAAGACATTCACGTGATCGGCTATATTACGGAGCCGGAGAAGGGCCAGGCCCTCATCTCGAGAGACGGTGGAGAACATGAACTCAAGGCTCAAGGTTGGAACCCTTTGAAATCGTAGCACGCCTAGTTCGCAAACGTGGCACTTTACGATTGCAATCGTCACACTAGTAAATCGCAAACGTCACACTATACGATTGCAATCGTCACTGTAGTCGTTTACAAACATGGCCGGTAGAGTTTGTAAACATCCTTGCCTGCGTATTTTGAGAAAAAATGTTTTGCAATTATTTGTCCTTTTCCTTGAAAATTTGTACTTTTGTCGCTTGTAAGAGGAAAAGGCTTTTATGAGAAGTATCACATCACGCCGAATATGTTTGATTGCCCTGGCTCTCGCTTTGTGCTGGCCAGCCGAGGGAGCTATGCGGAAACGCAAAGTGAGGCTCTCCCGCAATCCGGATTCGCTGGTGGTGGCAACCCCTTCACCTGAAATGCGTGTCTCCAGGAAGATGAGCACCTCGGCTTTCCCCGTACAGATAACCGTTACGGGAAGAGTCGTGCAGATACAGAGCGACCGTAATCAGCTCTTGCCCATCTACAACCAGAACGGCGTTCTCTATCTCACAGCACGCCTCAACAAAGGCAAGAACTGGCTTGGAGGACTGCCTCGAGGACGTTACTTCATCAATAACAGGCCGATAACTATCAACTGATGGACAAGGTAATCAGGGAAATCGACATTGACCAGATCGTCAGAGAACGAGCAGGCAAGCGGGCCAAATACATCCCAAAATGGCTCACAAGGCTGCTTGCGCGAGTCATCCACCAAGACTTCATCAACGCTTATCTGCGCCAAGGAAGGGTGGGAGTCGACTTCTGTCGAGGCGTTCCAGACTATGTCGGCGTCAAAGTAGACGTTGTAGGGAAGGAGAACCTTCCCGATGACGGACGAAAATACACCTTCGTCAGCAACCATCCCCTAGGGGCAGTCGACGGCGTCACACTCGGCTGGATCATCGGCGAACACTACGACGGCAAGATAAAATACCTGGTGAACGACCTCCTCATGAACCTCGAAGGGCTGGCGCCACTATGCGTCCCCATCAACAAGATAGGCAAGCAGGCACGCTCGTTCCCAGCCATGGTGGAGCAGACCTTTGCCAGCGATTGCCACGTCATCATGTTCCCCGCAGGACTTTGCAGCAGGAAACAAGACGACGGAACCATTCGCGACCTGCCCTGGAACAAGGCGTTCGTCACGAAAAGCGTGCAACACCAGCGCGACATCGTGCCCATCCACTTCGAAGGACAGAACAGCAATCGCTTCTACAACGTGGCACGATGGTGCAAACGGCTGCATCTGCCCAACTTCGCGATGGCCCTCCTGCCAGACGAAATGTACCGAAGCCGAGGCAGTCACTACGTCGTTCGCATCGGTAAACCCATTCCCTGGCAAACATTCGATTCGTCGAAAACACCAATCGAATGGGGCAGGTGGGTACAAGACAGAGTATATGAAATCTAACGGAATACAAGGAAGTCAATGGAAGAAAACAAGAAAATGGAGCCCATAGCAGCCCCAATCCCAGCAGAAGTGCTGAAGTCGGAGCTCACGCTGGACAAACGTTTGCGCATGACAAACAAGAGCGGCAACGAAGTCTATGTCGTAACTTGGCACGACGCCCCGCATGTCGTACGCGAGATAGGACGTCTTCGCGAAATAGCATTCCGGGCTGCAGGAGGCGGAACGGGAAAGAGTTTCGACCTCGACGAGTTCGATACCTGCGACAACTGCTACAAGCAAATCCTTGTATGGGACCCCGAAACGGAAGAAATCGTAGGCGGCTACCGCTACATTCTCGGCAAAGACTGGAAGATAGCCCCTGACGGTCAGCCCATCCTGGCTACCAGTCATATGTTCCGCTTCTCGGAACGTTTCATGAAGGACTACGCTCCTTGGACCATCGAACTGGGCCGCAGCTTTGTCACAGTCGAGTACCAAAGCACACTTCGAGGCAGGAAAGGCATCTTCGCACTTGATAATCTTTGGGACGGACTCGGCGCAATCGTCGTCATAGAACCAACCATACGATACCTCTTCGGCAAGTTCACCATGTATCCCAGCTACGATCGAATGGCACGAGACATGATTCTCTACTTCCTCAACAAGCACTTCCCCGACCCCGACAACCTGATATATCCCATGAAGCCCCTTAAGTTCTGGCACGATCCGGAACAGTTCAAGACACTCTTCACCGAGGATGACTTCAAGGCGGACTATCGCATCCTCAATCACGAAGTGCGTGCTTTGGGTTACAACATACCGCCTCTCGTGAACGCGTATATGGGATTGAGTCCCACCATGAAACTCTTCGGCACCGCCATCAACGACGGATTCGGCGATGTGGAGGAAACAGGAATACTCATCGCAGTAGATGAAATCCTTCAGGAGAAACGCATGCGTCACATCGACACCTTTGCCGCAGAACATCCCGAACTGGTGAAAATAACGAGTGGTGCCAATCGTATCTTCTATAAACCTGCAGACAAGTAGAGGCACTCACCATGATGGAAGAGATGATGAAATGGGAAAAGTTGCTTTCGAGCAAACGCCTCGGACAAGAGGATATGCAAAAGAGAAGCGACGACCGTACAGAGTTTCAGCGCGATTATGACCGCCTGATCTTCTCTGCTCCCTTCCGACGTCTGCAAAACAAAACGCAGGTTTTCCCTCTGCCAGGCAGCATATTCGTGCATAACCGCCTGACTCATAGCCTCGAGGTGAGTAGTGTGGGACGAAGTCTGGGCAACGACATCAGTCGCCTTATCCTGCAAAAACATCCCGAACTCTACAGCACACACTTTACCGAACTAGGCAATATCGTCTCTGCAGCCTGCCTCGCTCACGACTTGGGAAACCCTCCTTTCGGCCATAGTGGCGAGAAAGCGATAGGAACTTACTTTAGTGAAGGGAACGGACAGTTCCTGAAGGATTACATATGTCCCGAGACAGGTGACGGACTTTCGCCGCAAGAGTGGGAAGACATCATACACTTCGAGGGCAATGCCAACGCGTTTCGTTTGCTAACGCACCATTTCAAGGGACGTCGCAAAGGCGGCTTCGTGATGACTTACAGCACTCTTGCAAGTATCGTCAAGTATCCCTTCTCGTCCGACCTGGCAGGCGACAAACGCAAGTTCGGCTTCTTCCGTAGTGAAGTGGAGGACTATGAACGTATCGCCAAGGAACTCGGCATCTTGAAGCGGCCCTCTCCCAAAGGTTCGATTTGTTACGCACGCCATCCTCTCGTCTACCTTGTTGAGGCTGCAGACGACATCTGTTATGAGGTGATGGACATTGAGGATGCACACAAGCTCAAACTCCTGACGACCGAAGAGACAAAGCGGCTCTTTCTCGCTTACTTCTCCAAAGAACAGCAGAAGCACATCAAGGAGCGCATGAATCAGCTTGTGGATGATGTCAACGAGCAGGTCGTCTACCTCCGTTCCTGCGTCATCAATTGTTTGGAACAGCAGTGTGTCCGTGTCTTCATAGAGAACGAAAACGCCATTCTGGGTGGCACCTTCGAGGGTTCTCTCATTGAGCATATGGAGGAACTCCCGCGTAAAGCATACGAACAATGCGAGCGAATCGCCTACAAGAAGATTTATCATTGCAAGGATGTGGTAGACATAGAGATTGCCGGCTACAAGGTAATCACCACGCTTACCGACTTGATGGTACAGGCGGCAACACATTCCGACCGTGCTTTCTCGCAGTTGCTCATCAATCGTGTCAGTACGCAATACGACATTCTGGCACCTACATTATATGAAAGAATCATGGCTGTGTTGGATTATATCTCGGGAATGACCGATGTCTTTGCAATCGATCTTTACCGGAAGATCAATGGAATGAGTCTGCCCGACGTATAAACAGGAGAGTCATAACAGTATTAAAGTCGCGATAAAACCAAAAGATATGAAAGTCCAAATAATCAATCGTAGTCATCATCCGTTGCCTCAGTATGCAACGCCACAGTCTGCAGGAGTTGATCTCCGTGCCAATATCGAAGCTCCTATCGAGCTGCGGCCCATGGAACGCCGTCTTGTGCCAACAGGTATCTTTATGGCTTTGCCTCCAGGTTACGAGGCACAGGTTCGTCCTCGAAGCGGTTTGGCCATCAAGCACGGCATTACTGTGCTCAACACTCCTGGCACAATCGATGCAGATTATCGTGGCGAGGTGTGTGTCATTCTTGTTAATCTGTCGGATGAACCTTTTGTTATTGCCGATGGAGAACGTATCGCGCAAATGGTTATAGCACGTCACGAACAGGCAGAATGGCAGGAAGTGGAGGTTCTTTCCGAGACGGAACGTGGTGCCGGAGGCTTCGGACATAGCGGAACAAAGTAGGAAAATCAAGTGAGACGCCTCTCTTTCATACTTGCCCTTCTGTTCGGCACGCTTGGAATTAAAGCGCAGGCCAACTTCGACTATTACTATTTGGAAGCGGAGAAATGCCGCCTTGCAGAAGATTATTCGTCAGCGCTGGACCTCTACCGGCATTGTCTTGACATCAATCCGGAAGCTCCAGAGGCGCTCTACAACATAGGTTTGTTGTACCTTTATATGCGTTCGGACAGCATCGGAACATCTTATATAAGGCATGCATGCGAGAGAGATACAAACAATCCCTACTATTTGGAGACGCTCGCGGCACTCTATCTCAACAAGCGTGATGCGGAGTCGGCCATTCCTGTGCTGGAGAAAATGGCGTCCTTGCAGTCGCGACGCAGCGATATCCTTTCGCAATTGGCGTCACTTTACAGTACTGTGGGCGACAACGACAAAGCCATCGGAGCCCTCAATCGCATTGAGTTGCTCGAAGGCGTCAGTCCTCAGGTGACCGTAGAGAAGTTCAGGCTGTACAAAGAAAAAGGGCAGTTAGACTCGGCTTTCGTGCAGTTGCAGGCTCTTTGCGAAGAGTCTCCTCACGACATGAACTTGCGTGTCATTGTGGGCAACCAGTACATGCAGGCAGGCGACACAGTCAAGGCCCTTGAAATCTACGATGAGGTGCGGCGGCAGGAACCAGCCAACACAGGTCTTCAGCTTGCCATGTTGGACTATTATCGCGATAGTGAACAAGACGAACGCTACAATAAGGTGCGCGACTCGTTGTTGTTCTGTCCCGATTCTCCTACGCAACTTCGTACAATCATGTTGCAGTCGTACATTTCCGATGTACAGCGCGACTCGACATATACGCCTCGACTTGTTGCCGCTTTTGACACTTTGCTTGCCCGTCCGCAACAAGATGCCCAGGTTCTTATCATGAAGGCGGCTTATCAGGTTTACAGCAAACAACCCCAAGAGGCTCTTTGCCAGACGATGCGACAAGTGCTCGAAGTGGAGCCGGGCAATGAAACAGCCCTTCGCGAACTGCTGCAATACTATGCGGAACAGAACGATGAAAAGGGCGTCGAGGACATCAGCCGGCGAGGTCTTAACTATCATCCCGAGGAGATAGCCTATGCCTATTACCTCGGTATGGCGCTTGCCGAGCAGAAGAAACTCACGGATGCTGCAGACGTTTTGCAGCAGGGACTTCGCGTCAGGACTGAGTTCGTGTCGGAGCGCCTGGTGTCGAATGTGTTCGGAGTGCTTGGCGACATTTATTACCAGCAAGGGAAAGAGACGGAGGCCTTTGCGGCTTACGACTCGGCGCTCGTCTATATGGAGGACAATATCATGTGCCTCAACAACTATGCCTACTACCTTAGTTTGAAAGGCGAGCAGCTTGATCGTGCTGAAGAGATGAGTTATCGCACCATTCGCCAGGAACCGGAAAACATCACTTACCTCGACACGTATGCCTGGATTCTCTTCATGAAAGGCGATTATGCCCATGCAAGGACGTATATGGACAAGGTTGTCGATCCGAAACTGACTGACGAGGAGCTGCTTTCCAACGAGCGGCTTTTGGGCAATCTTATCGAGCATGCAGGAGATGTCTATGCCAATTGCGGCGAACAGGAAACGGCTTTGCGGCTCTGGAAACTTGCCAAACAAAAGGACGACAACACCTGCACACCATTGCTTCGCAAGAAGATTAAACGAAAAAAGTATTTCAAATAAGTCAACCCTATGAAAATAGTCATACGATTCTCCGTGCTGATGCTCTGCATTCTGCTTGCGTCTTGCAGAAGCAAGAAAGAGGTTGTTTCCACCACAACAACTGTGTCAGACAATACGACAATAGGCGTACCTCCCTCTCAGGGCAACAAACAACCCGCCGATGCCAAGCAACAGGAGGAGACGTGCGTTATGGCTAGGGTCCGTCTGGAACTCTCTTCGAATGGCAAAAGCACTTCTGTCGGCGGAATGTTGCGCATGAAGAGGAATGATGTCATTCAGCTCTCCCTCGTCACTTTCGGCGTACTCGAGGTGGCACGTATAGAAATGACGCCAGACTATTTCTTGCTTGTCGACAAGATGGGAAGGCAATACGTCAAAGCGTCATACAATGATGTATCGTTCCTGAGAGATGCCGATGTCGATTTCTATACGATTCAATCCTATTTCTGGAACGAGCAAACCTCCAACTACTCGGGTTGGGAACAATCGAACTTCGTGACGGTTGGGGGCAGAAGCCTTCCCACGAAGCATCTCATCACGATTCCTGCCCGCAACAAGACCATTAAGGCAAACCTCTCACTCTCTAATCTCAATACCGATTCGAATTGGGAGAAGCGGACACAAATCTCGTCGCGCTACTCGAAGGTGTCTGTCGATGAGCTTTGGACACGCATTATGAATTTGACGTTATAAACCCCTTCGCAAGTATGATGAAGAAGCTCTTTGTCCTGTTTTTCAGTCTTATCCTGGTTTTGCCTCTTGCCGCCCAGAACAGCAAGAAGGTGAAGGATTTGAAGCAGCAGCAGTCGAAACTGAAGACCGAACTGCAGAAATCCAAGACGCAGCTTGACAATACGAGGAAACAAGTCAAGACAGGACAGCAGAATGTGGAATTCCTGGGAGTGCAGATGAGCAATCGACTCACTCGCATCCATCAGCTCGAAAAGGAGCTCGATGACCTCGAATCCGACATCATTCGCTTGCAAAAGAACATAACGGAACTCGACGGAGAGGTTCGCCGCCGCCGTCAGCACCTCAAGGCTGCCGTCCGATATGCCCGTACTCAGCGCGAGAGCAACGACCCCATCGTGTTTGTCCTTTCGGCGAAGACCATCAGCCAGATGTACAGAAGGGCGCGTTTTGCCCGCGAGTATGCCCGTTATCAGCAGAACATAGGCGAGCAGATTCTCCAGAAACAGGCAGAGCTTCTGGATGCGCAGAATCTTCTTCTTTCCGCCAAAAGCCAGAAGAATGGTGTCCTGCACGAAGTCATGTTGCAGCGCAAGGACCTGAATGCCCAGCAAGTTCAGGAGCGACAGAAGGTAGCGGGACTGAAGAAGAAGGAGAGCGGACTGCAGGGAAAAGTGGCGGAACAGCAGAAACAACTAGCGGCTCTCGACAAGAAGATTGAGCAGGTGATTGCCTACGAAATAGAGCAGGCCCGCAAGAAGGCGGAGGAAGAGGCCCGCAAGAAGGCTGCCGAGGAAGCGGCTCGCAAGAAGAAGGAAGCGGAGAAGGCTGGCAAAGCTGCTCCGAAGACTCCTGCTCCGAAACAGACCACAAAGCCCTCAACCCCGGCAAAATCAGGGAATTGGCTCACAGCGGAAGACCGCCAACTCAATGGAACTTTCGAACAGAACAAGGGACGTTTGCCCGTTCCCATTACCGGCCAATATATGTTGGGCAGCCGTTTTGGACTTTATAACGTGCCGGGCATGAAGAATGTCCAGCTCGACAATAAGGGAACGAACTATGTGGGCAGACCTGGAGCCCGTGCTCGAGCCGTCTTCGATGGTGTTGTGACGAGCGTCTTCCAGTTCGGAGGCACCCGAAATGTCCTTGTCCGTCACGGCAGCTATATCTCTGTCTATTGCAACCTTTCCAGCACTATCGTCAAGAAAGGGCAGAAGGTTCGTGCGAAAGACATCTTGGGAACGGTTGCCGACGATGGCAGCGGAAACTGCACTCTGCATTTCCAATTGCGCAAGGAAACAGCCAAACTCAATCCCGAAGCTTGGATAGGAAGATAATGTCGCGTTTGACGATTGCAAATGACTAACGTGACGATTGCGATTTACTAGTGTGACGATTGCGATTTACTAGTGTGACGTTTGCAATCGTATAGTGCCGCGTTTTCTACTTGACTGCTTTATAGTGTGCCTTAGCTTCAGCCCTGGAAACGAGGTTGAAATGCCACCACTCTGTCCTCAAAGGTTTGAATCCGGCCTCAGTCATCACTTTCCGCAGTAACTCCCTGTTCTCCTTTGCCTTAGGCGTGATGATGTGTTGGCTGACGAGACCTGCCTCGTTGTCGATATGAGCGTACGAACCCAGGAAATCCACCTTTGTTCCCATGTCGAGAGTGTCGCCCGAAACGGCCTCGCAAAGTGTGATGTCGACCGCCAGACCGTAGTTGTGCATGCCTCCGCCATTGCGCGGATTGCTCACATAGTTCTGCTGTTTCGTGCCCGCAACTGTGTTCCACATCTTTTGCTGGACACTCATCGGTCTAGTCGCATCATAGATTTTCAGGCTGAGATCAGGCCTGAGTTTCCTGAGAGCCTTTTGGGCCTTTGCCAGAGCGGTTGCCGCTTTCGGATGAAGGTAAGCTTCGCGAAGGTCGGTATAGAGCACTTTGCCAGTGAAGTTGTCTGCCCGGCTGTACATCAGACTCACTTGGATCGTGCTATCGACGGACAGGATGTCGACCAATCCCTGCTGCGCCATCCGCTTGGCCGTCGCGCTCGGTTGGGCGAAGCAACCCATCGAAACCAGCGCCAAAGCCAGCGAAGCAATCAGCTTTTTCCATTCTTCACTCTTCATTCTTCACTCTTCTTTTTATAGAATCGCACGTAATCAATCTGATAGCGATAGGGCAACTCCTTTGGGTTGATGCGTCCCACCCAATCGCCTCCCAGCTGCATATCGAGCAGGAGGTACATCGGCCGGTCGTAGGGGAACTGCTGCGGTCCGTGCTCAGGCTCCCGTCGATAGGTGAAAGTCAGTTTGTCGTTGATGATGAAGCTGACGCTGTCTTCGTAGAGCTCCACGCTATAGACGTTCCAGTCGCCTTTTCGGATGGGTGCCGTATGGTGCCAATTCTGAGTTTTTCGCTTTTCTTTGTCGTACTCGGTAATGGCCGAATGAATGGTCTGATGCGCAAAGTCGTCACTGTTCAGCCTTTCCATGATGTCGATTTCCCCGTCGTGGGGCCATCTTCCGTCTGGCAAGAGCCAAGCAGCCGGCCAAGCGCCCGAGGCATCGTCCATCTTCAGCCGGATGTCTATCCTGCCCCGCTGGAAGTAGACCTTGCCTTTCGTATAGACGCCGCCAGTCAGGAAGTGGGCCGTATCTTCCGGCAGAAAGTCATTCACAAGCCCGTAGAGGGTGAGCACACCGCCCTTCACCTTGTAGAGTTTGTCGTGGCTGCTCATGAACTTATTCCACTCGGACGGGTTCTTGAAGCGAGGGATACGCGTCCATTCGTCGGAGAGATTTTTTCCGTCGAACTCATCGTGCCAAACCAGCTGCCAGCCCTCGCGTTCACATTTCAGCGCTTTTTTCAGCTCTTTCTTCGAGAATTCAATACACGCGCGACGTTTCTTCACCTTCGCCAGTACGTTGTCGGCAGAGCCGAAGCAAACTGCAACAAGCAAACACAAGGCAAGGATTTTAGAGTGATTCATAATGTCTAACTTAAAGGTTTTTATGGCGTTATTGTTTCATACTCTCCCCCTTAAGGGGGTAGGGGGGCTTTTTACTTTGATATCGGCGACTTGTAGGTGCTTCCTTTCGCGCGTTCCTTTTCTATGTACGACTGCATCTCGAACACCACTCGCGGTTGCTCCAGAGCCACATTCTTCTGTTCATAGGGCTGACTCATATCGTAGAGTTGAGGCTCACGACTGTATCCGCTCTCCATGTTCGGACCTGAAATGATGGCCGGACCTTGGCTTGGCGGAATGTATTTCCACGCTTTTGTTCGAACCGAGATGGTGTGGTTGGCGGCTTGTTCCAGGACATAGGGGCGGTCCTCCTTGTTCTCGCCAAGCAGTGTGCCCAGGCGGTTCTCGCTGTCTGTAGCGCCACCTTTGGGAATGCGGGCTTTCACGAGAGCGCTCAGCGAAGCCAGCCAGTCAATCTGCGAAACCAGAGCATCCGACTCCTGACCTGCCTCTATCCTTTTCGGCCAAGACACAATGGCCGGAACTATCGTGCCCCCCTCGAATGTGCTGTACTTTCCTGCGCGATACGGACCTGCAGGCCGATGGTCGCCAAGCAGCTCGACAGCCCTGTCCTGATAGCCGTCATCCACCACAGGACCGTTGTCGCTGCTCAGGATGATGAGCGTGTTCTTCCTCAATCCCAAGCGCTCCAACTCGCTCAGTACCTGCCCGACCGTCCAGTCGAACTGCGCAATCGCGTCCCCCCTGAAACCCATCGGATTCTTTCCCCTGAAGCGGTCGTGAGGGAAGCGGGGCACATGCACATCGTTCGTGGCCAGGTACATGAAGAAAGGCTCCTGCCTGTGTTTCTGGATGAAACCAATCGCGTGGGCAGCTATGCTGTCGGCTATGTTCTCGTCCTTCCAGAGAGCCTTGCCGCCGCCCTTCATGTAGCCGATTCGGCCTATGCCGTTCACGATACTCTGATTGTGGCCGTGACTCGCCTTCAGGTTGTAGAGGAGTTCCGGATTGTCCTTTCCCGTCGGCTCTCCGGGGAAGTTCTCCTCGTAGCTCACCTGTATCGGAGCCGTCTCGTCGTAGTTCGCCACATGCCCCTGCTCGATGAAGACACAGGGCGTACGGTCAGCCGTCGCAGCCATGATGTAGTGGTAGTCGAACCCGATGTCGCCCAGGTGCATGGGCAGTTGGGCGTTCCAGTCCTGCTCTCCGTCCTTGTCGCCCAAGCCCAGATGCCACTTTCCGATGGCCGCTGTAGCATAGCCCGCGTTCTTGAAAGCATCGGCCAGCGTGAACTGTTCAGGTCGGATAATCATGCCCGCATTACCCCGGGCGATGTCCGTTCCTGCGTGGCGGAAAGCATACTCGCCAGTCAGCAGACCATAGCGCGAAGGCGTACTCGTGGCAGCAATCGCGTGAACATTCGTCAGTCGTATGCCGCTCTGTGCCAATGCGTTAACGTTCGGCGTCTGAACCCGGCTCGCGCCAAAGCACTCCAAGTCGCCATAACCCAGGTCATCGGCGAAGATAACAATCACATTCGGCTGCTCACGATTGTCGACAGCCACGTTCCCCTTCTTGTCCTTGGCAAGAGTGGGAACAACGGGCAGCATGGCCGAGGCCAGCGTGCCGTAGCGGAGGAGGGAATCTCTCTTCATAGTGCTGCAAAGATACGGCTTTTTCTTGACATGAGAAACGACGTTGCTCAAAAACAATGACAAAAGGTGATATAATAAGACACGACACATCGTGTCTGCCATTGCGACGCATCGTGTCTGATACCCTTATTGCTTCATCCTGAAGACAACCAGCAGGTCGCCGCTGTTAGCCTCCCATGATCCATCCTCCTGCACCAGTTCTCCGTCAACGCGGAGCT
>JAEEGF010502164.1_pt1 | contig 14484 bp, 11 predicted proteins | sample 9134171 | NCBI WGS metagenome assembly JAEEGF01 (sample SAMN16246542, study PRJNA631951) | gut metagenome | biome: gut microbiome; feature: rumen; material: AP-attached | host: Bos | place: Iran: Karaj | collected 2018-10
CTTTTTTAAGTTCTTTTGAATGAACTGGAACAATAGTTGTCTTCCCTGTTTTGTTTTTCTATATTTATGGTGAAAACCATTAGAGGAAACAAATTCGAATCCGTTTTTCTCTAATATTTTTATCATCTCTTTTGGAGTCATTGGCATAATGATTTACCTACATTAATTATAACACGTATAAACACGTATTGCAAGTAATAAAAATAGGCAAACGCCTTTGGACGCAAAGCTTTGCTTTGCTCCCCCTTCAGTCACTACGTGACAGCTTCCCCGCATAGCGGGGCAGCATCTTTAAGAAAAAATCCCCCTTAATCCTCCTTTGATAAAGGGGGTATTTTAGAATTCTAACATAATTTGTGTAATATTCAAAAAAGGGCTTACTCTGGTTCGGTCACCACCCCGGTTACTTCGTAACCACCCCTCCTCAAGTAGGGGCTTTAGAACCATTCTAACATATCACAAGTAATAATTCAAAAGACAAAGGTCTTTGGACAAATGATTCTGTTTAATTAAAACATTGTTGGAGACAATAACCACCAACCACAAATCACCCATCACAACTTTCAGTTCTCAGTTCTCAGTTTTCAGTTCTCAGTTCTCAGTTTTCAGTTTTCAGTTTTCAGCTCATTGACCACGCTTAACAGCAAGTCGCTAGCTTCGTCTAATAATGCTATAGCTTCTTCACCGCTTTCAATCGGGTCAGGCAAATCTTCATAGTCCACAACAGCTTCATCTCTTATTAAGCCCAAATCTAATGAATTAGCTTTCAGAGCAATCTGTTCACGAGTAAAGCAGGTTAATCTTTCGTCTTTGACAGAATGTCTATCTTCGGCATTATAAGCCTTTTCAAAATCAGCAAAATGTTCAACTTTAAGCGGGTTAGTTTTGCCTAGAGACGGCATATTTGTTCTTAAATCATAGAACCATACTTCTTTTGTATTACCCTTGTCTTGAGTTCCTCTAGTAAAAAACAGAACATTGGTTTTAACGCCCTGAGCGTAGAAAATACCTGTAGGCAGTCTCAAAACCATATTCAAGTCACATTTATCCATCAGGTCTGCTCTGATTTTTTCGCCTTCATTGTCTGCAAAAAGAACATTATCAGGCAAAACTACAGCCGCTCTTGCTTTTCCATTGGTTTTCAAACTCCTATAAATATGCTGTAAGAAATTAAGCTGTTTATTGCTGGTCTGAAAAGTAAAATCGTCTCTAGTAGCACGTTCACCGCCTTTTTTAGTTCCAAAAGGTGGATTTGTAAGAACGACATCATAACCAGTCATGTCTTTGCCAAGATTTGAAAGAGAATCGCCAAGCTTTATTTCACCTTCAATATCGTGAAGCATGGCGTTCATTAAGGCTAAACGGTGTGTATCGTGAACAAGCTCTGTGCCTGTAAAAGCCTTTTTCTTTTCAAATTCGGCGGTTTTTTCGTCTAAATCGAAGAAATCATCTGTTTGAGAAGCTACATAATGATATGCGGCAATCATAAAGCCGAAAGTGCCACAGGCAGGGTCATTGCAGAGTTCGCCAGGTTGAGGTTTTATGAGCCTTGTCATAACTTCGATCAAGGGTCTAGGTGTAAAATACTGACCTGCACCTGACTTCTTTTCATTTGCGTTCTTTTCAAGCAAACCTTCGTAAAGGTCACCGAAACCTTCTTCTTTTGCAGAAAACCAGTCTAATTCATTAATAGAATTAATAATTTTCTTTAAATTCTTAGGCTCATCAATATTAGAAGAGGCTCCAGCATAGATTTCCTTGATTCTGCCAGAACATTTTTCACCAAGAAATTCTAAGAGTTCTTTATAGTATTTTTTTAGCTCAATACCGTCTTTTGAAGCTAAAACATCCCACTGATATTCTTTGGGAATACCCATCTCCGTCTCTTTACCTGTTTCTTTTGCCATTTTAAGGAAAAGAATATATGTAAGTTCTGTTACATACTGGTGATAGGTGATTCCATCGTCACGAAGAACATTACATAAATTCCAGAGTTTAGAGACTATTTCTTGGGTCTGCATACTATTTCTGTTCTTCAGTACCGCTTTCTTCCAGGCGTTTCTGTTCTTTTCCAAGCCTATCAGCCAGTTTTTGATAAGCTAAATACTGAGCTTCCAAAGTTTTTGGTTTAAAATCATCTTCTTTGTCTTCATATTTTCTCAAAGCAAGCTGACCCATTCTTAAAAACAGATTATCACGTCTTTTTGTATACTGTTCTATTAGATTTGCTGAATTTTTCTGTTCTTGAGTCTTAGGACTGAAAAAGCTTTTTAATTGAGCAAAAAAGCCTTCATTTGATTTAACAGCAGCTTTCTTTTCAGACTGTTCACTATATTTTTGAATAAAATAGTTCATTCTAAGAATTTCATTTCCTATAGAAACCAGATCCTGCCATTCTAATTCGCCACCCTGATATAAATCATAAACGCTTCGGCCTACTTCACGGACATGTTCATCAATTTCCTTTCTTAAGTCATTAAGAGCAAAATTAATGGCCGTCTTATTGGAGAGACCTATAGCTTCTTCTTTTCCTCTTCTGAAGAATCTGGTAACTGTTGTTGCCAAGTCTTCTTCCTTCGGAGCTTCAGTCTGTTTCTCTGCATTTTCATCTTTATCTTCCTGAGCAACTTCTTCTGTAACGATTGTTGTTTGAGGAGGTTGGCCGCCATACTTTTCTTCTATAAGTTTTAAAGCTCTTGCAGCAGCTTCCTTAGAAGCATCATCACCACCGATGCTCATTCCCTTTAAGAAGCTATAAACGGTAGAATCGCAATAATTTGCCAAAGCTATAACAGCCTTAGTTTTAGTATCTTGATTAGTACTCTTCCTTGCAGCTTCCATAAGCAGTTTTATGGCTTCACCTGCTTGAATATGGGAAAGAGCATATATTGCACTACCTTTCATCCATTCTTCTGGAGACTCTAACATTTTCTTTAATTCTGTAAATACTTTTTCTTCTCCAAATGACTGTAAAGCCTTTGCTGCAACGGCTCTAATTCTATTATCATTGTCTGACAAAGCAGAGAACAAACTAGGGATAGCATCTTCAGCTTTTAAATATTCAATAGCTTCAATAGTATTTGAACGAACACGATTGTCTGAATCAGACAAAAACTTACTCAATATGGAAGCTTCTTCTTTTTCCAGGAAATACTTTAAACAGCTTATCAAACCAGCAATAACAAAAGGATGATCTTCTTTTTCAAGCATTTCAAGAAGTTTGTCTTTATACTCTTCTTTTAGATTATCTTCGCCCTTTTGTGCTTTATTCTTGATATCCATAACAGCAGAAAGTCTTGATCTGAAATTAGGTGATAACAATCTTTCTTTTATAGGAACACTTGCCCCTTCTACTGATGAAATCATCAATTTTTCTGCCATACTAATCTTATCTAAAGCTTTTCTAGCAAAAAATCTTACAGATACGTTTTCGTCTTGAGTTGCTTTTACCAAATTAGAAACAACTTCATTTCTTGTTTCTTCTTCAGGGAAATCAAGCTTCATCAGCGTCATAGCAGATACTGTTCGTAAATCATCATCTGAATTGTGTAAATCCTTTAAAAGCCTTTTAATTTTAATATCCATAACTATCAATCCTTATGTTCTACCATTATTGGATTATACAATGTAGACCTATTTCTTCCATTTTCTTTTGAATAATACAAAGCAGTATCTGATTTCTTGATCAATTCTGCTTTTGTAGTTGCATTGTCAGGATAACAAGCCGCTCCTACAGATACCGTTATAGGAACATGAACTCCATTGATTCTAAAATCATAGCCTTCTATTGCCTTTCTAATTCGTTCGGCAGGAACAAGAGCACCGGTTCCTGATTTTTCAGGACAGATAACAACAAACTCTTCGCCACCATATATTGCGGCTATATCTATTTCACGAATGCTCTTTTCAATAAGTCTTGCAACAGTCTTCAAAACTCTATCACCTTCCGGGTGACCATAGGTATCATTGAAATGTTTAAAATGGTCAACATCCAAAATTAGCAGAGAAATATGGTCTTCGTAACGATCTGCTCGCAAAAGCTCTTCATCAAGTCTTTGCTGGAAATATCTATGATTATAGAGTTTTGTCATTTCATCTGTTACAGCATAACGATAAAGTCTTGCATTATCTATCGCAATAGCAACCTGATTTGCAAGATTGACAAAGAGTTCAAAATCATTATCAGAAAAACTTCCTGGAGTAGCTTTTGAAACGTTTAAAGCCCCCATAATTTTATCTTTAGAAATCAAGGGCGCACACATCAATGTTCCAGCTTTAATATTCTGTTTCTTTATATTCAGAAATACTTCATCTTCTTCAACATTCTTAACAAAAAGGAACTTTCGATTCTTTACAGCCCAACCAGCAACAGAATCGCCAACTTCCAAACGAGTATCTCTTGTTATTTCTTCGCTCAAACCAATGGCAACACCTATTGTCATAGTCTTTTCTGCATCGTCTATAAGCATCAGAGAACCTTTTTCAGCTCTCAACACCTTGGCTACGATATCAAGAATCATATTCTGAAGTTTAACGAAATTCAATTCTGAAGTAACGGCTTTACCAACTTCATAAAGAGTGGAAAGCTGCATAATCTTATCGTCTAAATCAGCCTTTGTATTCTTAATATTAATTCTCATTTCATCAAAAATCTGAGTGAGTTCACCTATTTCATCAGAAGAGGTGGGCTTCATTTCTTTATCGAAATTGCCTTGGCTAATATTAGAAGCACCTTCTACAAGCTTACCTATAGGAACAGTAAAACCTCTTGCCAAAAGAATTGCTATAATAATAGAAATCAAAGCCGTCAAACCAAGAACACTTAGCATACGTTCTCTAAATCTGTAAGCTGCGGCAAAAGCTATTCTTTCAGGAACCTGCAGAACTATTGTCCAATTAGGTGCCTGATAAAAATCAAATTTTTTAAGTGAAACAGCGGTCAAAAGATAAGACTCACCATTAATAGTCTTTAAACTTGTAATATCAGAATCAACAACTTCAGTAAAAGCAACATCAGAGATACCGGCATTTTCGTCAGAACGAGCAATAACAGCCCCTACTTCATCAAAAACCAATCCCTGAGATTTTGAATTTTTTAAAGCATTTTTTAATAGTTCTTTAATACTGGAAAGATTTACTTCAGAAATAAGAACACCGTTGATTCCCATATTTGGAGAACGAATGACAGACTCCAATGTCATTGTAGGAGGTCCGTCAAGAGAAGTTCTTACTTCTGATAAAGAACCTTGGTAGCTTCTTTTAACTGCTTTTGAAAATAGCCAATCTTCAGGCAGAGCAACATTTGGCTCTGTGCTTGCGATAATCTTTCTTCCACTATCGATAAGATACATCAATTTAAAGAAAGAGAAATGGCGTGTCAAAGCATTAAAATAATCTTCTGTTACTTCAGGATTCAAAGCCTGAACAACTTTTAATTCACCAATAGAGTTCAAAAGTCTGCGAGTGAATTCCAAGTTTTCATAAATACCGCGTGCGATTGTATTAGAAAGCTCAATATGGCTACCTGTAACTTCTCTAGTAATGATTTCCTTTTGAGTATTATATGACCAATACCCCAAAAGACCTAATGGAATCAAGGTTACACAAAGAATAATAATGGTTAGTTTTACTCTGATTCCAGTGAAATATTTTATTTTTGTTTTATTATCTAAGCCAGCCATTAGATGTTCTGGCCTCCATTAACAATATATTTTCTAATAATTTCGAGGTTTTCTTCAACTAATGGATAGTTTGCATCAAGCTTTTTTATCTTTTGGAAGTATTCCATTGCTTGAGAGTATTTACCAAGATTTAGTGATATAGTCCCCATCTGGAAATAAGCCTCCAATTCATTTGGGAAAAGCTCAATAACCTTGTTTAATACCTTTAAAGCCTCTTCATCTTTACATACACCTGCCAAAGCCTGAGCTTTTACAAGCAATGCATTTTTATCATCTGGTGAATCGCTTAAAACAATGTTTGCCAAATCAAGAGCTTCATCAAAGTTTTCTTTAATCAAGGCAGAAAGAGCTCTACCTATATCACTATTATCACCTGTTCCAATAAAACTGGCAGTTTGTTTCTTTTCTTCTTCTATTTTTGCCAAGAATTCCTGTTCTTCGCATCTAAATATTTCTTTATCTACAATTTCAGAATAAGTGCTATCCAAATCCTTTAAAATATTAAAATGCTTTTTAGCCTTATTGTAATCGCATTCATCACGATATATTACTGCTAAATTCTGATGAGTCATTACATGACCTGGGTCATATTCTAATACTTTCTTATAAAAAGGTATGGCCTGCTTTGCCTTTCCTAGCTTAGATAAGGCAACAGCTATATTAAATATAGAATCAACATCGTCAGGCTTATTTCTTATAACTTCTTCCCATTGCTGAATAGCTTGAAGAATCTTGCCATTCTTCATAAATATGATTCCCAGATTATAATGAGAAAAAGTATGACCAGGAAAAACTTCTATAGCTTTCTGATAAGCTTCAACAGCTTTTGGGATATCATTCATTCTATGCAAAAAGACACCCTTAGTAGAATAATAATCAGGATTTTTAGGTGATTTTTGAATAGCATTATCAATTTGCTGAAGAGCTTTTTCGTAATTACCCTGTTCAAAATAGTCTAAAGCAGATTCATAATGTCTTTGAGCATATGTTTCTTTAATATTAGCCATAACATTTTCCTAGTTAAATAAATTATAGCCTAAATATTGAAAAAAAGCTTTATTTTTTTACATTGAATCAAAAACCAATATAAGTTAAAATCTATTTCTATGGAAACAAATAAAACAGAAAAATCTTACAACATTATTATCTCTGAATGGGCAATTATGCTTAGTGATGTATTATTGTTCTCCTCTGCTTTAAATTGTCTATTTCAGTCACTTGCTTACAGAAAAACTTTTGATATAGTTTTGTTTATTATAAGTTTAAGCTTGGGAATACTCGTATATTTCTTTGCTCTCAACAGCAAAAAGAATCCGATTATAACAAAGCGCGTTATTATAGCAGTATCAAGTGTAATTGTCTGGGCGATTTTAATACCAGTTTTGCAAGCAACCCTGTAATCGGTTTTTGGTTGTTATTTAGAAGTCTACCCATTTGTCATAAACGTATAGCTTTCAGGGCTAAAGCCCATACGCTATACGTTTTATAACAAATGTGTAGACTTATATCTCAATTCTCAACTTCTTTAAAAAGCGGACAGTTGCTTGCTCAACATTATTCTCCTCCGCGGTCTCTGTGTAGCCTACCCATTGTCATAAACGTATAGCTTTCAGAGCTAAAGCCCATACGCTATACTTTTTATGACAATGGGTAGACTTCATTTATCTCTTTCCTCTAATAATCCCCTTTCGCAAAGGGGAACGGCTGCGTTAGCAGCCAAGGAGATTTTTTAGTCACGCCAAGCTTTGCTTGGCCTTACATTTGGATTTCATTTCTCTTGTGAATAGTAAATCTGGATACAAGTAAGTGCAATTCGTCTGCTAGTGTTGCCAAATCTTCTGTAGAACCAGAAATCTGTGAAACTGTAGTAGTCTGCTGTTCAACAGAAGTTGCAACTATACCAAGACGTTCAGTTGTATTCTTAGTAAGCTTAGTAATATCTTCGATGGTCTTTGCCATAACAAGAGAACCTTCAGACTGTTCTGAAGAAATATCACTGATTTCAGTAATTTTCTTGTTAACATTATTAACATTTTCAATAATCTTATCAAGACTAGTTGAAACTTCTCTAATAATACGAATACCATCATCTACACGACCGCGGCCTAATGTCATTGAGTCAGCTGCATTCTGGGTTTTAGTAAGAATATTTTCAATTCTTGTTCCTATTGCATCTGCAGCTTCTGCAGACTCTTCAGCTAGTTTTCTAACTTCTTCGGCAACAACAGTAAAACCTTTACCTTGTTCCCCTGCTCTAGCTGCTTCAATTGCCGCATTCAAAGCGAGAAGGTTTGTCTGGCTGGCGATTGCAGTAATTGTATTAACTATTTCATTAATCTGTAATGAAGCGGAGTTAAGATCCAAAATAACCTGAGTAGCAATATCAACAGACTCTTTAATTTTGCCAATCATATCAACAGATTTTTTAACGGTCTTTCCACCACTATCTGCAACCTGAGTAGTTGTTAACGCTGCTTCAACCGCAGTAGCTGCAAGTGTAGCAACTTTCTGAGCTGACTCAGAGAATTTTTCAACTGAGCTTGTTGTTTTTTCCAAATTATCAGATATTTCTAATGAAGATTTATTAATATCATTAACATTTTTGGAAATATCCAAAAGGTTTGCAGCAGATTCAACAGAAGCAGAGCTCAACTGCTGGGAATTTGTAGCTAGATTATCACTGGTTTCCAGAACTTTAGATATCATTTCACAAATGCATTCCAACATTTGATTGAAACTTTCACCAACGTTTCTAAATTCGTCCTTTCTACCAACGACATTTAAACGAACGTTCAATACCCCTTTTTCAGCTTCTGCCATAGCTGTTACCAATTTGAAAAGGGGTCCAGATATACCTGAAGATAAAAAGATAATAAAAACAATACAAGATATTATAAAAACAGCTAATGCAATATAAGAAAAACTAACTACAAAAGAGAAAATGCTTTTTACTTCAACCTGAATTGATTTTCCTGATGTTTGTGCCATAGAACTTACCATACTCTGGCACTTATTTATAACGTTAGAAGATAACAAATTAATTTTCTTTATTAATTCATATTCTGTCAGTGGTCTATCTTCTACCTCTGCTTCTGCTTCTGCATCCTTATCTTTTCCTTTTTTCTTCCCTTTTCCTTTATCTGCATCATCATCTTCTTCATCATCTTCTTCATCGTCATCGTTATCTACTTTTGTGGCTTTGAGTTTATCTTTTTTCAGTTTATCCGAATCTGCAGCTATAATTAGATCTCCAAAATCATAAAAGACATACATTTCTGAATAAATTTTATCTTTTAATGCCAAATCACTTTGGAACCTCTTATTTTCTTTCATATTTTTTTCTAACTTTATAAAATGCTCAGAAGTAGCATCGTTTTTTGAGCCAATATAGTTATTTTTTATATCCTCTAATTCAGCATTTTCTTTTTTAGCCTTTACATACTCAATCAAACAAAAAGCAGATCTGTGAATAGCTGCAACAAGGTCTTGTGAAGCCATCATAATTTCTGTCTGATTACCAGTAAGCAAACCAATCCTGTTCCTAAGTTTACCCATATTATAAACAATTAAACTTATAGAAACTGCACTTAAAACAAGGATAAATAAAAAGCTAAATGTCAGCTTTTTACCAATAGAAATCATATTCATTATTTCTGCGACCCCGTTTTCTTTCCTGATAGACTAGGCAATGAAAAATAATGCGGCATAAAGATCTCTTGAAAACGTCTTAAAGCGAAATCATCTGTCATTCCTGCCAAATAATCAATTAATGTTCTATTGAAAGACTGATTTTCTGGTAATTTATGTTTAATATTATTTAATAATTCGTCTGGATGTTTATTATACCATTCAGCTATTTCCATTAAGAGATTTTTAGCTTTTTGAACAGCTATATTAATCTCTGGTCTTGTATAAACATCCTTATATAAAAATTGTTTTAATTCTTCTGTTGCTTGACTGATTTCAGAACTCATTTTAATCATATCACAGCCATAACTGTTAGAAATAATATCTCTAACCATCGTATGAATACGTACGGAATGGCGATTTCCAAGTAATTTCAAAGGTTCTTGAGGCAATTCTTCCTGGGTTATAACCTTAGCTCTGATAGCATCATCAATATCGTGATTTAAATAAGCAACTAAATCAGCAATACGAACTACCTGAGCTTCAACCGTCATAGGTTTTGAGTCTTCAGAAAAAGTAGCAGACCCATGTTTGCCTTTGCTGTGCTTTAAAATTCCGTCAATAACTTCTTTTGTAAGATTTAACCCCTGACCATCTTTTTCTAATCGAGTAACTACTCTTACAGAGTGTGAAGCATGATGAAAACCTGTTTCACTGATTTCATTCAATACAGCTTCTCCACTATGGCCAAATGGGGTATGACCTAAGTCATGCCCCAAAGCTATAGCTTCTGTAAGATCTTCATTCAAACCAAGACATCTTGAGATACAGCGTGCAGTGCAGACAACTTCTAGAGTATGAGTCAATCTTGTTCTAAAGTGGTCATCAGTTGGGGATAAAAAAACCTGTGTCTTATGTTTAAGACGCCTGAATGATTCACAATGAACGATTCTATCTACATCACGCTGAAAGCAAGTTCGAATGAAACAATCTTTTTCAGGAAACTCGCGACCCCTGCTGTTTTTAGACAAACAAGCATATTTAGAAAGGGTCGCGGCTTCATTTTCTTCGAATGCCAGCCGCAAAGATGCGTTACTGGTTATTCCATCCATCTATTTTTATCAAGAACGAACGATGTCAAGAATGAGCTTACGAGCTTCTACTTTTTCTGGAACAATATTAATAGCAGCTCTCAAGCGTTCCATTGCCTTTTCGTTATCTTTCCTTTCTGGATTAATATAAAGTTCTGCAATTACATCGCCAACTTTAACCTGGTCGCCAACATGTTTAACGAGCTTCAAGCCAACGCCCATATCAATCTTGTCTTCTTTGGTTTCACGACCAGCACCAAGCATCATTGCAGAAAGGCCAACTTCTTCGCACTGAATCTGGCTGATATAACCAGCTTTATCGGCTTTCAATTCTACGGTCTTAGCAGAATGTGGTAATTTGCTATAATCCTTAATCATAGAAGAATCGCCGCCCTGAGATTCAACCATTTCAATAAGTTTTTCGAAGGCTTTACCATTCTTGAGAACTTCAATAACCTTATTAACAGCTTCTTCTTTTGTTAACTTTGGATTTTCTAGCATCAAAGCTTCAGAACAAAGTTCTTTAATAAGATTAGTAAAGCTTTCAGGACCTTTGTAATGCAAAGTATCGATAGCTTCTATAATTTCACAAGCATTACCAACCATTTCACCCAAAGGTTCATCCATGTTAGTCAGAACTGCAGCAACCTTTCGGCCAGCCTGAGCACCGATTTTAACCATGAGTGAAGCAAGTTTTCTTGCATCTTCAACAGTCTTCATGAAGGCACCAGAACCAACTTTAACATCAAGAACCAAACCCTTGTTGCATACAGCAAGCTTCTTAGACATAATAGAAGCAGCAATCAAAGGAATAGAATCTACGGTTGCAGTAACATCACGTAATGCATACATCTTTTTGTCGGCAGGAACGAGATTGCCGGTCTGACCAACAATAGCAAGACCTATCTTATTAACTGCCTTAACAAATTGTTCAGAAGTAAGTTCTGTAGAGAATCCTTTAATAGCTTCAAGCTTGTCAATTGTTCCACCTGTGTGACCTAAGCCACGACCAGACATTTTGGCAACTTTCAAACCTAAGCAGGCAAGAACTGGACCTAAAACCAAACTGGTCTTATCACCAACACCACCAGTAGAATGCTTGTCGATAGTAAAGCCTTCGATACCCTTCAAATCAATGATATCGCCGCTTGTTCTCATAACTTCGGTAAGCCAATAGGTTTCTTCTTCATCCATACCCTTTAAGAATACTGCCATACAAAAAGCAGACATCTGATAATCAGGAACAGTACCAGCTACATAGCCTTTTACTATTTCATTGATTTCTTCCTGGGTAAGTTTGTGCCCATCGCGTTTTTTTCTGATAATGTCGTAAGTTCTCATTAAATTCTCTTTCCTTCCTTTATTTTATAACTATAAGACCATAAATTGAGTTACAAGACCTAAGATTGAGATTCAAGAAATCTTGAAACTTGCATCTTGTAACTTAATTATCTCTTAATTCTAAGTAATCTGATGTGGTTACAGAAATAACATCTTTCAAAGAAAGAACAGAAAGCACATCTTCTTTGATATTCTGTGTTATCAATTTTCATAGAATCAAAAGTCATACCTGTCATATTCCACTTACCAAAATAGTCAGTACCAAAACATTTTGGTAATTCAGGTGGCTTTTTCATAGAAGCTGGAGCTGGTGAAGCTGGAGCTTGATTAGCTGCTGCAGGATGATTCATTCCTGCTCCTAAACCAGTTTTTGGGAAATCCATTTTATTTTTCTCCATTTAGAAATTCAATATAGGATTATTTATAATAACACATTGAGAGAAAGTTTAAAACAAATTTACTTGTTTTGATTTTAAGAATAATAAGTCAACTTAATATCTGTCTAGCTTCCTTTAAAAGCTCAGGAGTATTCAAATTTCTAGTAATCCAAACATCATCAGTTAAAACATATTTTATTTTATCAGGAAACATTCCTAATAGAGTCTTTGCTCCATTTTCCATTTTATAGTTTTTAAAATAATCAAAGCACCAGTTTGGGAAAATGGCAGGATGCCCTCTATGACTACCATCAGATGGAAGGATTATATATTCTGGATTTTTTTCAGATTCTTTAAGCAATAAATCTATAGTGCTCAAAGCAATCATAGGATGGTCAATAGGCCAAAGCATTATTCCAGAAACAGAAGGGACCACGTCTAAGGCTAACCTTATTGAACTAATAGGGCCATTATCAGGATTACGATTTATAACCCATAGTCCACCAAAATCTTCGACCTGCTCTCTTCCAAGATTGTCTGTTTCCTGTCCTACAAAAACATTGGCTCCTATTTTATTATTAAAAGCTGACAATTTTTCGATTATTTGAGAAAGAAAAGTTTTGCCGTTTAAAACCACATGCTGTTTCATTTTCCCCATTCTTCTTGAATAACCAGCCATCAAAACTACAGAAGCAAGCATATGTTAATATTCTCCCAAAATCCAATCATAAACAGTCATTAAATCTATATTTTTCATGCATCCTGCATATTTACATTTAGCACATTTCCCGTTGCAATCAGGAACCTTAGGTTTTACTATAAGTTTTTTACAACCTACAGGACCCCATCTATCTGGTGTCATAGCTTTTACCGGTGGGAAAAAAGCAACAGAAGGCAAACCAATAGAAGCAGAAAGATGAAGCGGTCCGGTTGAACCGCCTATAAAAGCTTTACAATTAGCAAAAATACCAGCTAATTTATCAAATGAAGGAACATTTTTTAAGAAAAAAATCTGACCGCTTTCTTTCAAGGTAAAAAAGTATTCCTCCATGCTTTCTTCACCAGGTCCAAGGCTTACCATTACTGTTCTGCCGGCTCCAATCAACCTTGAAGCTATTTTTGCATACATTTCAGGAGTTATATTATATGCGGAGCCCCCATGCCCTGGATGAACGATTATTGGAGATTCTTCCAAACCTATTTGTTTAAAATATTCTCTTCCTTCATTTATTAAACTATTACTAAGTTCAAAATTGTAAGGTTTGTATTCAATTTCAGGAACAATACCTTCAAGCAAATCTAAATTATATTCAAATTCATGTTTTTTATTATGTGAACGCTTTTGTAATCGGCCGTCGTTTAATAAAAACTGAAAAATATTAGAAGCACGACCTGTTATAATCGGTATTTCAGCCCGCCATGCTGCAATTATAGCTCTCCCTGCTGGATGAACAATAATTGCTCTATCAAAAGAATGGTCTTTAAAGCAGTTACACAAAGAATTACTAATTAACCCCTGGTCATGATCATCGTCTAGGATTATTTCGTCTACCTCTTTGCAAAGCTTCGCAATAGAAGCAGTATATTTTCTAACATGAGCAACGATATGAGCTTCAGGGAAAGCTTTTCTCAATTCCCTGAAAACAGGTAAAGTAAGTATTAGATCGCCAGCTCGGTCAGTACGTGATACTAGAATATTCATAGCATTAATAATAACATAGATTTATTACAAATTCATCTATCCTATATCTCATATTGGGTTTAATTAGCACTGAGTGTGATTAAACTCTAACCTATAAAAAAACTATTCATAGTCTTTACGGTTATAGGTCCTTGAATATTCTTCTTTATGGCCAAAATTACCATTATTGCTGGAATTATTATTATCCAAACTAGAATTGTTTCCCCAAACATTGTTATCTTTGAAGCTGTTATTATTAAAGCTATTGAAATCAGAGTTATTGCTTTTAAAGCCATTAAAATTAAGTCCATTAGTATCAGAGCTATAGCCTGAATTTTTGCTACCAAGAGAACTACTGCTTTCAGCAATGCCCTTGATGAGTAAAACAATTGAAAATAAACCTCCAATTATCAAAAATACTAGCGACATAATTCCAAACTGAAAATGGTGAGACATCCAATAAGAAGCAAAAATTCCATTAGCAATAGTAAAAGATAGAGTCAAACTAAACAAACAGCCAATCGCGTTCATACGATTAGAAACTAAGAATAATCCGATAGATAATAGGAAAAAGCAGAATATCCTACTAAACCAATTTCCTACATCCTCTTTAGATTCTTGTCTACTTAAAAAGTCGGTTATAGAGATTTTATAAGGGAAAACCTCAAAAATAACCTGATAATCAG
>JAEEGF010258891.1_pt1 | contig 14481 bp, 10 predicted proteins | sample 9134171 | NCBI WGS metagenome assembly JAEEGF01 (sample SAMN16246542, study PRJNA631951) | gut metagenome | biome: gut microbiome; feature: rumen; material: AP-attached | host: Bos | place: Iran: Karaj | collected 2018-10
GTGATAGACGTATGACACGCTACAGTTTTCGCAAGTCGCGACATAGCCGCATTTTGCGCACATCATTTGCGTTGCGAAGCCACGGCGGTTCAAAAAGAGAATCACCTGCTCCGCCTTCTGAAGACGGTCGAAAATCAACTCTTTCAAGCGGTTGGAGAAAATCTGCGCCTTTCCCGCCATGGCGGCTTCCTGCCCCATGTCGATCAATTCGACAGATGGCAACGGTTTCGTGTCGACGCGTTCATTCATCTCCACCAATTTATAACGGCCCTGTTCGCAGTTGTAATACGATTCCAACGACGGTGTCGCGGAGCCTAACACAATCGTCGCACCTTCGTGTTTCCCGCGAACGACCGCCATGTCGCGAGCATTGTAGCGTGGCGATTCATCCTGTTTATAACTATTCTCATGTTCTTCATCCACAACGATCAATCCAAGATTGCGAAATGGCGCGAACAGGGCGGACCGCGCACCGACGGCGATGCGCGAACGGCCTTCATTGATGCGTGTCCATTCATCGAAACGTTCGCCGTCGCTCAAACCGCTATGGAGCACGCTGACCATATTGCCGAAACGGCGGCGGAACCGTTCGCAGGTCTGCGGTGTCAACGATATTTCTGGAACCAAAACGATGGCCTCCTTGCCACGCTCCAGACAGCGGGAGATCGCCTGCAGATAGACTTCCGTCTTGCCGGAAGCCGTCACGCCATGCAGCAAAATGACGGAACTATCCTCCGCGTCCTGCGAAGCGTTGATGACGTCTAAAGCTTTTTGCTGATCTTTCGTCAATTTTTTGGGTTCATCCGGCTGGACAACGTCGTCCAAAAACGGATCGCGTTCGACAACGCGCAACTCCTTGCTGAGCCAGCCCTCTTCGCACATTTTAGAAATAATCGCCGTGCTCGCCAAATTCAAATTGACGAGTTCCGTCAGCGGACGGGAGCCCTCCCGCCGTAGATATTGGATCAACTCCTTCCGTTTGTCCGACATCTTGTCGAATTCCGCCCCTTGGTTGGCGGCTTTCAGCGTCAACGAAACGAACAACGCCTGCTTGTGTTTCATTTCACCACTGCGCACAACAGCTGGAAGTAACGTCCTGACAGCATGTTCCTTCGGGCAGCAATAGTAGTCCGCCATCCAATCCGCAAGCCATACAAGCGATTCCGGAATCTGCTCCTTCTCGCTTTCCAAGGCCACGATTGGTTTCAGTGGCCAATAGTCGGAATGCGATTTCATGGCGACCACATAGCCGCTCCGTTCTCCTGTGTTGAATTCCACCCGAACACGGCTTCCGACACGCACGCGACCGCGCAGCTCCACTGGAACCAGATAATCAAAATCACGGTCCAGCGACAGCGAAAACACAACTTGCGCTATCACGGCATTCTCTTCCATTTTCGAGTTTTTTTCCTCTGATCACTTCATATTTTGCAAGAAAGAAAGTATAATAAGGTAATATACGACGGCGGGACGCCGTCGCTACAGTTTGTATAATGTGATGTCAAACCACCATTCCGTCAAACAAACCATGAAATCATTTGCGTTACTTTTCTTCGGCTTCGCCATCGCCTTGTCTGCACAGCCGCTCAATATGACCACGCCCATGCACGGCGAGATCGTCTATCAGGAGAATTTCGACAAGACGACAACGCTGGACGGCTTTACGCAGTTCAACGGCGGAAAGTGGAAAATCGAAAACGGAAAACTCGTCCATCCCATCACAGGCAGCGTCCCGCAACTGCTTCTGCCAAAGGAGACCTTCGGACAGGACATGGCCATCCAGGCGGACATCACCTTTCGCAGCGCCTCCAACGACTCCCGCTGGGGAGCTCTTTTCCTTCGCCATCTTGATGACAAAGCAATCTTCACTCAGATGCCCGTCCGTTTCAACCGCGCAACGGAAATCGCCGACGGCATTTTGGACGCAAAAGGCAATTTCAGCTGGCGCGTTTATTCGCCCACCTACAAACCAGACGGCAAGCCCGCCACCGCCACGCGAACGCATCGTCTTGAAATTCGCGGCAACATCGCCCGTACGTTCATCGACGGAAAATGCGCATGCGTCGTCTTTTTGGACAGTTCCAGCGTCCATCCCGGCCGCGCAGGCTTCAGCCTCAACGCCATTGAGATGGAAATCGACAACATCGTCGTGGAGAAACTTCCACCGCTGTCGATGGAGGAGAAAATCGCCATTTCCAAAATGAATGTCTCCATGCCGTTTGTCATCGCCCACCGCGGCTTTTCTGAAAAGTATCCGGAAAACACGTTGGAAGCCGTCCAAGGAGCGTTAGAAGCAGGAGCGGACGGCGTGGAAATCGACGCGCGAATATCAAAGGATGGCGTCATTTATTGCCTTCATGACGACACGCTTAATCGTACCACCAACGGCACGGGTCCAGCCCGTCAGAAGACCATCGCCGAACTGCGCGAACTGGACGCGGGCTCCAAATTCAATCCAAAATTCGCGGGCGCGAAAATCGCTCTGTTCGAAGATGTTGTGAAAGTTGTGAAGGAAAAGGACGCCACCGTGCTTGTCGATCTGAAAGAGTCCGCCGCCGTCGATGGCATCTGCGACATTCTCATCAAACACAAGGCCACCCGCAACGCACTGCTGGACACGGGCTCCCCAGCCATCGCCAAAAAGTACCGCAGCCGCATTCCGGACGCGAATGTCATCTGCATCACAGGCGTTCCCGGGCAACGCAAAAACGATTTCGCACGCAATCTGAAGGCTAACGGCTTCGACGCGCTCTTCGCACAGTTCCAGTCGCCTTTCCTCCTCAATCTAACCGACATCCGTCTGCAGGGATTGTCGATTTTCTTCTGGACCATCAATAATCCGCGCGACGTCGTAAACGCCTGGAAAATGGGCGCGGACGGCATCATCACAGACAGACCGACGATGGTCCGCGAAACGTTGGACCGTATCGCCGCAACCATAACGGACATGGATTTCAAATGAGCATCATCCGCGTATTGTCAGCAGAAGTCGCAGGGCGCATCGCCGCCGGCGAAGTCGTGGAACGCCCCGCCTCCGTCGTCAAGGAACTCGTCGAGAATTCCATTGACGCAGGCGCGACGCGCATTCGCATCGCGGCGGAACAAGGCGGCCAACGGCTCATTCAAGTTACCGACAACGGTTGCGGCATGGATCGCGACGACGCCATCATGTGCTTCGAAGCCCATGCCACAAGCAAAATCTCCACGGAAGCAGATGTCGGACAGATTAAGTCGTTGGGATTCAGAGGTGAAGCGATTCCGTCCATCTCCTCCGTCTCCCGTTTCATTCTGCAGACACGGCGGAAAGAGGACGACGTTGGAACGGAAATCGTTGTCGATAACGGCGCCATCCGAGACGTGCAGGACTGCGGCTGCGCTCCAGGCACGAACATCAAAGTCGCCCATCTTTTCGGCAACCTCCCTGCGCGGCGGAAGTTCCTCAAAGGGCCAGACACGGAGGACGGCCATATAGAGGAAATGGTTCTGCAACTGGCACTTGCGCGACCAGACATCTCCTTCTCTCTCGTCCTCAACAACCGCGAAGTCATCCGCGCCTCCGCCACAAGCGACCTCGGCGCACGCATTCTCATGCTGCTCGGAAAGGACGTCTATGAGGCGATGCTGCCCGTCAACTACCAAGAGGACGATATTTCCGTCCGCGGTTTCATCAGCAAGCCAGGCTTCACACGAACTTCACGGCGGGACCAACGGACCATCGTCAACGGACGAACCGCCACGGCGGACACGGTTTATTTCGCCATCCGTGACGCATACGACACGCTTGTCATCAAAGGTCGTTATCCAAGCACGGTCCTTTACATTGATCTACCGCCGGATCGCGTGGATGTCAACGTCCATCCGACGAAGCGAGAAGTTCGTTTCCGCGACCCACGACAAGTCGGCGGCGTTATCGCCGCCGCCATCCGCGCGGCGTTGCGTCAACTGCAGGGCGGCGAAGATTCAACCTTGATGCCGCCACCTGTCCAACTGCCGCCTGCCGAACCCGTCGTCGAACTTCCGCCACCGCCCGTTGTCAAACCGCAACCTGTTGAAAACAAGCCATCTGCGGTTCCAACGAAAACCACCCTGCCCTCTTCCACGACGACTGTTCCGCCCGTTGCGGCGGCTCCCTTCCCTCTTCCTGCCGCGCAACCGTTCAAGCCTGAACCGCAACAGATTTCGTTGCCGCTGCCAGACCGACCAGCCTCCGTCAACCCGCCTGCGTCACCGCCCAAACCAGACGACACACCTGTCCAGCCACCACAACGGCCCGTCAACAGCGATTTGGCTTCTCTGCGCATCTGCGGCCGTCTCGGCAACCGCCATCTGCTGGCGGAATCCGCCAATGGCCTTGTTATCATTGACTTACGCGCCGCCCATCAGCGGATTCTCTTCGAAAAGCTTCTCGCCAATCTGAAGACGCAGAAGATTCCGCAACAGCCGTTGCTGATTCCCGTCACCGTCAATCTCGGGCAGGAAGAGGCGCGTTTTCTCAATTCGCAAACCAAACATTTCCAATCACTTGGTTTCACCATTGAACATTTCGGCGGCAACGCGTTCATCGTCACAGCCGTTCCGTCGTCCTATCCGAATCAAGACATCGCCCAGACACTGCGCGATATTATCGATGACTTGCGGCAGTCCCGCACGACGAATGTGCAGAGCGCCATCCACATCGCGCAAGCCGCCTGCCGCCATGCCATTTCGCTGAAGGCCAATCTGACGGAAAAGGAAGTCAGCCAGCTGATTTCCGATCTTGCCCATGCCACCATGCCGTACGCCGATCCAAACGGTAATCCCACCATGATCCACATCACCTATTCCGAACTAGAAAAACGCTTTAAAGGTTGAAAATCAATCCAATAGAAAAGGAGCACCATGAAAAAAACACACTTGTCATTCATCGTTTTCGCATGCGTCGCCATGCTCTCCCTGTGCGCACAGGAAGAGAAAAATCCATGGAAGGATGCAGAAAAGCTTTTCCCTGGCATCAAACTGATCAAATTGGAGAAGACAGAACCGCGGCTCATGAAAATCCACATCGTCCGAATTGATTTGAAGGACGGAAAATACGAATTCTTCACGACACCGAAGCCAGACGAATGGGGCCAGAACATGCCGGAAGAGAACGCAAAGGATCTGAAAATCGTCACGCGGCGGCAAAGCGCCAAATCCTTCATGAAGCAGGCCCACCAGCCGAAGAAGGAAGGCGGCTACGGCGTCGATATGCTCGTCGCCGTCAACGCGTCGCCTTGGACGCCGTGGAAGGCGCCATGGAACCACAAGTTCGCCTGCCACATGGGGCTGACCGTTGCACAGGGCGATATTCTCGACACCAACGACTTAAATCGTCCGTCGTTCATCGTCTATAAGAACGGGAAAGTCGATTTCCGGACGGACAAAAACAAGACGAACATCAAGAACGAAGACCTTTACATTTCCGTGCCCGGCTTCGCCGTCATTTTGGACAACGGAACCGTAACGCCTTGGGCCGCAGATGACAAGAGCGTCCATCCAAGAACGGGCTACGGTCTCTCGAAAGACCGCCGCTACGTTTATTTCATCGTTGTTGACGGCCGTCAAAAGGACTATTCCGTCGGCGCGACTACTGGTGAAATCGCTGAAATGCTGAAAGAATACGGCGCGGAAGATGCTCTCAACATGGATGGTGGCGGTTCCACGACGCTCGCTGTCTGGAATCCACAAAAGGCTGACAAAGACGGCAAAACGCCGGATCCTGTGAAAATCTACACGCATCAGGAAGGCGGCTGGCTTCGTGCAAACGCCAACAATCTGGGCATCTGCCTGAAGAAGGAAAAGAAATAAAGGGATTCAAGGGATACAAAAGGGATTCAAGGGATAAGGCCTTTCGCTTTTATCCCTTGAATCCTTTTTTATCGCTTCTATTGTTTACAGCTTTTCCACAACCGTCTGCCGCAGGATATCCTGCGCGACGGACGGCTCGAAGACGGATGGCGTATCCGTCAGGCAGGAGGCGGACGCGCAAGCCAACGCCTCCGCGAAATAGCCTGGCATCGACATATTGTCGGCCTGCGGATCCTCCGCCAGACGGCGGGCCATGATCGCCGTCGCGCAATCGCCACCGCCAATAGGACTGACAATCTTTTCCAAACGCGGCGTTTTAAAGCGCCATACGCCGTTTTTGGACATCAGATGGGCAGGATTGCCGCCAGATGTCACGGCGAGCCATGGCAGCCCTTTGTAACGCGTGAGAAGGGCCTTTCCCGCCTTGACTACATCGTGTTCGCCGTCGGTAGCCTGCGACAGTTCCTCCGCGTTGATTTTCAGCAACGTGACGCCCTCTTCCAAAATACAACCGATATCTTTCGCTGCGTCCAAAACAACAGGAATGCCGCTCCGTCTGGCCATGGCGGCGATTTCCGCGTAGAACGACGATGTCACGCCAGGCGGAAGGCTGCCGCACAACGCCACGATTCCATGGCGCGGAACTTCTTCCAAAAGCAATGCACGCATTTTGGACAGCTCTTCTTCGGAAATCGGAGCGGACGGTTCGATCAATTCCGTCGCCTCCCCACACGCATGGTTGATGACAGTGTAAACGCAACGCGTCACACCGCGGCAATTCACGAGAAGCGGACGGACGCCTGTCTTTTCAAAATCACGTCGAAGGCTTTCGCCTGGAAATCCACCAATGAACGCAGCGACGGAAACGGGCCATCCCATCAGACGGAAGACGCGGGCCACATTCGTCCCCTTGCCGCCGCCCGTCTCATGGCTTTCGAACGCACGGTTCACGTCGCCCAACTTCAAATCATTGAAACTGAGCGTCTTCTGCCAGGCTGAATTCAGGCTGACAGCCAATGCGGGACGTGGCTCCAAGTTGACTTTCATTTATGAAAGGGATTCAAGAGATTAACAAGCTTAAAGCTTAAAGCCTAAAGCTAAAAGCAAAGGCGGAGGTTTCTTACTGAAAGCTAAAAGCAAAGGCAGAGTTTTCCAGATGAAGCTCTAAAAGCCTAAAGCAACAGATAGTGGCGCATCGGCTTTAAGCTTTAAGCTTTGAGCTTTAAGCTCTTAGGTATGGTAGTCAGCGTTGATCTTCACATAATCGTATGTGAGATCGCATGTCCAGACCGTATAGTCGCCGTCGCCCGCGCCAAGATAAAGATCCATCTTCCATTCGCGGTTCTTCAGGACTTTCACAAGATCCGCTTCCGGCGTGCCTGCATCGACACCGCCACGGACGACTGGAACGCCGTCGTAGAACAAATCTGCTTTGGACGGATCGAACGAAATGCCGCAATAGCCTGCCGCGCAAAGGATTCGGCCCCAATTTGGATCCGCGCCGAACCATGCCGTCTTGCAAAGGGCGGAATTCGCAATCGCTTCCGCGCAAATCTTCGCATCCGCCTTGCTGGCGGCACCATGGACGTTGACTTCCACGAATTTCGAGACGCCTTCGCCATCTAGAACCATCCGTTTCGCCAAATCGGCCATCACATATTGCAGAGCCTCGCCGAATGCCGCGCATTCGGGCGTTCCCGCCTTGATTTCATCATTGCCGGCGGCACCGTTCGCGAGAACGAGCACTGTATCATTTGTAGAAGTATCGCCATCAACCGTAATACGATTGAAGGAATTGCCGATGGCGGCGGACAGGCAGTCGTTCAAAGCTGCGCGATCGATATTCGCGTCCGTCGTCAAATAGCAAAGCATCGTGGCCTGCGGTGGCTGCATTTTCAGCTTCGGGGCGATCATGCCCGCGCCTTTCGTCATCCCGCCGATGCGGACTGTCGCACCACCAATGTCCAACGACACCGCAAGATGCTTTGGAACCGTGTCCGTCGTCATAATGGCGCGGGCGGCCGTCTCGCCACCGTCCGCCGACAGTTCCTTCACACACATTTCGACGCCTTTTTCAATAATGTCCATCGGCATTGGAACGCCAATACGGCCCGTGGATGACACGAGCACTTGCGACGGATGCAGCAGCATCAGCTTGCCGGCCAGTTCGGCAGTCCGCTTCGCGTCCGCCAAACCGTTTTCACCTGTGCACGCGTTCGCATTGCCGCTATTCACGACAACCATCTGTACGGGATTGCCGGAAGCGACGATTGCGCGGTCGTATTCTACGGGAGCCGCCGCGAACAAATTCGACGTGAAGGCACCCGCTGTCACACATGGGCGCGGGCTGTAGATCATGGCCATGTCCGGAGCGCCGCTCCGCTTCAAACCGCAGACAACGCCGCAAGCCTGGAAGCAGGCGGGACTGGTCACGGAACCATTTTCGATAACGGAAAATGACATAATGGTTTCCCCTTCAGGAAGGAATATTCAATTTAATTCAAAATGATGCCGTATGTCTCAGCGGCTTCGCGGAATTTTGCAAGTAGCGCATTGCAGCTGGGCATCCGTTTGTCCCGTCTCATGATGGTACAGCTGCGGATGGCTTCGGAAATCAGCGGCATTTCCTCAAGGCCAGGGACATTTCTCAAGGCTGGAATATCCGACTGGTTCATGTGCATGCGGGCCTCTTCGCGGGCCGAATGCGTAAGTAATTCGTCTTGCGGCTGTGTGAGCGGTTGGCCTCCCATGAACACGCCAAACGCAATGCCGAGGGCGAAAATATCCGTCCGTTCATCGATGGTATCCTTGCAGATCTGCTCAGGAGAGAGATAACCGCCCGTGCCCGTAATGGCCTTCGACTGGTAGCCGCTCATGACGGAGACGCCGAAATCGATCAGCTTGATCTTGCCATTGACCAACATGAAATTCGACGGCTTGATGTCCAGATGGATGACCTTTTTCTTATGGAGGAACGCCAATGCCTGGACCGCTTGATACATCACGCGGATTTTGTCCTCCAGTGGGAGTACTTTGTTCAAGACTTTGTCGCCAAGATCGTGGCCTGTCAGATATTCCATCAGCAGATCGTAACCGAGCTCGATACCGAATTTCGTCACTTTCCGCAGGGCATAGATACGCACAATTGGCATTTGGCCATCTTCATTCAGCATCTGTGAAACGGCGAATTCGTTCTGGATGTGACGCACTTTGGTATGGTAGGCTACATTATCAAGCTTTTCGGAAGTCTTTCCAGCGGAACCGAGAAGCTTGTTCCAATTGTTGCGGATCGCCTTCGCGCAGAACGTAAAAGAACCACAAACGGAACGGTACAAGACCGCCTCTGCACCGCGAGCCATTACTTCCTTTATTTCATACGGGTCGTTATCAGCGGCCGTTTTCATCTGCTGTGCCGTCCGCAATTCATCATTACGATTGAGATAACGGCGTCTGGACAGATTGGCCATAAGACTCGAAGTCGTGGAATTCGTATGATTTTCTTCAGCTTCCTGTTTCTTTACGATATCGGAGTCGTCATGTTCAACGGCATCCGTTTTCATTCTGGGACCCACGACGATCTGATCCCCTTTCTCCGGACCATTCGACATATTTTCGTTCACCTGTGACATGATATTAACTTAACTTAATGACTAGATTTTCCTACGAGCATCCACATTGCAAATCGCATCAAAGTTTATTGATACGTTTCAAAACCTGAAGCAATTCATCTGCGTCAAGGCCCTTCTCTTTGCTCGCGCGTTTCATCTCCTTATTCATGTCAACATTCAATTTCTCCAACGTGACATGTTGATCCAAAGACTTTTCGACCTTGGCATCTTTAGCCTCTTGGTTCACTTTGTTGAATTCATCAATCAATTCAAGAGGTTTACGGGAATAAAGCAATGAAACCGTAATGAACGGATGCTGCAACGCAGGATTTTCAACAACGCTATAAGTTGGGCTTACCTTCTTTTTCTCAAAATGCGACAGAATCTTATAAAAATACGTATGATCTTGGCCAGAAGGGACTTCCAACAAGAACATCGCTTCAATCGGCTCTTCTGGAGGAAGAAGGAGTTTATTCCAATTTGCCGCTAGCTGAGTGCCGAAATCCTTCGCAGGATCATATTCAAAATAGCAGAAATGGTTAAAATATGGCTTTGCAGTGTATGCCGTGAAATCCTCATGATCGATATGAAGCTCCAACAATTTTAAACTCGTGTTCTTGTCAGGAATCGACATGAAAACATTCAGCGAATCTGCGATCTTCTGATTGTAGGCATCCTCACCGATTTGCTCTTCAAATTTCAACTTATTGCTGAACAGCATGATATTGCCCGTGCAGCCTTTGTCAATTGCCTTCGCCACTGGATTGGACATGAAATCGATACTATTCTCAACATAGTTGGATTCCAATTCATCATCTGGAAGCACAAGGCAGAACACGGTCTTTTCATTAATAGGAATACCATTGCTGCTTTCCAACGATTCATCACGCGCCATGATATCCTCTAGAATACCCGTCGTGATTCCATTGCCTGTACCACCGCCTGTAGAACTGAAGACGATCGAACCGCCAATAATGTCCTGCATGCGGCGACGAATCGTATTATACGCATCATGACCGATATTCGGATCCTTTCTGGATCCACGGAACTGGCCAGCCGTTGATTGTACAGGAGCGACAATATGCTCGCCGCCACCGGCCACTTTCTCAAGCTCAGTCTCAGACACATTCACCAATATGGCGTTTTCATTGTCCATTTTCGCGGCAATTTTGCCGCCTGCGCCACCAATGCCTATGACCTTCATGATTTCAAGTCCTCCAAATATGAAGACGATTTCAATTTATATCGTTTACTTTTTACCAAATATTCAAGTGCTTTCCCGCCATGAGACGTGATATATATGTTCTTACGATTCCGTTCATCACGAATATCCACAAAACATAATGACCACAATGTCTCAACAAGCGACATCGCTGTCTGCTTAGTTCGGGTAATACCTACGCTTTTCAAATCATCAAAACAATTTGTTATATTGTATTTGACAGATTGGCCTTCACACCAAGTACACCAGCTGAGAATCAGAAAATGCCCTTCGCCCAGCCGATTCAGCTGGTCTTGGAGCAAATCACCTGTTAATTCCACAGCCCTGGCCATACTCTCACCAAAACAATTCCTTTACCTTATAAACAATAATCTCTTGACTATCGGAAAATGAATTCCCGCTGCACAGATCACCATCTGTTTAATGGACCTTCAAATTCCCATCCGCCCCGTTCATTAACGGGACATTAATAAAACTATACTACACTTCTTTCCAAAAACAAGCAACTGCAATGAAAGCTACGTATGTTTTCTAGTCCCCCATCTGACAACCACTTCCCCCTTCATCATCATTTTTACTATACTTTACTACACTATACTATACTTTAGTATAGTTTACTATAAAAAGAGGGGAGGTAGGGGAGCCTATGGAACCATTGGATGTCAAATGATTTTATACCTCCATATGTGTTGAATATCGTGTTATTTATACTATATTTATAAAGAAAAACACCAGATATTATCCTTCATTATCTATTGCTTCTATCATGTCTCAATCATCGTCTAGATTTTGTGTCGGCATCGACCTCGGTACGACGAATTCCGTCCTCTGTTACGTCGATTCTCAATCCGACAGTCCCATTCCTCAAGTCTTGTCTATTCCGCAGTTGGTTGCTCCTGGTGAAATTGCCAGCCTCCCTTCCTTGCCCTCTTTCATTTTCCTTCCTGAAGACGGAGAGATTGATTTAAAGCTTTTGAAACTTCCATGGCAGAAGAAAGGTGACAATGTCGCCATCGGATCTTTTGCTCTTGACATGTCTGCCAAATCACCCGATAAAGTCGTTTCGTCTTCTAAATCATGGCTTTGCTGTGACAAAATCGACCGCCATGCTCCTTGCCTTCCTGTTTGTCCGGAGGGTGGAAATATGCGCCAAATATCTCCGGTTGAGGCAGCTACGATGATTTTGAACCATCTGAAACAAGCATGGAATCATTTGATGGCGTCTGATGATGCGTCAAATTGCTTGGAACAGCAGGAATTAATCATCACTGTTCCAGCGTCATTTGACGCTATTGCAAGGGATTTGACGGTTGAAGCCGCCAATGCCCTAGATTTGCATTTCACCTTATTGGAAGAGCCTCAGGCGGCTTTCTATTCATGGTTGGCCCATAATCAGGATACATGGCGGAAACAAGTCGAAGACGGCGATGTCGTTTTAGTTTGTGATATTGGCGGCGGTACATCCGACTTTTCTCTTATTGCAGTCATGGGAGAAGAAGGCGATTTGACGTTGCAACGCCTTGCTGTTGGCGATCATACGCTTCTTGGCGGCGACAATATGGATTTGACATTGGCGTATTCAATCATGACCAGATTGAAGAAAGAACGCGGTATCTCCTTGAATCAGAGACAGTTCGCAGCCTTAACTCATGCTTGCCGCAAGGCGAAGGAAGCATTTGGATCCGGCAATACCGATGATCAGGAGCTAGTAATTCTTGGTACTGGATCAGGTCTTGTTGGTGGTACGATTACGACTAAACTTTCTTACGATGATTTGAAAAATGCCATTTTGGACGGTTTCTTCCCGTCTTGTTCCATATCAGATAAACCGTCTGAATCACGTCGTTCCGGACTTCGTACGATGTCTTTAGACTATGCCGCCGATCCTGCTTTTACCAAGCATCTTGCGTCATTTCTTGAACGACACAGCTTCCATGACGAAAATGGAAATACGCTGCTTCCAGGCGTTGTTCTCTTCAACGGCGGTGTTACTAAGCCTGCTCTTTTCCGTGACTGCATCGTGGAAACGCTTCAGTCATGGCATGGAGAAAATGCTCCTGAAGTCGTTGTACTGCAACAAGAAGATTCCGATCAAGCCGTCGCCATGGGTGCTGCATGGTATTCGTATGTCAAGCGAATCGGTGGTATTCGTATCAAGGCAGGTAGCCCACGTTCCTATTATATTGGTGTTGAATCATCTATGCCTGCCATTCCTGGTATTGAGCCGCCATTGGAGGCGCTTTGTGTCGTCAATTTCGGTCTTGAGGAGGGATCTTCTGTGACGATTGACGCCCAAGGGCTTGCGTTGGTTGTCGGAGAGCCGACAGAATTCCGTTTCTTCTCCTCTACTGTTCGCCATGATGATAAAATCGGTGATAAGATTGATGCGAATGATTGTCCTGATCTTGTGGAAATGCCGCCATTGCAAGTCATGTTGACACGTTCTGAAGAGGACAGTTCCGTCAATCTCATTCCTGTCAAGCTCCGTACTGATCTTACGGATATCGGCACACTTCAACTATGGTGTGAAGAACTGAAAGGTGAGAATTCATGGAAACTTGAATTCGATATCCGTTCGGATTCTTGACATTACGGATTTACCATATATTTATATAAGCATGTTCAAGATTCTGAAAAACGATAGTTCAAGTTTCGGGCGGCGTGGCGTTTTGACAACGAACCATGGCGACGTCCAGACGCCCATTTTCATGCCCGTCGGTACGGTCGGCACGGTTAAGGCCATGTCGCCACGTGAGTTATATGAGCTTCAGACACAGATCATTCTAGGCAATACCTACCATCTGAACCTCCGTCCGGGCATGGATATCATCCGCAAGGCTGGTGGTTTGCATAAGTTCATGGGATGGGATCGACCGATTCTCACGGACAGTGGCGGTTTCCAAGTCTTCTCACTTGCCAAGCTTGGCAAGAAAACGTCTGACGGCTTTCATTTCCAGTCCCATTTGAACGGAGAACATCTCTTCATGGGGCCTGTGGAATCAATGGCCATTCAACGCACACTTGGTTCTGACATCGCTATGACATTCGACGAATGTACTTCCTATCCTGTCACATGGGAGACCGCCCATGATTCGCTTGAATCGACTCTTCGATGGGAAGCCAGATGCCGTGAACAGCCTCGCGCGGACGGTCAGTTGGTCTTTGGAATCGTGCAAGGCAATGTATTTGAAGATCTTCGGGCCAAATCCATTTCGGAAGTCTATTCCATGGGATTCGACGGCATGGCCATTGGCGGCGTATCCGTCGGCGAATCGGAGGCGGAAATGGTCAAAGTCCTTAAATTCTGCGCGCCGTTGCTTCCAAAGGAACTGCCGCATTATCTCATGGGCGTCGGCACGCCCAGACAGCTGATATTAGGCGTCATGAACGGCATTGACATGTTCGACTGTGTTCTTCCCACCCGCATGGGCCGCAATGGCAGTGCCTACACGCCAGAAGGCACTATTCCTGTCAAGGCGGCTCGCTACAAGGAAGATTTCACGCCGATCATGGACGGTTGCCAATGCTATGCTTGCCAACACTTTACGAAGGCTTACATCCGCCATCTGCTGAACGCTGACGAAATTCTGGGCGCACGTCTTCTGACCATCCACAACCTGCATTTCTTCTTGGATCTCATGCGCAGAGTACGGGAATCGATAGAGCAGGGGACCTTTGCCGAACTGGCGGCCGATGTCATCGCCCGCTATCCGGAAGCCATGGGCAAGCCCATTGATCCAGAAACAAACACAATTATCGATATTCGCAACGCCAAAAACTGACAGACTGAACAGAAGTGGAGGAACATTATGGACAGACGCTCAT
>JAEEGF012193385.1_pt1 | contig 14480 bp, 13 predicted proteins | sample 9134171 | NCBI WGS metagenome assembly JAEEGF01 (sample SAMN16246542, study PRJNA631951) | gut metagenome | biome: gut microbiome; feature: rumen; material: AP-attached | host: Bos | place: Iran: Karaj | collected 2018-10
TTCTATAATTCAAACGAAGAATGATTCTTATGGGGAAAAAGGATGAAACAGGAAGTAAGACTTAATCTGAACAACATAGACCGGGTCACCAGCATTTCAAAGGCCCTGTCGTCGAAGCTCAGGGTGGATATATTAAGGCTCCTTGATAACCAGGCCCTGAATATCAGCAGTATTGCAGAGACACTGGATATACCGGTATCCACTGCGGCGCTGCAGATCAAGGTTCTGGAGGAAGCAGGACTTGTGATGTCGGAGCCACTTCCGGGAATAAGAGGATCCCAGAAGGTCAGCGGCATCAAGGTTGGCACTGTCCACATCGACATCAAGTCCTCGGACGACGATGCGTCCCAGAGCAGGCAGGTGAGAATTTCCATGCCCATCGGCAACTACTCCGACTGCAGGATCGAAGCGCCCTGCGGCATTTCCTCCGAGCGTGCGGCCATATCTCCGGACGATGATAAGGATGCGTTCTATCTGCCGGAGAGGACCACGGCCCAGATCATCTGGTTCTACAAGGGTTATCTTGAGTACAGGTTCCCAAAGCGCCATGTGGACGAGCACGGAGGAAAGATAAGGGGAGTGGAGTTTACTTTTGAGGCCTGCTCCGAGGCGCCGGGTTACAACAACACCTGGCCCTCCGACATATCCGTCTGGGTAAACGGAGTCGAGATCGGCGGCTTCAGGAGCGAAGGCGACTACGGCGGAAGAAAAGGCAAGCTCAATCCCGAGTGGTGGCCGGATATCCTTACGCAGTACGGCAAGCTCTACCGCGTTCTCATAGACAGCGAGGGCTGCTACGTGGACGACAAGCTGACCAGCAGCGAGAACATAAAGAGCCTCAAGATAGATCAGGGCGATTTTATAAGCTTTAAGATCGGGGTAAAAGAATCCTCGGAATACGTGGGGGGAATCAACCTGTTCGGAAACCGCTTTGGTGATTTTGACCAAAACATAGAAATGGTGCTTCATTACTAGGAAACCGGAAAAAGAAAATACTGATATTTGGAAAAGCGTCGCAAAGCCAGTTGCGGCGCTTTTTTGTTTTCGATAGTTACATTGTTACATGAATTATGTAAGTTAATATTACAAAAAGTATGTAACTAATTCTTTGTGCATATCGTAAAAATGCCCATAAATGTGTTGACATGTATAAGAAATATGGCTAAACTGTACAACATAAGGGGCCCGAGTTACAGAAAAGATGTAATTAAAAACTTTATGGCGAAGTTACAGCACAAAATAGTTACATGAAATATGTAACAAACACAGGAGGATATGTATGAAAATTAAGAAACTTGTAAGCGTATTGCTCACAGCTACATTTGCACTGTCAATGGCAGCCTGCGGATCTGATGCGGGATCAGGTGCTGCAGCAGGGACAGAAGCCGCAGCGGCAGCAACTCAGACAGAGACCACAACCCAGACTCAGAGCTCATCAGCATCAGGCGACAAGATCATCGATTTCTGGTCAGTGTTCACCGGCGGTGACGGAGAGGCAATGCAGGAGATAGTTGATGCATACAACGCTACAAATCCTGAGTACACAGTAGTTCACAGAATGATGGCACAGGAAGACCTCTATCAGAACCTTCCTCTGGCAGTTCAGTCAGGAACCGATGTTCCGGATCTTGCCATCAACCACGTTGACAGACTTCAGCTCAACAAAGAAAACGACATCTACCTTCCTATGGATGAGTATATAGCAGCCAACGGAAAGATCACTGCTGACAAGTACAACGCAGCAGCATGGAATCCCGGAGAGATCGACGGAAAGAGATATTCAGTGCCGCTTGATATCCACGGATACCTCACATACTACAACAAGGACCTGGTTGACAAGTATTATCCCGGAGCTCTTGACGACAACGTAATTACTTTTGATGAGATCGCACAGTTTGCACCTGCAGCAGCTGCAGATGGCGTTTACTACTACGCTTATACTTGGGGAAGAAATGAGTTCCAGGAGTGGTACGCACAGCTTGGCGGCAAGGCAACAGAAGACGGTACAGAGCCCACCCTCAACAACGACAAGGCAAAGAAGGTTCTCCTTGACTGGAAGAGCGCTGTAGACAACGGCTGGTGCACACAGGACGGCGACGATCCCACAAACCTCTTCGGACAGGGACAGCTCGTATTCCTTCCCGAGGGAACATGGATGATCGGAACCCTTAACTCAATGGATGTTAACTACGGCGCAACCTACGCTATCAGCTATGACGCTGCAAAGCCCATCTCCTGGACATCTTCACACCAGTTCGTAATGCCCAAGAAGGACCAGACAGCAGAAAAAGGCGCAGCCATCATGGACTTCCTGGCATTCTTCCAGGAGAACTCACTCCCTTGGGCTCAGGTTGGTCAGTGCCCTGCAGTTAACGCCATCACAGAAAATGCAGAGTTCAAGGCAATGCCTCAGGCATTCTTCTTAAATGATCCTTCACTTACATTCATTTCCGATTATAAGTACTACGGCTACATGGTTGGCGCTCTCGATGCCTTTGTTGGTGAAGTGGTATTCGGCAAGATGGACGTTGATGAAGCACTTTCAACTTACAATCAGCAGATCAGCGACAACATCAAGAATCAGTGATAATGATGATCTGAGAATCTAATGATAATGGGTGGGTCCTCCGGGACCCTCCCAAAATTCATGCAGGGGAGTTTTGTATGGGAGAGAGAACTAAAAACAAAACTGATTTAACGGCATATCTGTTCATAGCGCCGCTGCTGATACTGTTTCTGGTATTCTTTGTTGTGACTGCAGCAATGGGCGTTTATGCTGCATTCACAAGATGGGATATCTTCAGCCCCCAGCTTCCTCAGTTCGTAGGGCTGGAAAACTTTAAGGAGATCCTTCTTAACTCGGAATCTACCTATTACAGGTTCTTCCGTACCGGCTTTACCAACACGGTGATCTTTGTCCTTATATCCGTTCCCATCGGAATCGTACTGCCTCTTCTGATGGCCCTTGCCATCAATCAGAAACCCTTCGGCAGCAGCTTCTTCCAGTCGCTGTTCTACATGCCGACGGTTCTTTCCATATCCACCGTAATCCTGATCTGGTACTACATGTTCAACAAGAATCTGGGACTTATCAACAACTTCTTCCACACCAAAGTCAACTGGCTTGGAATTCAGCCCTACGCCTGGATTGCGATCGTGCTTGTGACAGTCTGGTGGACCATAGGAACCAACATGGTCATATACCTGGCTGCGCTCAACGGAGTTTCAAAGGACATACTTGAAGCTGCGGATGTGGACGGGGCAGGACCTGTTACAAAGTTCTTTTCCATAACAATTCCTGCCATCAGGAATCAGCTCGCTTATACCGTGGTGCTGACGACGGTTGCACAGTTCAACATCTACGGACAGCCTCTGATGCTCACAAACGGCGGTCCCAACAATTCCACCAATGTGCTCCTTATGGTTATAAGGGATCTGGCATTTCCGTCCTTTGGCGGCAAGTCCATTTCAGGGCTGGCATCGGCAATGGCACTGATGCTGGGAACTGTGATGATAGTGATAGCTCTTTTGCAGTACAGATTTGTTGGGGATGAGGAGTAGTTAATATGAAGAAAAAGATTGGAATAGGAAAGACACTGGCATTTGTGTTCTGCCTTGTGTTTGCGATCATCTGGATTGCACCGCTTTCGCAGTCCCTTATGACTTCGCTTAAATCGGAAAAAGAAATAAAGATGTCGGGCTATTCATTTTTGCCCCAGAGTCCAACTACCGAGAGTTACACGGACCTGTTTTCCACAAGATCCGACTCGACGCCCATTATGAAGTGGTTTGTCAATTCGCTTATCACCTCAACTGCGTCGACACTCCTGGTGCTTGTGATCTCATCCACATCGGCTTTTGCTTATGCAAGACTTCAGTTTAAGGGCAAAAATGTGCTGTTTGGAATACTCATGGCGACCATGGTCTTTCCGTCGGTAATAAATCTCATACCGCTTTATAAGATCTGCGCCGCTTTAAACATGATAAATACGAAGTGGGCACTGATCCTTCCGGGAGCCAGCGGAGCCTTTAATATATTCCTGATAAGGCAGTTCATGCTGGGCATTCCCAAGGAACTGGATGAGGCTGCCAGGATAGACGGAGCAAGCTATTTCCAGATCTACTACAAGATAATGCTGCCGCTGTGTGCGCCGGTTCTCACGGTTGTGGGGATGTTCGCCTTCACCGGATCCTGGAACGACTTCCTGTGGCCTACACTTGTTATCAGCAATGTGGACAAGATGACCATCACGCCTGGTATGCAGATCTTAAAAGGAACCTATGACGTATATCCGTCTCATGCAATGGCGGGCGGTATCGTATCGGTGCTGCCGACATTTGTTTTGTTCCTGTTTGCACAGAAATACTTTATAAAAGGAATGCAGCTGCAGTCAGCTGTAAAGGGATAAAAAGAGGAAAAGGATACTATGACTAATTTACCGAGAGCAGAATACCCAAGACCTGACTTCGAGAGAAATAAATTTGTCTGCCTGAACGGGGAGTGGGATTTTGCCTATGACGACAACAACAGAGGACTCTCTGAGAAGTGGTACAAGGATGGTACAGAGCATTTTGACATGAAGATAACTGTCCCCTACACGTATCTGTGTGAGCTCTCCGGGATAGATGATCAGGACTTCCACGACATTGTGTGGTACAAAAGAAAGGTCGCATTTGAGAGCAGTTTGCCGGGAGGGAGGTTCATCCTTCACTTCGGAGCGATCGACCAGGAGGCTGATATCTGGATAGATGAAGACCACGTGTGTCACCATGAGGGCGGCAACACTCCTATAGAGATAGACGTGACAGATTCTGTCAGGGGCAAGGATGAGCACACAATCACCGTGAGGGCCTTTGATGACTCCTTTGATTTTGAGATGACAAGAGGCAAGCAGTTCTGGGAGAGAAAATCCAGCGGCATATTCTACACAAGGACTGTGGGAATATGGCAGAGCGTCTGGTTTGAGGAAGTCCCGGCAGTTTACCTGAGACGTTTGAGGGTGACTCCCGATCTTGATGAGAGGATGATAGAGATCGAGATGCAACTCGGCGGTGGAAAAGAGGCCGTCGCCGGCGTGTCTGTTAGCCTTAAGGGAAAAGAACTCCTTGCAGATAAGGTGAATATTTCAAACGGGAAAGCGAAGGTTAAATACTGGCTCGATTCAGCACTTACTCTTGACTGGCATCACCAGGAGAGTTGGACCTGGAGTCCTGAAAACCCCGTTTTGTTCGATCTTTTGCTTGATGTAAAGGCAGGCAGTGACGATGCGATTGCAGACACAGTTAAGAGCTATTTCGCCTTCAGAAAGATAAATACCCACATGGGCAAGATCCTTCTTAATAACAGACCCTACACTATGAAGATGCTCCTTGATCAGGGCTACTTCAGAAAGGGACTTCTTACAGCACCTTCGGATGACGACCTCAAAAAAGACATCGAGTATGCCAAGGAGATGGGCTTTAACGGAGCAAGAAAGCACCAGAAGGTGGAGGATCCCAGATACCTCTACTGGGCGGATGAACTGGGATTTATTGTCTGGGGTGAGGGGCCAAGTTCCTATGAGTATTCGCAGCTGGCTGTTGAGAGGCACACGAGAGAGTGGCTTGAAATCCTGAGGCGCGATTACAACCATCCCTGCATAGTTGCCTGGGTTCCTTTAAATGAATCCTGGGGCGTCCACGAGATACTGGACAGAGAGGATGAGCAGGCTCATTCGCTGGCGCTTTACTACCTTATCAAGTCTATCGACAGGACGAGACTTGTCGTTTCCAATGACGGATGGACTCACACCAAATCGGACATCATTACAATTCACGATTACAGCGGTGACAGGGCAGAACTGGAGAAGAGGTATGCAGATCTTGACGGCATTGTGAAGGAATTCCCGGGGGGACATGCTCTTTTTGCAAAGGGCTATGAATACCACGGCGAACCGATCATGGTCACCGAGTTTGGAGGAATATCCTTCTGTAAAGACGGAACCGAGGGCTGGGGCTACACTGCGGCAGAAAATGAAGAGGACTTCATAGAGAGATACAGAAGTGTTGTTGAACCGATCAAGGCATCCCCAAATGTTCAGGGCTTTGTATACACACAGCTTACCGATGTGGAGCAGGAGATCAACGGACTTATGACCTATGACAGGCAGTTCAAGGTTGATCCTTCCGATATCAAAGAGATTAATGACTAAGTGATAAAAGCCTCGCAGGCACTGCCTGTGGGGCTTTTTGGCATGCTCTGTCTGCGGCAGATGGCGGAAAAGCGCCAATACTTGCATTAAAAATTCAAAAGCCGTATAATTACTGATGTTTATAGGCTTGATACACAATTATGCAACCTTAGGAGGCAGCTTTGCTTAAGACTTTTTCCGTAACGGACATAGGAAAAAAGAGAAAACTGAATCAGGATTACGTCTTTTCCTCTGACACGAGGATCGGCAATCTTTCCAACGTGTTTATTGTCGCCGACGGAATGGGAGGCCACAATGCAGGGGATTATGCTTCGAGGTTTACGGTTGATACGATGGTGGAGGAGATCGAGAGGTCTTTTGAACAGAGTCCGGTGAAGATTCTGGAGAATGCCATTAAGACCGCCAACAGGAAGCTGAGAGAGAAGGCTTCTGAGAATGAAGAACTCTTTGGAATGGGCACCACAGTGGTTGCTGCCACACTCCTTGGAAGATACCTTCAGGTTGCCAACGTGGGAGACTCCAGATTATATGTCATAAACGACAAGATCACTCAGATCACAAGGGACCATTCCCTGGTTGAAGAGATGGTCAGAATGGGCGGTATCGACAGAGAGACCGCAAGGAATCATCTGGACAAGAATATAATCACAAGGGCGATCGGTGCCACTGAGACAGTAGACATCGACTTTTTTAATGTGGAATTAAATCGCGGGGACATTGTTCTTATGTGTTCCGACGGCCTTACCAACATGCTTGAGGATGAAGAGATACGCATGATAGTAAGTGGCCAGAGGGATATCATTGAGAAGGCTCAGAAGCTGGTTGTGGCTGCCAACAACAACGGCGGCAAGGACAACATAGCAGTCATTCTTATTGAGCCCTTTGCTGATGATGCCGTTCGCGATGGAGGAATAGATGGTTAAGATAGGGATGGTCATCGGCGACCGCTATGAGGTGCTTGAAAAGATAGGTACCGGCGGCATGTCCGATGTATATAAAGCAAAAGATCATAAGCTCAACAGGCTTGTTGCTGTGAAGGTTCTGAAGCAGGAGTTCTCCGAGAACGAGAACTTTGTATCCAAGTTCAGAGTTGAGGCCCAGTCAACAGCGGGGCTCCTTCACCCCAACACCGTCAATGTGTACGATGTAGGAGATGAGGACGGTATCAACTACATTGTAATGGAGCTTGTTGACGGCATAACACTCAAGAAGTACATTGAAAAGAAATCAAGACTCTCTGTAAAAGAGGCTGTCAGTATAGCGATTCAGGTGGCGATGGGACTTGAAGCTGCCCACAACAACGGCATTATTCACAGGGATATCAAACCGCAGAATATAATGATCTCCAAGGAAGGCAAGGTAAAGGTGACGGATTTTGGTATCGCCAAGGCTGCCACCAGCAATACCATCACTTCCAATGTAATGGGATCGGTTCACTATACATCGCCGGAGCAGGCAAGAGGCGGCTATTCCGATGCCAAGAGCGATATCTATTCACTTGGTATAACCCTCTTTGAGATGCTTACGGGAAGAGTTCCCTTCAACGGCGATACGACAGTTGCCATCGCGATCAAGCACATACAGGAGGAGCTTCCGAGTCCTGTAGAATACAATGATGAGATACCGATAAGCGTTGAGAAGATTGTTCTTAAGTGCTGTCAGAAGAGTCCTGACAGGAGATACCAGAATGCGGCAGAGCTGATCGCTGATCTCAAGAAATCTCTGATAACCCCTGACAAGGATTTTGTAAATCTCGTGGATCCCGATGAAGAGAGCGCAACGAGAGTTGCGACGCAGGAGGAGCAGAGGGCGGCCAGGGAGTCGGCAGAAGGTCTTACCGAGACCGGTCAGATGAGGCTTAAGGAAGAGAACACTGACAGGTACGAGCAGGACGACTACGACTATCCTTCAAACAGGAAAAAGAAAAGGCCGGCGCCGCTTGATGAGGAGGATGACCTCTACGACTATGACAAGCCAAGGCCAAGAAGGCGAAACAATCAGCAGCAGGGCAGCAGCCGGCTTGAGAAGATGACGATCGTCATGGCGATCATCTCGGCAGTTCTTGTTGGCTTTATAGTGATACTTCTTCTTGGAAGGAGCCTGGGAATATTTGGAGCAGGAAGTGATGCTCCCAGTGAGGATTCAAGTACTGAGCTTGCAACTGTAACTGAGACGACAGATGGCATACAGATACCGGATGTGACCGGCAAGTCCTATGCTGAGGCGGTTTCCATACTTCAGACCGACAAGGGCTTTAAGGTGGAAAAGGCAGCAGATTCAGCCAACACAGCAGCCAAGGATACAGTAGTGTCCACTTCTCCCGCAGCAGGTGAAAGAGCAAAGAGCGGATCAAAGATAACGCTCTATGTGAGCAACGGCTCCAATGCAAACAAGGAGACTGCAGCTGCAGCTACAGAGGTTTCTACAGCCAAGTCCGAGGGACAGGTCACTGTTCCCAATATCATTGGGATGTCTTCAGAGGATGCGGTGATTACTCTTGTTGAGGCTGGACTGACTGCAGGAAGTATAGTTGAGACCAGCAATGAGGATTCCAATCTGACAGGTCTTATCTGTGCTCAGAGCATTGCCTTTGGAACTTCTGTTTCCCAGGGAACCATTATCAACATGGAGCTCTCCACCGGACCTGCGACCGTGACCTACAGTTACAATGCCGATATTGCGGCACCTACAGAGGGAGAGAACTACAATCCGGGAGCACCCGTGAAGGTAACACTGGTTACTTCTGATGGGACGACACTTCTTAGCACCACAACCAGTGACTTCCCTGTACAGGGAACCTACAAGGGCATCACGGCACCTACAGGTACCATCACCTTTGTTTACTCAGCAACCACTCCGACCACTACCAACCCTGAGACCGGAGAGACGTCAGGGGGAGATACGGTGGAGTACACAGTTACCAGAGCGGTAACATTCACCCAGGAGAATTAACCCCTATGAAGGGAAGGATAATTAAGGGTATCGCCGGGTTTTACTATGTCGAGGGCCTGAGCCAGAAAATCTACGAGTGCAAGGCAAAAGGGATTTTCAGAAAGGCCGGCATTAAACCCATAGTAGGCGATGATGTAGAAATCGAGATAATTGATGAGAAGGCGGGACTCGGCAATCTTGTGGATGTCCTGCCCAGAAAGAACTGTCTTTACAGACCGCCTGTTGCAAATGTTGATCAGGCGGTTATTTTATTTGCCATAGTCAAGCCTGATCCCAATTACAACCTTTTGGACAGGTATCTCATAATGATGCGCCAAATGAATCTGCCTGTCATAATCTGCTTTAACAAGCAGGATATAGCGACGAAAGAGGAGGCTGCGGAGCTCTTTGAGGCATATGAAAAGTGCGGCTACAGGGTGCTTTTTATCTCCGTCCGGGAAGAAAAGGGGCTTGATGAGCTTAAAGCTCTCTTAAAAGGAAAGACCTCGACACTTGCGGGACCCAGCGGAGTGGGCAAGTCATCTCTTTTAAATAAACTTGTTCCCGATGCCGGTATGGAGACATCTGAGCTCTCAAGAAAGATTGACAGGGGCAGGAACACCACCAGGCATTCGGAGCTCTTTCTGGTAAAAGAGCTGTCGGATGACAAAGAGGAGACCTTCATAATCGACACCCCGGGCTTTACTTCTCTGGAACTCAGAGATGTTACTGCGGAGAATCTCATGAACTACTATCCTGAATTTGTCGAGTACGAGCCCGGATGCAGGTTCGGAGGGTGCTCACACATTGCAGAGCCCGACTGCGGGGTGAAGAGGGCTGTAAAAGAAGGCGATATATCCGGGGTCAGATACGACAACTACAAGATGATCTACAGCGATCTGAAGGGAATGCGTCCCGAGTATATTAAGGGCGGAAAGAGCAGGAAGAAATAAGCTCTTTTGCCACGAAAAAAACGGAGATGTGATATGAAGATTTACGTCACAAGGCATGGCCAGACGGACTACAATAAAAAGAGAATGATGCAGGGGCTGAGCGACATTCCGCTCAATGAAGTCGGTATCTTACAGGCGAAGGAAAGGCGAAAGAGTCTGGGCGACATTAAGTTTGATGCAGTTTACTCAAGTCCCCTCATAAGAGCGGTAAAAACCGCACAGATAATCGGGAACGTGCGGGAAGAAGACATAATCAAGGATGAGAGGATAATTGAGGCCAACTTTGGCAGGTATGAGCTGAAGAACTATTACGGGACCGGCATCAGAATGATGGCCTACTGGTCTCTTCCTGAGATATTTCCGGCGCCATCCGGGGTGGAAACTATAAGTGAAATGCGAACCAGGACTGCTTCATTTCTTGAGGACCTCAAAAAGAAAGACTATGAAAATGTGCTTGTGGCCTGTCACGGCGGGATCATAAGACCAATAAGAGGTTATCTTGAGAATAAAAAGAGCGGCATAGTCTGGCGCCCGCGTCCCAAGAACTGTGAGGTTTTTGTCTATGAGTGGGACGGCCAAAAGAGCAGGCTCATTCAGGACATAAACTGATGCGGACCTGCGGCATGGGGCAGTAATTGCCGAAATCCCGGGTGATTCGTATAAATTTCTGACGGTGATAAATATAGGTTATAAGTTAATCTTTTGATATAAAGGAGATACGGATATGAGCGGTCAGGAATATGGAGATCTTCAGAAAAATCTGCAGAAAAATGACTCTAAGGACTTAAACAAGACAAAGAGTATTTTCAGCAATCCTACATTTGATACTTCTTCGTATAGCGAAAAGCACAGCACCAACCTCTATGTGGTGGACGAGGCCTACAACAGGATGAAGCAGGATCCTTACAGGATGGGTTACCTTCAGAAAAAGACGAGAGAGGAAAGCGAAAAGAAGGAGAGGAAAGCAGGCGGATCCGGGACTGCAGTAAGGATAAAGCCTCTTTCTGAGGAGCTTAAGCGCCTCCCCGGGGCGCAGCCTCTTGAGAAGAGGGGAGTTGCGGATCTCCCGGAGGATGAACTTTTAAGCGCTGACTATGACAGAAAGGCCAAAAACGCCAACTATAAGCTGATCCGCGAGGCGGCAGCCAAAATGGGCGAAAAGAGATTCAGGGCCATGTCCAGGGCGCTTATCGGGATTGACAGATGTGACGATGAGACGTTTAGAAATCTTTCTGCATTCATGATCATCAAAAACGGTGAGGAAGCCAATAAGAATCTAATTATGAGCTATCTCATGACGGGAGAAGATGAGAAGGGGGAAGAGAGCAGGACAAGAGCCATGGACACCATAACCAGGATGGTCTTTTCCATCGATGTGTCCAATGTGAATTTTAAGAGCGATATGGAGATGGTGAAAAATGCACCCAGGCTTGAGAGCATAGTGAGCTGCGTGGGCGCATACGACAGACTCATCGCCAATAATCCGGGCTATCTTGATCAGATGGACCCGAACGTCAGAAAAGCTCTTTTGATAAGGATTGATGAGCTTAGGGCAGTTGCCTGCTACTATTTATCCAGGAAGGATCTTCTAAGCGACGAGAACTACAGAGCGGCAAGGGATGCGGAACTTGAGCTTGAACTCGATGACAACAGCCCCGATAAGCAGAGGGCTCTTGCCGAAAAGATATTTAACAGCTATGTGCTTGGAAGGAACCTCGTCAGAGTAAACAGGGGCAGGGGATATAACACGGGAACTATACAGATGTACATTGCAAATAAGAGGTCTCAGGAGCTTTATAAGACTGCAACCGGGCTCTCCGATCCGGACAGCCAGAGGGCGTATCTTGAGAAGGCTTTTACTTCCATGGATTATATATCTACAAGGATCTGACAGATAATAAAGTGACAAAAAAACAGGGACGGGTACTCATGAAAGATCATGAATACCCGTCCCAAATTATCATATATATCTTTAGGGAGGATTATATGGTAATTACTCTTTAACGCCGCCTATCGTAAGACCTGCAACAAAGTATCTCTGCAGGAAAGGATAGAGCATGACGATGGGAGCCATGGTGATGATTGTTGCAGCAGCTCTCACGGAAACGGGAGTGATGTTTACCTGTGTTCCTGTGGTTGCGGCACCGGCATTTCCCTTGAGGGAGGTAACCGCTGAGAGCATCTTCATCAGCTCGTACTGAAGAGTTGTGTACTGGTCTGCCATACGGTTGTAGAGCATGGTGTCGAACCAGGAGTTCCACTGACCTACAGCAACGAAAAGAGCGATTGTTGCGTAGATGGGTTTGCACAAGGGGGATATGACGGATACGAATATCTTCATATATCCGGCACCGTCGATCTGTGCTGCTTCCTGAAGTGAATCCGGAAGACCTTCCATGTATGTTCTCATAACAAGCATGTTGAAGCCGCTTACCATTCCGGGGATTACATATACCCAGAAGGAATTGGTCAGGTGCAGGTTCCTGTAGAGGAGCATGATGGGGATCATACCGCCGTTGACATACATTGTGATAACCCAGAAAAGAGAAAGCTGTGATCTGAATATAAAGTTTTTCTGGCTTACGATAAATGCAAGAAGTGCGTTGGCGACAACTGCAAACAGAGTTCCGAGTACAGTCCTGAGAACCGAGATTACGGCTCCGCGGCCGATATTTCTAAGAGCGAGTACTGCGGAATAGTTCTGGGTGGTAAATATTCTTGGCCATAAGTGAACTCCGCCTCTCATGGCGTCAACGCCGTCATTGAAGGAGATGGCGAGGGTGTTTAGTACAGGGTAAATGGTTACCACACAGAATATTAACATGAACAGATACAGGAAGATGTAAAAGATCACATCTCCGATTTTTAATTTATTAAGTCCGCCTGACTTATTCTCATTCTTTTCCATATGGCACCTCCCTTAGAATAACCTTTCTTCGCCGGTCTTCTTGGCGATTGTATTTGCCAGAACGATGATCACGATTGATACCACGCTCTTAAAGATACCTGCTGCAGTACCGAGTGAATAGTCGTTCTGACTGATACCCCAGGTGAGGACATAGATGTCGATGGTGTCAGATACACTCTTTACAAGTCCGTTTCCTAAGAGATACTGTACTTCAAAACCTGCATTGAGCAGATTGCCCATGTTCATGATAAGCAGGATTATTATCGTAGGTTTGATACCCGGCAGGGTAACATTCTTGATCTTGCCCCATCTGCCGGCGCCGTCGATCGAGGCAGCCTCATACAGACAAGGGTCTATGGATGTAATGGCCGAGAGATAGATGATGGCATTCCAACCCGTTTCCTTCCATACATGCGCAAAGGTTACAATGGGCCAGAACAGTGCCGGTATGGAGAAAAACGGAACGGTATCTTTTACCAGGCCGAATTTCTGTAAAAGCTCGTTGATAATACCTGTTGATGACAGAGCATCATTCAGGATACCTGTAACGATGATCCATGAAAGGAAGTGGGGCAGATAGGAGATGGTCTGTACCAGCTTTTTTGCCCTCAGAAGTCTGAATTCGTTTAACAGGATAGCAAATACGATAGCTGTGAGAGTTGTAAATATCAGGTTCAGAGTTCCCATGCAGAAGGTGTTTCTGATAACCTTAAGGAATGTTGCATCGGAGAACAGGAACTTGAATTTGGTAAGTCCGACCCACTGGGAGTGGAAGAGGCCGGTTTTGTTCTTGTAGTTTTCAAAAGCCATCAGCCAGCCGGCAAGAGGCAGATAACAGAAGATGAATCCGTAGATCACAAACACTGCAGACCAGGCGATAAGAACTTTCTGTTTAGCGAGTTCTTTTCTTGTGATGACCGTTTTCTTTTTTGGGGTGACGGTTTTACTCATGTTTTTGGTACCTTTCCTTAATAAATCTGAATAAAAAGGCAGCCATATACCTTTTCAACTGCATATGGCCGCCTTATTGTCTAAAACCGGAATTTAACTTTAGTTGCCTGCGTTTGCTGCAACTCTTCTGTCAAGTTCTTCCTGCATCTGGCCAAGGAAATCCTGAGGCTGGCAAGCTTCATAAGCGCTCATGTAGTTGTTCCACTCGCTCTCGAAGTCTGATGCCATAACAATCTTAGGAAGCCACTCGTGTTTGCACTCGCCCATCTTGGTCCATGCTACGCCGCCGGGTGTTGATGTGTCCAGATTGTTAGAGTATGACCACATAGGGAACCATGGATGTGTTGCGTTAACATCTTCTACAACTGAACCGATGAGATCGGGATAGTTCTTGGCGCCGTATGCATCGAAGCACTTCTTAAGAGGCTCAGCAAGCTTGTCGTAGAACTCTGAAGGCTGCTCCTCGGGAAGGTTGGCGTTGATTCCGTCATCGCTTGTTCCGCCGTACTGAGGAAGGTAGCTGTATGTGCACATATGATCTGCTTT
>JAEEGF010057461.1_pt1 | contig 14479 bp, 13 predicted proteins | sample 9134171 | NCBI WGS metagenome assembly JAEEGF01 (sample SAMN16246542, study PRJNA631951) | gut metagenome | biome: gut microbiome; feature: rumen; material: AP-attached | host: Bos | place: Iran: Karaj | collected 2018-10
AGCGAAGCCAAACCGGCTACAGATTATAAAGTAACCTACAAGGAGTTCCCCCTTTACTTAGGCAGCTCCTTCAATCCGGACAGTATTAATCTGGCTTTTTTTGACCATATGCCATCTGTCCCTTACATATCCATGGCCGAAACCGAATACCTCCTGGAATATATTTACCACTCTACATATTATCCCACCTACGAGCTGGAGCTATCGGAATACGGCAGTGTATCAACACTCACAAGAGAAAACGAATACACGATGGAAGTGGATTCCGACAAGGATACCATTACCTACCTTGACTATGATGCATTTATCCTGCCTCCGGATTCAATAAGACTTATCGATATAATGAAAAGAGATGATTTCAATCCGGACGGAACCACCAATTATTTTCAGCACACCGATTATGCCTATGAAAGATACGGGAATGAAATCACCCTTTCTCTGTCGGACTATAACATCGACATTATAGGCACAGAGGAAGGCTGTTTTGTTCCGCTGGCAACGATAAGTGATTTTCTTTGTGTTGATAATTACTTCAGCCTTCTCTTTAATGGAGAATCGGTTATTATCCTTGGATATGATGAACTTATCAATCCCAGGGGGCGACTCTATGACCTTGGAAAAGTATATTACAGTGCTCCCGCCGGAAGTATCCCTGAGGATCTGGTCAAGTTCAGCTACAATGAATTATGTCTCGCACTTGATAATCTGTATGGCCTTAAGGACTTACATGGCATAAGCACCTTTGAAAACTTTTTTGATAACACCGGTCTTAAAGCCGACCTGTTAAGTACTGACCCCGCTACGGTAGACGGCGCTATTCAGGAGCTGCTAAATGTTCATCTGGATGACCTCCACAGCGCCTACGTTGCCCCATCCTATTACAAAGGATATGACCCTGATAATGTGCCACCTGAAGGAAGTTCAACCGTTTCCTTTGAAGAATTTCAAACCAGACTCAGTGACATCAGAGATAGCTATTATGACGAAGTCCCTTTTTATGAAGAGATAGGAGATACTGCATATATCACATTCGATAAGTTTATAACTACAACTCAGGACTATTATCAGAATCCTCCTGACAGTAACTTCTCTGACACCATAGGTGGCATGCTGTACAGCTATCAGCAAATTACGCGAAAAGGCAGTCCTGTCAAAAATGTGGTTCTTGACCTTTCCCTTAATACAGGAGGCGATGTTGATGCTGCTGCGTATGTGATAGGAATGTTCCTGGGAGAAGGTCAATACTCCCTGCGCAACCTGTTTACAGATGCCATGACCACAGACTATTACTATGTGGATTCTGACCTTAACCACGAATATGATGAAAAGGATTCCCTGTCAGGCTACAAGCTCTACTGCCTGATATCTCCCATCAGCTTTTCATGCGGTAACCTTGTTCCCTGCATATTTAAGAGCAGTCATAAGGTCACACTGCTGGGCCAGACCTCAGGTGGCGGAACCTGCTGCGTTCTTCATATGTCCACTGCCACCGGATCGGTATTCCAGCTGTCAGGTCATTATCAACTGTCATTTGTGAAAAATGGCGTCTTTTATGACATTGATAAGGGAACAGATCCGGACTATGTGATATCAAATCTTAATAATTTTTATGACCGACAAAAACTGACAAATTATATTCACGGATTATATTAAATCTCTTCGGGGTATTTTCCCTGAAAAAACATGAGGTTTTAACTATGAATAAGAAAACAGTTTTACTGACAATTGAAGCTCTTTTGTGTGTTATAACTGCCGCCGTACTGATCGTACTGGATCTCTCTATTTATATGAAAGGTCTGGCTGCGCGTGCGGAAAATCCCATGGCAAACATATACACTGCAGAGGCAATTGCTGATAAAGCTGTTTTTGTTTTGCCTTTATTTGTCCTGATCGCTCTTGTAACAATCCTAAGTACCTTCCTTAGTGTTCGTGATGACAATCAGGACAAGGCAGCAACCGGTATCGATATAGGTAAGAATGTGGCTAACACGGGGGCGGACAATATTACAAACAAGGTCAGGCTTACCGTCCTGGCATTAGCCATCATATTCATCATTATCGGTATCTTCAACGGAAGCATGAGTGATGTGCTTATTAAGGCATCCAAAATATGTACGGAGTGTATAGGCCTTGGATAATAATCAATCATATGTAAACGTATCATGGTGGGAAGCTCACAAGCCTACAAAGCGAAGGATCATACAGCTTTATAGTGCGCTTCTTTATAATGCTCATCTTCGCGGCTTTGCGGAGGGACAGATTTTCACAGGAAAATCGAAAGCCGTCTGCGTTCCCGGATTCAACTGCTATTCCTGCCCCGGGGCAATCGGTGCATGTCCTCTGGGCTCCATTCAGAATGCCCTTGGATCTCTTAATAAGCATATCGGATTCTACGTACTTGGAATCATTCTACTCTATGGCATGCTCCTAGGAAGAACCATCTGCGGATGGATATGTCCTCTTGGCATGCTCCAGGAGCTTCTGCACAAGATTCCCACTCCAAAATTAAAAAAGAGCCGTTTTACAAGAGCTCTCAGTTATCTCAAGTACATAATCATCGTCATCTTTGTGGTGTCAATTCCAGTTTACTACGGAATCTTCCAGGGAATCCCGGTTCCGGGATTCTGTAAATACATATGCCCTGCAGGAACCTCTGAAGGAGCTATGCTTATGATTCCCAAAAATCCAAGCTTTCTGTCAATGCTTGGACCAATCTTCACACAGAAATTCATAATCATGGTAATAGTGATCCTGGCGTGCATTTTCTGTTACAGGTCATTTTGCCGTTTTCTCTGCCCCCTTGGCGCAATCTACGGAATATTCAACAAACTCTCAGTCATCGGCGTTAAGGTCGATGCTAATCGCTGCAACAACTGCGGCGCCTGCGTAAGATTCTGTAAGATGGATGTTAAAACAGTAGGCGACCACGAATGTATCCACTGCGCCCAGTGCGTAGCCCGCTGTAACCAGGGTGCGCTGTCAATGAAAGCCGGTGGGTTCACACTTATCCAGCCACACAAGCAGGAATTCGTAAATGCAGAGGAAGAAAATAAGGTTAAGAAGGCAGCACCTGTCATAGGCATCATAGCTGTCCTTGTTCTCGCACTTGCAATTATCTGGACCAATTTCCTTGATCCTTCACTAAAAGCAAGCGCAGATGCGGCAGATACCAACGCTCAGGTATCTGAAAACACTTCAACCGAAACTCCTGAGACAGAAAGCATCGCGCCCGAAGGCTATGAAATCGGTCAGCGTCTTAAAACCTTCGAAACCAAGTGCATAGACGGAAGCACCTTCAACCTCTCTGACACAAAAGGTAAAGTAGTATTCATCAACCTGTGGGCGACCTACTGCGGTCCCTGCGTCAAGGAGCTTCCTCACTTTAACGAGCTCTATCACAAGCACGAAGGCGACATCGCAATGCTGGCAGTACATGCCAATCTCACAACCGAGGATGTTAACGCCTACATCGCAGAGAAGGGATGGGATATCCCCTTTGCCATCGATGATGATGCAGAAACCATATTCAAAATAGTAAACGGCTCCAGCGCTCTTCCTCAGACAATCGTCCTGGATAAAAAGGGTAATGTCATATATAACCAGGTCGGTTCTGTGACACCGGAGGCCCTTGAGATGCTCTACGAGCAGGCTTCCTCTGCAGAATGATACCGGATATAACCTTATTTAAAATTCATTTCTGCCATAAAAAACAGTGGATAGGTTTAAATCCTTCCACTGTTTTTTGATTATCCCTGTTTTTCTGAGAAAAAACAAAAACTTATGAATTTTCTCCTGCTGCCAGTGAAACATTTCTGTTCTCTGCATTAGCATAGTTAGCAGCAATTTCATCAAGCTTCACGCAATAATTTTCAATTGCATTATAGAAGTTCTCAATGTGTACCTTATTCTTTTTATATGCCATATCAAAATTATCATGAGCATCGCCTTCCCACATAGTATTAAGACGTGTCTGCTCACCTTCAAGGTCACTTGCTGTTTTTTTGAATTCAGCGTTAATCTTGCGAAGCTCCATCGCTTTATTCTTAACTTCCTGTGCTGTTACAATAAATTCCGGCATATCATTACCTCCTATTTTTTCTATACGATAATCTATTCTACTTTTTTCACTTTATATTTTGTCAGGAAATGATGTTCGCTGAGAGTGACTCTACAACTTCCTTATTTGTGTTCTCAGCAGTCTGATACTCGTTTGCAATCGTATTAAGGTGCTCAACATGCTCACTGATCAGCTTATGAAGCATTTCAATGTCCATCGAAAGAGCATCAAACCTGGACACATACTCTTTCTGAGCTTCACCACTCCAAATACGACCAGTAAGAGTATCAACTATTTCGACCATCTCATCCGTCTCCTTTTTCAAGGCGTCGGAACACGTTTCCATTCTTGATGCAGCTGCCTTTAGTTCCTCTGGTGTTACTCTGATTACATTTGCCATTTGTATACCTCCTTAATATTTATATACATAATTGTTATTATGGTTGAAAAATCGGATTTATTATAACTACCGGTTTACCGTCTGCCGTCCTTGGTCCAAGAGCAGCATATTTAATGTCTTCCCTTAATTTTTTAATCATATTTATTAGTCCATTAAAATCTAACGATATTCCTAAGGAACCACCAAGTCCAACACATGCACCCACTTCCATTTGGAATTTTCCATCCTTAAATCCGATATTGAATTTGCCTCCTATTCCAAATTGTAAGGATGCTGTTACATCGGCTTTTATTCCAAGAACAGTTACTCCGGCAGAGGCAGTTACATTTACAGCATATAGTCCTGCTTCTGCCTTCACGGCCATTTCAAACCCTTTTCCGGGAATGTATTGACAACAGCCACCAACCTCTGCTGCTACTCCTCCAACCTTAACGTCAATATCTCCCTGAACTCCCAACGCTCCTTTTTTAAATAACGAAAGTGAACCTGAGGCTTTAGCTCTGGCAAGGAAAGCGTTTCCACCTGCTTTTGCCTGCACTCCAAAGGCTTGATGTTGATTGCCATCTTTATCTTTAACAACATATGAACCTACTCCGGCAGCTGCGCTAAAGTCAGTAGTCAGGAATTTTGCAGAGGCACTTCCCTTTCTATGCAAAAGCTTGCCACTTTTTTCACCTTCAACTTCGGCTCCATATACAGTTGCTTCGCCTTCAGCTTCTATTAAATTATCTTCATATACAGTGCCGGTTTTAGCAGTAAAACGATCCTTTTTTTGCAGCTCTTCCTTTGTCAGCCATTTATTACCCCTTCTGACTCGTATCGGATGATCCGGATCGTCTTTCACTTTCACTTTTGGATCTTTATATTTAATATCCTTAGCACGATCAGAAAAAGATTTATCTACTTTATTCCAAAAGCCTTTGGCAGAGACACCTACCTTATGTTTATAAGCTGTAACCTGCCCTTTTCTGTTTATATACGCTTTGCTGTAATACCAGATTCTATTTTGATCATCTACATAATAGAAATCCTCTACCCAACCACTTCTGGTATCCGGGTTAGTATCCCTTGTTGCTTCACTTCTCTTAGTAGGTTTTTTCTTTCCGTTTTTGTAATCCGGAACTATTGACGGCATACCTACTTTCACTTTATTATTCTTACCAGTGTCAACCTTTATTTTATTATTAGTCTTTCCCTTTTCTACCTCAAGATTTGACTTACGTGATTTAGCCTTGGAACTTTCTTTAAACATTTCCATTGCTATACCACAAAGCTTTGCTTCTGCTGTCTCATATCGTTTAATACAATCACGCGCTGCTTCTCCCTGTTGCCGCATCAGCTTTGCCTGCCTATCAATCTTTTTTGTTTCCTCAATTAATAGAATACAAGCATGAATGACCCACGGATCTCGCAAGACTTGAGTCATTTTCAACGATAATGAATATATCTGCTTACTATAATTTTCTAATTGAGCTGCTGCAACATCATATTTATCAGCGGCTTCCTTTGCTTTTTGAAAATTGACTTGAAATTTTCTAGAGTCAACCATACGCACTACCTTCTTTATGAATCAAATAAAATAATTCCGTACCTTAACCCCTTTTTTCTCCTCCGTTTTATTTTCTAAACTTTTCACCATACGGTGATCAACCCCACTCATACCAATGTGTATTATCAATTCACTTTATAGCCCATACTTCTTAGTTCTGCTTTAGCAACATTGCCTGCACATTCAGCAATTTTTTGAAGACACCTATTAATATTCTTAGTATAGTCAATAGTTTCCTTTGCGGTTTCAGTTGACTTTTTAAACAATAACATTCCTGCTTCACTGACATAATTGTTTGCAACCCCTTCCGCACCGGGAATATATTCTTTTACCATTGTCTGAACCATTTTATTATTGCAGTTTCCAGCCTCTTCTATTAGCTTGGCAATTTTTGAAAAATCAGCCATTATTTCATTTTTTCTTTTTTCTTTATCCATATTAAGTCCTCAAAATCTTATAAAAAAAAACAAATAAAATAAAACGAATTGGTTACCCGTTAATTTTTCCAGACATTAGTTATCATTTGAATCAAACAAAATAGTACCGTCTCTTAACCCCTTTATATTTTCCTCTACTTTATTTCTGTATTCTTCGCCTTCGGGAGATAAATATCCCACACAATAAATATCTTCGATAGCATCCCGATTAAACATAATCATATTTTCATGATTAGAGAACCCCTGAGGAAACGGACAGGAGCAATAATCGTAAACCTTTTTATGATCGTAATCCATAACTACCCCTGAAGCCAGGATCATTAATCGACTACTTCCGCCCTGAATAGATACCACACTTCCAATTGGCAACAATCCGTTCCACATATTATTCATCCTCCTGATCATCTTCATTCTCGTTTTCCGGTTCGTCTTCCGGTTCATCTTCCGGTTCGTCTTCCGGTTCGTCTTCAAATTCATCCATATCTTCGTCTGCCGAAATCTGACTTGCCATTTCCAATGCCTCATCGACACTGAGCTCACCTGATTTAATACCATCAAGCAATGGCTCAACCCTATCCATCAGATATTTCTGCTGATCATCCATATATCCAATGTAAAGAACATCAGTAATCTTATCTCTATCAAAAGCAAGCGTTAGTTCTTTGTTTATATATCCTTCAGGATATATAACCCCTGAATAGTCAATCACATTTTCTTCTTCGCCATCTATTATTGCCCATACCCCCATTATCATCACAAGTCTGTCAAAATTCTCCAGTTTAACTATACTTCCTATTGGTAAAAGCCCTTCCCACATATCTCTTCTCCTTATATACTTTTTATAATTTATGTAAAAACTTATTATCTGCCTAATCCAAAAAATCTTCCGGAAGCAATCCCGCTTCGGCGTGTTTGTTATATCCTTCAACCTTATCGTATGTGATTGCTATCTCATTAAGATTATTTACTTTATTCATCATTCCATACAATACCGGTCCCATATCCTTTGTTAAATCCGAATACTCGAGATAATTATAATCTGCTGCATCTCCACCCCAATATTTTTTTGCAAGCTCTTGCTGTAACCCATTAAAATTGGCAATTTCCTGTTGAATCACCTTAATGGAATCACTTATTGAAACTACTTTAGTGTATAACTGCTCTGTAGATACTTTGACTACTACTGCCATATTTGCTCCTTTCCGTTATTTTCATCTTACCCATCCTTGTTTAGGCACGTAATGTCCCTTACCATCATTAGCCGGAGCTTGCCGTTGCGGGCCCGGAAGTTGTATATTGGTGCCATCAGGTAACTGTACCCCGCTATTACTGGGAAGTACGACCGGTTTTCCAATTAGCTCTATCGTGGTCTGACAATAGTTTGTCGAATCTACATATTCTTTATATGCAATGTCCTCATATTTTATTATTTCTCTCAAGTTTTTTATAATATCATCCACACGCGAGAGCTCTGCCTTCCATTCTTCTCTATATGTATCATGAGCAGGTCCTTCCCACATTTTATCCAGCTCTGCAACGTCTTTTCTAATTTTGTCCCTGGCCTTTTCCATCCTTTTAATGCACAGTTCCATCTGCTCTTTGGTGTTATATAGCCCCTGCAGATAACACAACACAAAATCAGCCATAAGCATATCCTTTCCTGCCACCTGTAAATTACAAGAGCATTACTTTACTACCACTTATAAGACCACAGTCTCTTAAGCTTGCTTGTTCCGGAAAAATTTTGTTCTGACCGGGAGAATACAAAATAAAGCGTTTTTCCTCTCTCTCATTTTCGCTAATCTTCTGTCTTATCAGCTCACATACTTCTCCGATAAGCATAATAACGGTATGTGTATCCTTCGTTCGTACATCTACTGATAAAGATAGAGCGGGAATAAATATTTCCAAAAAAATCATTATTTCTATTCTCCTTCCCACTTGCTATAAATCCTTAAGTCACCAATTTTTTCTTAGCCTTCTTGGCCAAAGGAATAATTACCTTATACTCAATATTTCCACCGCTTGATGACGATAACAATCCTGTTCCCTGCTGATACTTTATTATCTGCTCGGATGGCTTTAAATATTCAAATCCTAACCAGCTATTAAATGTAACCTCGCCTCCAAGATGAATACCTGTGTGATATGAAGCAAATGCATTAAATACCTCGAAGCCTCCAACCTCTGTTCTTTCATTGATATCAATACTTCCAATAAAGGCTATCTTGTGGTTCTCACCCTTTTTGAAGATTGTCTCCATGAAGCCCTTCATGCCGTGGGAATCGTTATACACGGCTTTGATAAACCATGTAAGAGATGAAATGAAAACAAAAACACTGTTAAACTCTGCTATCTCTTCGTAATATTCATCACCTTCAAAGCCGGCCTCAAAAAGTCTCTTCTTTACAACATTTCTTTCCTTGAACATAGGTGTCAGCTCATTAAAGCACCAATCATACAGCTCTTCTCCGTTATGTATCATCCTCACATTAGGAAGAGATTCAAAATCATTGAATACTCTGCCATCATCAATAATGACGACCTTTGCATCTTTTTTCATAAGAGCCGACAGAATCATCAGTCTCATCATGCTCTTTTTACCTGTGTGGGCAGCGCCGCAGATCATGAAGCAGTAGTTTTTATACATGTCAAGCCCTGATATAAGCGCGTTGTCTGTTCTGTAGCCGATAGGAATAATGTTGTCTGTTTCTGCATCGGCAAGTACATCCGGATGCTCCTTGAAGACATTCCATGTAGGATTCTCGGGAATCTCAGGAATAGGTCTTGCATGAACACCGCTCCATGCCTTTGCAATTATCTTGCAGTTTTCGGTAATAGCCTCCATCCTCTTATAGTCATCAGCTGCTTCAAGAGCCTGTGCAATCTGAATCTCAAGTATCCTGTTTCCTACATAGCACAGACCTCTTCCCTTAAAGCCTGCTTCGGGCATTATATCCACACGAATATCTCTCAAAATGTCTCCATAGGCAAATTTGTCTGCAAGACACAGGCCTATGGCTGTTCCCATATTCTCACCAAGTCTTGAAGGAATCTCTGTCGTGTTATATCCCGCTGCTGACATAACCAGATATATACCGTTTCCAACTCCTTCCTTGGATATCTTCATTACGTTAGGAACATAAGCGTCTTCTGTCTTTTCCTTAAAGGATGCAAAGTTGTCAATAAAGATAAATATCGCAGGGTATTCCGCGCCGTGAGTCCTGAAATACTGACTGTAATTACCTCCTCGGAATACTCTTTTTCTCTCCTCCAGCATGTCATCAATAAGGTTGAAAAATCGCTCCATTTTCTCTTCATCGTTCTCATAGAGAATGCCTCCGCAGTGAGGAAGTGCCTCAAAACCGGCGAGCATATGGCTTGAATAATCTATTGCATAGAACTGGAATAACTCCGGTGAATAAGTAGTTGCAAGGGAGTAAACAACCGTCGCCATAAAGGTTGACTTACCACTGTTTACTGATCCTATAACAGCATGGTGTCCGCCATCTGCAAAGGACAAAATAAGCGGATCCTGAGCCTGATTACGAGGGTCGTCACTTTGTCCGACTACGCAGGTAATATCCCATCTTGTTCTAAGTGACTCACTGTCAACCCTGTAAACACCATTTTCAAAGTCAAAGCATCTATCGTTATATTCCTCGAAGTCACCAAGGAACATGGGATTTCTAAGTATAGGCATCCAAAGCGGATGAGTATCCTCAAATCCCTGTATTTTTGCTACATCTCTCAGATAATTTACCACTGCATCCAGCTGTGTGACGTCGTCCTTTTTATGCTCATTGTCGTTCTTATTTACATACATCAGTTCTACCTGCCCGGTACGACTTATGAGGCCTGTCGCTTCATTGCTGTTGCCCACTGCGGGGTTGTACCTGGCACCACTGTAGCCTGACTGGAACATCTCATATAGCTCATCATTACCCACCTGAAGATAGCCTCGTCCTGCCTGGATAATATGGGCTGCATCCGGACGTCCCAGCATCTCGTTAGAGTCCTCCTTGGTCTGTACCCTGAGGCACAGGCGGAATTTGGAGTTACTCCAGATGTTGTCATCAACAGTTCCGGATGGCTTTTGAGTAGCAAGAATAAGATGTACACCCAGGCTTCGTCCTACCTGTGCCACACTTATAAGCTCTCTCATAAAGTCCGGTTCTTCACGCTTGAGCTCTGCAAACTCATCTATTACGATAATGAGATGCGGAATGGGCTCTGATATCTCGCCATTTTTATACATCTTGGTATATTTGTTTATATTATTTACACCTGCATCATTAAAAAGCCTCTGACGTCTTCTGTTTTCAGCTTTTATTGAGACAAGTGCTCTATTTATCTGTGTTCCTGACAGATTGGATATCTGCCCTGACAAATGCGGAAGGTTCTCAAAAAGGTTAGCCATTCCGCCGCCCTTATAGTCGATGATAAAGTAGGTCATATCATCGGGGCTGTAATTGACTGCAAGAGACAATAGATATGTCTGCAATGTCTCTGATTTACCTGAACCTGTAGTTCCTGCTACCAGTCCGTGAGGGCCATGGTACTTCTCATGAATATCCAGCACACAGAGCTCAGATCCTCCCCTATAGCCAAGTATGCCCCTGATATTTTCATATATTCTGCTCTTTAACCAGCGGTCAGCACTGCCAAGCTCATCTACAGTGCTTACTCCATACATCTCAAGGAAGGTAAGTCTCTCAGGGAGCTCACCACCGGCACCACTCTCCTTTACCTTTATTCCTGAGATACGCCTTGCAAATGCCTCTGCCTTCTCAACAGGAAGCTTATCAATTACTATCGGTATATCCTTTCCACCCGGTTCTTTTATCCCTGTAAAGGTGGGGTCGTTTTGAATAACATAGGTACACTCATTCGGGAGATCCTGATAAAACTCTGAAAGAAAGATTGTTGTAAGGCCGATTTTCCCATTATTCTGGAATAAATAATTAGAAATAATCTCTCCTTCAATAAGCGCAGGATTTGATACAAAAATGATATAGTGCGGAATAGTTTCCAATTTTCCTGCGATAATTTCTGCATCTGTTGTCTCGAAGCGCTCACGAAGTACCTTGGAAAGCTCATAGCATACATCATTTATCTCTGTGTTAGTTGCTGCCACAAATCTTATTTTCCTATCCTGTGACCAAACATGGGGGAGCCACCTGACAAATCCCCACTCATCACAGTCCATTGAAGACTCCTCATCGTAGATAAATACCATTTTCACTTCTGTGTAGCAATGAGTTGCCGCCAGCTGAACGGCCATGATCCGCACCAGCTCATAGGCTCCGAATCTGTCCTCACCTCCCACAAGTCCGATAAGGGGGTGCTCCTTAAGGTTAATTAATAGTGGCACGTCATATAATGTCTTAAAGTTATCCTTTATGTATCGCGGTTTGCTTCTAAGAACATCCTCATCTACGTGAAACTTCTCCTCAGGAACTTCTATTTCGGCTTGAAAAGGTATATCTCCTATACCAAGCCTTATATGTAAAAAATCCCCTTGTCCCTTGTTCCTGTTCCATAGGCGCTGATCATTTCTGCTATAGTCTGCACAGACTTCTGCCCCCGGGTACATATCTTTAAGAGCAGTTGCATTTTTTTCATACATCCGCTCTATCCATTCTTTCTTTTTTATGAGATACTGCCCATATGCTTCAAAGCGCTTATTCTCTTCGGTCTTTAGCCTTTTGCGCTGATTTCTTATATTTATAATTCCCCAGGTAACACCTGTTATAGCAGACGCAGTAGCCATGACAAGACCTGAGTACATCAAAAATGTATGCCTCCCACCACTCTGCATGGTGCCGATAAGCATAACGGCACTTCCTGCAACCATTGGAAGAATCATCAAAAATGAATGCCCGATAGTCTCCAAAAGACTTGGGGGTTCATTCTTGGAAAGTTCCGGCGGCGCCTCAAACGTAACCTTCGTTGTCTCTATATGAGCCATCTGCCTGGGAGCCCTGTAAAATAGCCCATCTCCTGAAACAGGACGATATTCTGGCAGATCGGCTTTTTTTGACGGATCATACTCAATTAGTTTCTCTTTATTAATTTCACAACCTGTAAGCTCTTCGTTTACCGATACTACAAGCCCATTGTTTTGGGTAAGAAGAATAAGCTTAAGGTCATAGATATTAACTATGTCTCCGGGATTCAGCTCATACTCTCCCTTGACTGCGCCTCCGTTAACATAGGTTCCGTATTCTGTCTTGCAGATGAGGAAAATGTTCCCTCCTCTTTTTTCTATTACTGCCTGCTCATTAGCGATAAGGCTCCTATATGAGTAGCAAATATCGCACTCTTTTGCGCTTCCTAGAGAGAAGTATTTATCCCCATCCCTAAGCTTCATGGTTGTGAAGGGAACAAAAGTGTTTTCCCTCACTCTTACTGATAGTTTTAGTTCTTCATTTTCTCTTGTAACAAGTCCAAATGACAGCCCATCCACAAGTGCACAATCTGTCATTTCCTCACCGTCACTATTTAGTAATCTATACCGGTCATCCGGTGTAACATAAAAACTTCCTCCGAGCACCTCAAAAAAGATGCTCAGATCATTCTCCAACCAGAAATCATTACTTTTAGCCACAATGGAGAAATCCGCGTTACTCTGCGGAGGTAAAAGTACATATTCTCTATATGCTTTTTTGCTATATACAGAAACGACAGTACTCATTTACAATGACCTCTAACTTATCATTTCGATTGTCAGTTCACTGTGTCCGAGTCGGATTACATCCTTATCCACAACTCTCAACGCCTTTTCCCCAAGCTTCTTATAATCTCTCTCCCTTTCCAATACTGCCATGCTTTTTGGAGATAGCTTTCTAACCATCAGCTCTCCATTTTCAGTAAAAAATTCCAGATGCTTATCTTCTATCGAATTATCTGCAATCGTGATCGAGCAGGCATCATCCTTACCTACGCTTATAGCATCCTGAACCACAAAGGTATACTTCCTGTCTGCATTAGAGTTCTTTATATCAAGCTCCACTCTGATTCCCTCAGTGGCATCCTCCTGAGCCTCCGTCCACTTCGTCTCGAAGGGTACCACCTTCATATCAGGCTTTCCTCCGTGCTCTACCCACAGCGGATTCGTAAGCTCCTGCGTCAGTTTTAACATCATAAGGTTTTTCTGTTGTTCCTCTAACCTTTGAGTTTGTTTCTTACTGTTTCTGAATCGTATGATTACCAGAATTATAGCTATAACTTCTATGATTGTTATAAATAAAGATAATGGGTCATCTAAAAACATATCGTAAAAAAAGGACTCAATATCTAAACCTATATCAGTCATATCATTCATATCTGACCTCCAGTATCGTAGATCCGAGCTTTATTCTGGCTCCGTTTCTAAGTGTGATATCGTTCTGTACCACCTCTCCGTCAACACTTGTGCCGCCCTGTGTATCCAGGTTTTCAAGAATTGCTCTGGTGGCATCCCCCGCCTCAACTCTTATGCAGGCCTGTCTTGCCGACATGGCCTTATCTGTAGGGAACGTGATGTCACATCTTGCCCTTGATCTTCCTATTATCTTTTCCTCTCCGATCTTAATCGGATATCTCACATCAGGCCTGTTGGTCTCAAAGAGGTAGATCGCGCTGTTTATATCAGTGCCAAGCACTTCCTCCACAGAATCTGCAATTTTCTCCTCCTCCTCGACCTGACGCACCTTCTTGGTCTGTTTGCCTTTGTATCCTATGTATGCAAAATTGATTATGATAAATATCAGTGATATCCATAGTGCGTTATGGTAAATGTAGTAGAACAGGACATCTGTGATTGTCATATCTTCATTTTCATTTTCGTATTCGTCCGAATAATCATCGGGATAGTTCAAGTTATCATAGCCGGCATCAGTTCCGTCAGCAGTATCCGATGCTGCATTCTTATCTCTGTTCTCTTCTGCTTCCCTAAGGCTGTCTATATCACTCCTTAATGCTGCATTTTGTTCTCTTGCTTCATCGTCTGCCCTTTTCTTATCCTCAGCTACCTGCTTAAGAACATCTGCAGA
>JAEEGF011914868.1_pt1 | contig 14478 bp, 18 predicted proteins | sample 9134171 | NCBI WGS metagenome assembly JAEEGF01 (sample SAMN16246542, study PRJNA631951) | gut metagenome | biome: gut microbiome; feature: rumen; material: AP-attached | host: Bos | place: Iran: Karaj | collected 2018-10
TGAGCTATATCAAAGCGGAAGAAATTCTGCCCAAGGAAGTAATTGAAATTATTCAGCAGTATGCAAGTGGTGTCAACATCTACATTCCCTGCAAAGAGAAAAAGGAGTGGGGAAGCCAGACCGATTCCAGAGTCTATTATCGGACACGAAACGACAAGATTTGCGAGATGCATCGTGAAGGAAAATCGGTGTCGGAGCTTGCATATGAATATTCTTTATCAGAGAAAAGTATTCGCAGAATTTTAAGAGAAATGAGACGTTCAGCATAAAGGAGGAGATTATGAGTAATTACAAGTATTTCACATTGGATCAAGTCCCTGAATTAAAGGACGAAGCAGCAGAATGGTTCCACAATAAATGGGGTGTGCCAAAAGAAGCATACCTGGAGTGCATGGATGCATTCTTAAACAATGAAACAAAAAACGGTTGGTATTTGTGTCTTGACGGCGACCGCATTATCGCCGGCATGGGAGTGATTGATAATGATTTCCATGATCGAAAAGACTTGTCCCCGAATGTATGTGCAGTATATACTGAGGAAGATTATCGTTGCCAGGGAATTGCCGGAACTTTATTGAATCTGGTAGTGGAAGATATGAAGAAAAGAGATGTCTCACCAATCTATCTGGTGACAGACCACATAGGCTTCTATGAAAAGTATGGATGGGAATTCTATTGTATGGCACAGGGAGACGACGAACCGGAAATGACACGATTATACATACATAGGTAATGTATTGAGAGCGCTGGTCTTGGGATTGGCGCTTTCTCTGATTATATGGGAGGTTTGAAATGATAAACTTAAGAGAAGTGAATCACAGCAACTGGATGTCTTGCATTGAATTAGATGTCCATGATTTCCAGCGACCATTTGTGAATCCAAACATCTTTAGCCTTGCGGAAGCCTATGCTCATTCTGATATAAATCCAGCAGAAGCAGAGAAATATTATCGCTGTATTCCCAAGGCGATTTACAATGATGATGAATTAATTGGTTTCACGCTGATCACATATGAGAAAGAATGTGATTACGATGATATGCCGGCATATGAAATATATCGCCTGATGATTGATAAGAAATATCAGCAGCAGGGGTATGGTAAGGAAGCTGTGCGACAAATTATCGATTATATTAAAAGTTTTCCATACGGAGAAGTTGAAAACATCTATGCCTGTTGGCATCCTGAGAACATGGCTTCACAAAAACTGTGCCTGAGTCTGGGATTTGAAATTATGGGAAAGGATGATGACGGCGCCATAATTGGGAGATTGGGGATTTAAGTTTTTGGGCATACTTCAATATAAACAGGCAATGAGTGCATACATACTGCAAAATGATAGAGTTGATGTGGGCTCATGGAGATGATTCGGTTGTGAACGTGGTTGACGTGACAATTCTGGAGCGACTATCCGATGAGCAGGAAAGGTGGAAAAGATTTGGCACATATCTTACAAATGATTTTAAGCAGTATATTAATAATGACGTGCTTACAAATCTATTACCGAATAAGTTTAGAAAACAAGGAAATACATGTGTACGATAGTACTGGAGGGTACTATGTTATTAAAGGGGGTAAGATAAAATAATGACAACACCAGAAGAAAAATACACTATTGAGTATAACGGAAGTGATGATTTAGGTGAATTTTTTGAGTTCTTAAGAATAAATACAGCTATGGAAAATGTGGGATATTCTGATGAAGAGATACAGATTATTGAAAAAGCTCTTCCGGATGGCGCAGTTTTGCCTAAACAATATAAGATTTTTTTGCAAAATGCCGGTAAATATTGTGATATGTGGGTTGGAGATGATTATTCGTTAATAGATGAAGAAGGTGATTTTATTGACTATAGTAAAGATTTAATTGAGGATGAAGAATTGTATCCTTTATTCTTGCGATTCGAAATTGATCTACAGAAGTGTTTATTTTTTTCCACAACATATTATGAAGTATTTCGTTTTTTACAATTAGGAGAGGATAATCCATATGTTTATCTTGTGAATCCATACGTTGTTGGATATATTAATAAACCATCTGCGAGATTTGCAAATATGGTGATTGACGAATATAATGCGTTTGTTGTAGAAGAGGAGAATGAAAATGAATAAAAGGTTTATGTTTATACGATTAGTTAGTGTTATTTTTCTGTTTTTTCATCTTTTTACAATTCATCTCACCACCTGTAGAGGTGGGAGAATTCTTGCTATAATTTGCTAAAAAGGAATTGCAATTGCCTCGTTGTACAGGGATTGCAATAGTTCAATAAAGTCTTTAAGACAATCTCTGTTGTCATTTTTATGAGTACAAAGCACGCATGAAAAATTTTCCTGACAGTCGAAAGGAATCCAGGCAAATTGGCCACTGTGGTCATTTAAGAAACCCGGAGCAAGGCAAACTCCTTTTCCGGCGGCAACATTGGTTAGAGTGGTGTCATGGTCTGCACTGTTAAAATAATTGATTTTACCGGTTGCAATGAGCCGATTTTGTACAGCTTTTAGAGCAGAAGGCGATCCGCCGCCAACCATCAGTGTTCTATCGTACAAATCTTCTTCGCTTAAGAGATTTTTTTGTGCAAGAGAATCATCCTTTTGAGAAATTAAATATATTTTGCTTTCGAAAAGTTCCCAGGTGTTAATGCCGGGGATTTTTTTTGTTTGCTCCTTTAGGGCAAAAACAATATCTGTATCGTTACTTAAAAAAGCTTCCATTGAGTTTTCATATTTAAATTTTGGAACAATCTGTATATCAGGATGTGTTTGGGCGAATATGCGCATAGCCTCCGGTAAAAAGTAAACAGCCTGCCTTACCATAAGGGTAATGGAAATGGAGTCTTTGTACTTAGCACTGAAGTTCTGACCTTGCTCGATTGCACGTTTGAGATCCTCGCGCATTCCCGTAAGGTAGGATACGAACTGAGCTCCGGCAGGAGTAAGCGTTGCACCCTTTCCGCTTCGTTCAAAAATGGCAAAACCGACCTCTTCTTCTAATAACTTAATCTGATATGAAAAGGTAGGCTGACTTACAAACATATTTTCAGCTGCTTTACTAAAATTTAACGTATGTGCAAGTTCTATGCAATAATCAATTTGTTTTGTGTTCATAACAATAACCTCACGCTATTTAATAATTAAATTAATTATACAATAATTCGATTGGATTTTACAATAAAGCTGTGTGATAATTTAATTAAGAAAATCAAACATGTTTGATATGAAACATTGGTAATAACAATAAAGTCAAAAGGAGGAGACAAATGGCAAAGACGTTAATCGCATTTTTTTCAAGAGCAGATGAAAATTATTTTGGTGGAGCAATGAGATATGTAAAAGTAGGAAACACAGAAATTGTATGTAATGATATGAAAGATATGATAGAGGCAGATATTTTCAAAATTGAGATGAAGAATCCATATTCACCTGTGTATATGACATGCATCGACGAGGCTAAGAAAGACCTTAGAGAAAATGCCAGACCGGAGCTTAGTAATTACTTAGAGAGCATTGATGAATACGACACAATTATTCTGGCATATCCTAACTACTGGGGCACAATGCCAATGGCAGTTGTGACATTTCTTGAGAGATATGATTTTGGCGGGAAAACAATTCTTCCACTTTGTACAAATGAAGGCAGTGGAATGGGAAGCAGTGAGAGAGATATTAAAAAATATGCACCGGGAGCAGAAGTTAAGGCAGGGCTTGCTATCACAGGAAGTCAGGCAGCTAATGCAAAGGCGAGTGTAGAAAAATGGCTTAGTCAAAATGGTGTTATGTAAAAGGAGTATGGTAATGGAATATAAAAAAGGTTATGTATATGAATTGATGGAAAAGTATTAGTTAAGAAAAATGCATGGCTTGGAATGAATGTAACTATATGTCCGGGAGTAACAATCGGTCAATATGCGGTCGTTGGAGCAGGTGCAGTAGTTACAAAGGATGTCCCTGACTATGCTGTGGTAGGAGGAGTGCCGGCAAAGGTGATTAAGTATCTGGATCCTAGCGAACAAAAGGAGTGACTATGGGCGTGGAAGAAAAAGATATAAGGATAATAACGGATATGTACCAAAAATATTGGGAGTATATGATTGATAAAGACGAAGCTGGTCTTAGAAAATTAATGTCTGATGATTATGTTTTGATGCATATGACAGGTGTAAGACAGTCAGCAGATGAATTTATCAGAGGCCTTCTTAGAGGGACGTTTAATTACTATTCGGCAGAACACGATGAAATTAAGGTTCAATTGGATGGTGATACCGCAACGATGACAGGAAAAAGCCGTGTGGTTGCCGCAGTATATGGTGGTGGCAAAAATAAATGGAAACTTCAAGGGGATTTCACCTTGAGAAAAGAGAATGGTGCTTGGAAGTTTACAAGTTCTAAAGCATCAACATATTAAGCTGATGAAAATTATGAATCATTTTAGGAGGAATAAGTCATGGAAAAAATAGTACTAAATAATGGAATCGAGTGCCCGGTAGTTGGAATTGGAACATTTATGTTATCACCCACAGAAGCAGAGAATAGCGTAAGAGAAGCACTTAAAATGGGATATTCTTTGGTGGATACAGCAAATGCTTATGTGAATGAACGTGCTTGTGGTAGAGGAATAAAAGAGAGTGGGTTATCTAGAGAAGAAGTTTTTCTTTCAACGAAACTTTGGCCAAGTGAATATGAAAACCCTAATGCTGTAGATGAAACATTAGAGCGTCTTGGTGTAGATTATGTGGATCTTCTTTATATACACCAGCCAGCCGGAAATTGGCTTGCCGGGTATAGACAACTTGAAAAGGCATATAGGGAAGGTAAGGCTAAAGCAATAGGTATTTCTAACTTTGAAGGGAAGTATATAGAAGAACTTGAAACGAAAAGGGAGGTTGTACCACAGTTTATACAAGTGGAGGCGCATCCATATTTTACGCAGAAGGAACTTAGAAAAACATTGGATAAATATGATATAAAACTTATGAGTTGGTATCCATTAGGTCATGGTGACAAGTCATTAATTAACGAACCTCTCTTTGCAGAACTTGGAAAAAAATACGGTAAGAGCAATGCCCAGATTATTCTCCGTTGGCATACACAAATGGGATTCGTTGTAATTCCGGGAAGTAAAAATGTAGATCATATCAAAGATAATCTTGATATTTTGGACTTCAAACTTACAGATGAGGAAATGGATGAAATAGGAAAATTGGATAAAGATACGAGATATTACCATAGAACAGATGCTCAATTAGAGCAGTTTGCAGGTTGGAAACCAAACTTTGAGGAAAAATAACAATATCAATTATAGGTTAACTTTTAACAAAGTAAGAATCTCCCAAAACGATGATAGAGTTGGGAGAAAGAGGAAGAGCGTTGGGAGAAAAGAAAGGAGTAGAAACTTCCTGGAGAATATCTGGGAAGTTTTTTTGTGTTATGATGTCACTAAACGTTCCGGTTACTATAGGCGGGTACGACACCCGCCTTTTCCATTAAGGAAAGGTATTTAAGACAATGTATTATTTATGTTAAAATATAATTGGAAGAGATGTTATGGAGGTTGTAAGTTGAAAGAAAAAATAGAAGAGATATTTGCAAAGTGGGATATCATTTCTGCCACGAGTATACAGCGTATGAGATTTTTGGTTACTAATTGGGAAGGATGGAGAAAAGTGGTAATAGAGACAGATTGATTTTAAGAGAATACCCAGATCCGAAGAATGTAGCAGGGCAGAAATGCCTGTTGGAGTATGAATGTAAACTGTCGTGTTACATTTGCACTTGCTATTTGCTTGTTGAGAACTATGGGGAATTGTATCATAAAGACATAAGATTAAATAGGAGGGACTAATATATGAACAAACTTGGAACTAAGATAGCTGAAAAAAGGAAAAGCATAGGGATGACTCAGATAGAGTTCGCTGAAAAAATGTACGTTTCTCGGCAGACTGTTAGTAGATGGGAAAGCGGTACAGCTATGCCTGATATTGAAAAAGTCGGAGCAATAGCAGACATCCTCGGGGTAAGTTGTGACTATTTGCTCAAAGATGAGGTGGTCGAAAATGATGTAGCACAGGCAAGAAGTGTCGGAAGACTTTTGAAAAATATGGTCGGAAAGATGGTTAGGCTAACATTTTTTGACGAGGAAGCAGATGTGGAATTGTATAATACAGCATGTCGCATAATAGATTTTGAAGGGAACTGGATGCGAATCACCGCAGACATGAAAAAAGGAAAGATTGAAAAACTTATACCGGTTTCTTCGATTCTTTCCATAGAAATTGTAAAGGAGGACAACTGATGGAGTATTTAGGCTTTATATTCGGATTATTTGGAATTTTAGCATATTGCGAGTTATCTTCCCTAAAAAAAAGAGTGGCCGCACTGGAGGAAGAACTTGCTGGTGTCAATGGAACTTCTTCATTTGAAGAAAGGAAAAATTTGCTTGATGCAATAGAGTCGTATATTGGGAAACAGGTTACCCTGGACCTGAAGGAAGACTATGAAGACTTGGATATTGTAATGTATGGTAACTCAAAGAATGGAACCAATACGATTCTTGACGCAGACGATGATTGGATTCTTGTTCGTATTGATTCTGCAAAAGGCAGTAAGGAAAAGCTCATTAGAGTGGGAGCCGTTCAGAGAATTGGTCTATAGTGTTGGTGCGGCAAGTTTGATATTATACTATAATTTGAAGTGAGTTTAAAGTGTGTCATCTATGAGACGCTTACCTATTTATGGGAAGAGAAAATAATTTCGACAGTATATTTGAGAAAAAACTATTTGTGCCGCCAGCCAAAAGTGGCGGAATGGAGATTAATATAATAAAAAACTATATAAATACTGATGATGTCACAGTTATTTTTTAACAATTTATTTGTAATTAAAAAATCTCACAGTTTCTCTGAAAAAGTAACTAACTACCAAAAAATCACCCAAAAAAATAAATTGAAATAAAAATTCAATTCATTACGTTTATTATATATAGAACAAATAAATGATGTTGTTTCTTGAATTAATTTGAATTGAAAATTAATAATAACAAACGATAATTTACAACAAACGATAATTTATAATAAACGGTAATTTATGTGGAGGAATTGAATTATGAAAAAAAATGTAAATGGAAAGAAGATTGCAGGATATCTTTTAATTGGATGTATGAGTGTGAGTGCACTTACTGGATGCGGAACAAAAAGCAAAGTTAATAATACATCAGCAAAAAATGAAACAATAACAACAGAGCAGGAAACAGAAACGGAATCAGGTGCATACATTGAGACGATATCTGTTACAGTTGATAGCTCATTGGATGACATTTCAATTAGTTGGGAGAAAGTTGCTGGAGCATCATACTACAGACTTTACAGAGTTGATATGTCAAAAGTGGGGAAAGACGAATTGGGTAATTATAACGAAATCGACAAGAAACTGTATGAAAAGCTTGGAGATTTTGAAGAAATCAAGTATGTGGATAAGGATGTTAAGCCAGGTAATAATTACAGTTATTATATTGAGGCAGTAAGTAAAAATGGTGGTAACGAGAAAGTAATTTCGTATTCTAATCCTGGGGTTGAATACGGATGCTGTGGATTGACAAAACCAGAAATTGGAGCCGATGATTATGAGGAAGGTGGAGGAGTAAATTTGTCGTTCCACGATGGTAAACAAAATATAATGGTAATTAATTTTGGCGATGGAATATACCCTGACGGTTATATTGTATATAGAAAAGCTGAAGGTGAGAAAGAGTTCAAAAAAATTGATGAAATATCAGATGAAGAAATTGAATATTCAGACTATTATTGTGATACAAAGGTAGAATATAAAAAGAAATATACATACAAATTTAAGTCATATAAAGTGAAAAACGGCGAGAAGATTTATTCTGGAGAGAGTGATGAACTGACTCTTATTCCAACAAAAAATGGCGGAACTTATAAAGTGTCACTTGAGGGTAATTCCAAAAACGGAAGAGAAGGATTTGAATTCTCAATAAAGAGTGACAAGGATAACTGCGACACTGTCTTTTATAAAAACGGGGGATATTTTGACAAGACACCTCTTATAATGTCAAAATACAGTACAGACAATAAAAACTGGAAAAATATTCCGAAAGAAGGCGTTGTTCTGAAGGAGGAAGAAAAACTGTACTTTAAGTTTGAACCTACAGATAAAGCAACAGTAGATAAGTTTGAGGATCAAATAGAGATTAAAGGTCTGGATGAGAAGCCATGGGGACTTACATTTACTTCTTCATACGGAGGGGGCGATGCATTCCATTACAAAGCTCAATACGTTGCTGATTTTGAGTATCTTGAGCTTGGTTTTAAAAACGGAACAGGTGAAATGGAAATTGAATGGGAATAAACAGGGATTATGGATGGTGCAAAAAAGGTGGAAATGCAAAAAATGTGCAAAAATATGCAAAAATAAACGCAAAATATGCAAAAATATTCACTTTTTATGAATAAAATCATTTTTGTTTTGTTGCGCTTGATTAAACAATTTGTTAGTTTGTTATGTGGTAACTACAAATTGTTTTTGAAAGGGTAAAATAATGAGAAAACAAAAAATCTTAAGTTTGGCACTTAGCATGGTATTAGGTGTCTCATTGTGTGGCGCAAACATCGCCGGCACATCAGAGAAAATTAGTGGGGAAACTGAGAATGAAAAACTTAAGATTGCAGAGAAGAAGGTTTCTGTTTTTGATGAAATCAAGAAAACAGATATTTCAAAAGATGAGCTTAACAGTATAGCAGATCTTGCACTTACAGATGGTAAGAAGACTGCTGAAAAGGTTAATGCTTATGTTGACGATACAGATTATGAAGCAGCTCTTAATTATGCTTTGACTTCATATTACAAAACTGAAAAGTTTGACGAGATGGATGAATTTAAATCTGAACTTGATGAGAGAGCAAATGAGATTGTAAAAGGATATGAAGACGCTGCAGAAGAGAGAGCAGAAGGAGTATATAACGGTTATGAACCCGGTGAAGTACTTGCATTATTCGATGAGGATACTTCAAAAGAAGAAATTGAAGCAGCATGTGAAGCAGGATATGGTGAAGTTGCGAACATGTTTGAAAACTTTGATGGAACATACACAGCAAAGATTAACATTTCACTGGGTCAGACTGTAGAAGCGGCTGCAAAGTTTTATGATAAATTCAGTAAAACAACAGCTGCAGACAAAAACTATATTGCTGAGCCGGTCGGCAAACCTGCTGGTAAAGTGGTATATGACCCTTATGCATCAAATCAGTATTATCTTGATACTATTGAAGCTGTTGAAGCATGGGACTACGTTCATTCCCACAATCATTCAAGAGTTTTAGTAGCAGTTATTGACACAGGTATTGATTTACATAATACTGATTTTTCAAGTAGAATTTCACGCGCATCAGCAGATGTTACGGGAGATACAATTGTACCTTTAGAGAATATGCCATCACCTTATAGAAGTGATCATGGTAGTTTAGTTGCGAGTACAATATGTGCTGAAACTAATGATATGGGTATTGCAGGTGTTGCAAGTGCATATGATAATTCTGTTGTAAACGTTGCCATGATTCAGGCAGGGACTTATTATGAGGAATTCAATGGAGTAAGATTTAGTAATGAAAATTTGATTAAAGCTCTTAATTACGTTACTAACATAGGAGCAAAAGTAGTAAATGCAAGTTACGCAGGAACAGGGAGTTCTTCGGTTACGGAGCAGGTATATCAGAGCCTTGAGGACAGAGGAATAATTATAGTAGCAGGAGCAGGAAATGATAATAGTAATGCGCCATACTATCCGGCTTATTACTCATCAACAATAAGCGTAGCTGCAACTAACAGATCAAACGGACAGCCATATTTTACAAATTATGGCGACTGGATTGATATAAATGCACCGGGTGAGGGCATATATTGTTACAATGAAACAGGAAACATTGTATCAGAAAATGGAACATCATTATCTACACCGATTGTTTCAGGAATAGTTGCAATGATGTGTTCGCTGGATTTGACACTTACAACAGCTCAGGTAAGAAATATTCTTCAGAGTACTGCAACACCTTTTGTAGGTACAAAATATGTTCCTTATGGAATTGCCAATGCATATGAATGTGTTAAGGCAGTCGGTGGAACACCGAAATCTAATGTTGAACCTGTTTCAACAAAGCCATGGGTTGAGGAAACAACAGCTGACCCAGATACAATAATCAGAGCAATACAGGGATTTACAATTGTTGGTGGATGGAATAATCTTGTTGCAATGTGGACACCAACGCAGGAACAAATTGAACTTGGGTATACATATAATGTATATTTAAATGGTGTGTTAAAAGAGGCTAATAATACAACGGGAGTGTATAGTATTAGTGGTATCCCTGCAGGTGGATATTTGGTTGAGGTAAAACCTGTTCGTAATGGTGTAGAATACGATGGCGCAATGAAGTTCGCAAATGTTCGTGGTGATTACAATATGCCAACAAGTGCACCTGAGACAACAACAGAACCCGAAACTACAACTACACAGAATAATGACTATGTTATTGCTCAGGGCGGATGGAACAATCTTCCATACTGGTCACTCTATTTGGCAGAAGGATGGGGAAACAACCCAACAGGTAGATATATAAGCGGAAATTCATACAATAATTTCAATCTTAAACTTGATTCTGCTTCAGGTGAGCCGTGGGCAGTCCAGTTAAAAACTAATGAACTTTATGTTCAGTCAGGTGAACAGTATCAGTGTAGAGTAAATGTTAATTCGAATTCTTATGTGACAAGCGTAAGAATGAAAGATGACAAAACAGGAGCAGAAGAGTTCTTCTCATTAAGACCTGGAAATAACACACTTGTTCTTAACTTTACAGCAGGAAATGCAGCACAGATATTCTTTGATTTAGGAATGGCGCCTGCAAACTTAGATTTTGATATCACATCATTTGAACTTGTTTTAGCAAATCAGGAGACAACAACAGTTGAAGAGACTACTACAGTACCTGAGACAACAACAGTTGAAGAGACAACTACAGTTGAAGAGACAACAGTTGAGGAGACAACAACATCTCAGTCAGAAGTTATTGTTGACGCAGTAGGCGGATGGAATGATGCAGCTGCATGGGATGTTTATCAGGCAGAAGGATGGGGTAACAATCCTTTAGTATCATACAAAGTGTCTCCAACAACAGATGGATTTTTCCTCAGAGTTGACAGGGCATCGGGTTCTGAATGGGCTATTCAGGCAAGAACAAAAACATTCCCAAATGATACAGGTGCTGATTACATTTGTACAATCAGATTCAATTCAAACATGGCAATCAATAATCTCAGATTTAAAGAAGATAGAACAGGAACAGAGACATTTGCCAATGTAGTTGAAGGAATAAATGAAATAACACTGGAGTATAATTCTTTGGGAGAAGCACAGTTCTATTTTGACTTTGGAACAGTTCCTCAAGGATATGAATTTGATGTCGTAGATTTTACAGATTCAAGAAAAAATCCGGTAGCTGCAGATAGAAATCTCGCACTTGGAAAGAACGTTACAGTATCCAGCGTGGAAGATGGAAATACACTTGCACAGTATGCAGTGGACGGTGACGCTTCGACAAGATGGTCATCACAGTGGGCTGACAATCAATGGATATCTGTAGACTTGGGAAATGTTTATCTTCTCAGTGCTGTAGGTATTGACTGGGAAGCAGCATACAGTAATGACTACACAATATATACTTCGACAGATGGTGTCGAGTGGTACACAACAAATCATCAGACACTTGATCAGGCATGCAAGTATTATACTAGAGCAACCGTTTATGCAAGATATGTAAAAGTTGTATTTAATCAGAGAGCAACACAGTACGGATGTTCAATGTATGAACTTGAAGTAATGGGTAGAGATATTAATAATTAATTATTTATAATGAAGAATTTATATTTAAGAATTTATAATTAATAGTTATAGATTATTAAACACTATTAAACATTATTGTAATAATAAGCGGTCAGACTTTTGATTAAGACTTCAAAAGTCAGGCTGCTTATTTTATTATTTATGGTTTACTAACTAAGAAGGTTAGAATACGCTTATCCCATCACTGTTGGCGATAACGTATGGATTGGTGCCGGTGTGCAGGTGATTCCGGGTGTAACCATAGGAAGCAATGTGGTGCTATTGCTTGTTATAAAACAAAGAACTATTATTATTGGGTAGCAATTTTCGGTGAAGTAGAGAATTTGGACAATGTTATTAAAGAGATGTCTAATAATAAAAAATAGTAATAAGGGCCAGACAATAGCCTGACCCTTGATTAATTACTTGCTTGGGAAGTCTTTCATTATATAATTATAGACTTCTTTAGGATATGAATAGTAATTATTTTCATATTTAGCATAACAAACTTCATCACTTGCGTCATATGATATAAGCCCTATAACCTTGTCAGAAGGTCCAAAACTTATATAATATTCTGGACTTGATTTTAATGAGAAATCATTGATTTTTTCCCATTTATCAAATTGCATATTTTCTATAAAATCATCTTTATTGTCAACAGTTAATGATTCATGAGGTACGATTTCCTGAGATATTTTGATTTCTGTAACCTCATTTGCAGTTGGAAATGCACTTTTCTGATTAACGGAACAACCGTTTAATGCGACTAATGCTATAACAACACAAAAGATAATTATGTTCTTTTTATTTAATCTCATATTTGCCTTCCTTTCGTTCTAATAATCCATCGTCATTTAATCTATAGTCAGTAAAAACATAATACTCAAAGGTATTATTGTTTACGTTATATATCATTTTGCTCTCTTGAGATAAAACTGTGTATCCCAATATACCAAAAGTAGTTGCAGCATTAGTGGTATGTCGCTGCATTTATATTGGCGGTTGTGTTTATAGTTAAAATAGTTGCCAATAGTAAGTTGAAAATTATTCGTTTATTTATTTTTTCTCCTTTTGTATCAAAACATTTAAATGAGGTATAGCAATTGAGACATTCTACGATATTAAGCATTGGACATCAAGATTCTCTCCATCGAATGGTAAAATTACCCATCAAACGGTAATTATTTGAAAGTTGTTTAATTAGTTTTGTGACATGCTCCCACTACTTAAATCAATATGATTTTGAAGTAGGGGCTTCCTGCTCAATGACTCTTCTGAGTCAAGTATCAACAGGCTATCCTCGCGTGCCCCGCGATTCTTTTTTTATTTATCTCATTTAGGATTTCTATTTTCAGTCCGGTTACGGACATTTTTATGCATATGCCATCAGCATTCTTTTTGCTTCTTCCCTGATATTTATTGCAGCATTTTTGTCCCTGTCCATTTCATTTCCACACTCGCATCTGTACACTCGTTCTGAAAGTTTCAGTTCTTTCTTAACGTGTCCACATTTGCAACACTTTTTACTTGACGGATAAAACCTGTCAATCTTCACAAACTTTTTCCCTTTTTCCTCAAGCTTATACTCGAGTATTGTTCTAAACATTCCAAAGCTGTTATCCATGACACTCTTTCCAAATTTCAGGCACTGACTCATCGCTTTCATGTCAATGTCCTCAACTCCCACTGCATCATATTCATCTGCTATCTTTCTGGTAAGTTTGTGAATATAGTCCTTTCTCTGGTTCTTTATCTTTTCATGACATAGGGCAACCTTTTTCTTTTGTTTATAGTAATTCCTGCTCTTCTTCATACAGCGTGACAGGTTTCTCTGTTCTCTTGCCAGTTTCTTTTCTGCCATTCGGAAATATCTCTCATTAGGCTCTTCCCATTCATCTGAAAACACTGCCATTCCTTTCATTGCATAGTCAATCCCCAGCACTCTCATCTGCTCCACTAATATGTGATTTGCTTGGTTTTCGCATTTCTCATATTCATACAGCAGACTTGCATAATATTTCCCCGACGGTTCTCTGCTGACCGTTACCGATTTCAGTCTGTATCCCTCAGGTATGTCTCTGTGCTGTCTGATTCGCACATATTTCAGTTTGGGCAATTTCAGTTTTCCATCTTTCAGTTCCATGTTTCCATTCACTGCATTTGTAGTATAACTGTTATGGTTTCTGTGTTTTGATTTGAATCTTGGAAAACCAATTGAAGGTTTTCTGAAAAAACTCTTATATGCTTTTTCAAGATGCAACTGTACATTTGCAAGCGCAAGGGAATCTACTTCTTTTAGAAATTCATACTTCTTTTTATACCTGGCAGGTGTGTTTTTCAGCATCTTTCCTGTGGTCTCATATTCCCTTATTTTATCTGCTAGCATGATGTTATACAAAAATCTGCAACATCCAAAAGTTTTTGATAACAGGACTTCCTGTTCTTTGTCGGGGTATATTCTGAACTTGTATGCTTTGTTTCTTTTACTTCCGCTCATTTCTTTCACCCTGACTTTCGATGTATTGTCTGATTACTTCGATTGGCACTCCTCCTGCAGTCACCAGGCAAAAGCTCTGACTCCAGAATGCTTCC
>JAEEGF011639412.1_pt1 | contig 14477 bp, 10 predicted proteins | sample 9134171 | NCBI WGS metagenome assembly JAEEGF01 (sample SAMN16246542, study PRJNA631951) | gut metagenome | biome: gut microbiome; feature: rumen; material: AP-attached | host: Bos | place: Iran: Karaj | collected 2018-10
ATCAGTCTGTCCGTTTCAAGAATTGGCTTGTCTATTGCATAATCATTTAACATAGTCTCCTCCATCTACTAATCCCGATTATCATCCTAACTCCTCCCGTACCTAGCGTTTCAGACAACTTATGAATATCATACATTGTTTCAGGCAAAAGAAAAAGCCATCTTGAAGCTTTCTGCCTCAAAATAGCTTTGTGATAGTCGATTAGTCTCCTACTATCCAATATATTTTCATTTAACCTTGTACATAATACTCTTCCAAAGTGTCCAGGCATATTGCAGCAAGCCTTCCGCCTGGAAAATGTGCTCCGCAGTCAATTGCGATGTGCTTGTTATTCTTATAAATGTATCCCGGATCAGGGTTCTCTTCTATAAGCTGCGTGGGGGTATGGCCTGTTACAACAAACTTATCATTAAAGTACTGGGTGTTATAGTCTGCTCGTTCCCATATGAGATCGTGTAAACTATAATCTTCCATTTCTTTTTCCGGAGAAAAATTGCCTAATCCTGCATGAACAAGGAGAAAGTCCCTAGTTCCAACCGTAACTTCTTCGTAGATAACAAACTCCCCCAAAAAGTCTATTACGTCCTGCCGCCTGTCAGGTGAAAGTGCCCTGAACTCATCAATAGTAGGTTTACTTCCGTTATACTGCCAGTTAGCAAGGTTTTCCACCATCTCCCTGTCTAGCCGATCAACATTTTCCTCAGTAATTTCCTTGCTCAAAAACTTAAGACACTCCAGCGCCATAAGTTCATGGTTTCCGACAATGCAGATAACATTTGGCATTTCCATGAGTTTTAGAAGTGTCTTAATGGGATGCGGTCCTCTATCCAGCACATCCCCCAGAATATATAACGTATCCTCATCCTTTAGATCTATCTTTTGTAAAAGAGCTATGAACTTGTCATATTCACCATGAATATCACTAATTACGTATGTTGCCATAAAACTATTCTCACCTTACCCCTACCTATTTCTGCAGCAAGTATTCACTCTGATTTGCCAAATATCGGCTTCAACACGCCTTTTACCAGCCATTCAAAATACTCTTTTTCCCGAAATGCTTTATCTTCGCTTTCTAAATAGCCCTCTTTCGTAATCTTATCTAGCAATTCATCCAAACCAATATACATCAAAGGTCCATTTGAATAATCCTCTTTATTGCCTTCATTTATGTAACTAGCATCTTTTTTATGCATAGCATTATGCATATTCCCGTATTGCTTGCTAATCGGAAGCAGATAAATGCATTTAATGTCACTAGAATGCTTTCCCCCGCGCTCTATAATAAAATCCCTGGGTTTATTATTCGAGTCATAAAAATACTCTCCAGCATCTATAATTTCAGCTACTTGAGTCATGTATTTCTTAGTTGAAGTATAGTTTTTTCTTTCCCTTAATTCTTTTATATCCTTTTTGTCTAATAGTCTGTTATACGTGTCTCCAGAGACTTTTTTCCAACGTTCATTGCTCAGGATGCTATTATACAAACCTTCCAACTTTTCAAACGAATTTCCTTCTCCATCATTATTTACCGAATAAGCTTTGGCTACAACATCAGCATAACAATCCAGCAATTTAGAGAAACAACATTCTTCGCAAAAAGCCTTGTATTTATTAAACTGTTTATAATCAAAACTTCCCGATGTTGTTTTCAGTTCAACCACATAAACATATTTATCATCGCATAGTAAATAATCTGCTTTCACAGATCTATCATCTTCCTTGGTTTTGACCTCAGTTTCAGTATCTTCTTTAGTCAAAAGCTTAGTCATCAAAGGAAACTCCTTTGTAACATAATGAAGTTTATTTTCCCCATCTCTCCCCAACGCAATGTTGAGCAAATCTTCAACCACCGGCGTTATCAGCGTATCCAATATCACTTCGCTCTTTATGGCAGCTGTGTAATAGTCTCTTATTACCCTGTCAGAAATCGTATTTAAAATAGCTGGATTCTGTGCTTCCCTATTAGAACTCATATACTTGTCCATCCTCTTTTTTCCAAATTCTGTTTGCATATTCGCCAAACTGCGGAAGATTAGTAAAGGCATCTCTTCCCTCAGTGTGCATAGGGATTATCTTATCCGGGTTAGTAAGTTCCATTAGCTTTGCGATAGTTTCAACATAGGCATGACCACTGGTATGTAGGATCTCCATGTGAGCTTTGTCATTTTTACCCTCTAGGAATCTAACAATATTAGCATCCGGAGCCTTGCCATCCTCAAGGTAACCGGTCCACATAGAGTACGTGATAAAAGGATTCTTCATTTTCTGCATCCGCTCCTCAAAGCGTCCAACCGCCATATTGGGGTTGTTATTTGGTCTTGCCAGCATTACAAATCCCTTGTCCAGATAAATATCTTCGTTTGCCATTTCAAAGCATCTTCGCTTAGTTACTGGATTTCGAACGCCCTCAAGATTCTTCATATAAAATGAATTATTATCAGGGCATAGCACATAAATGCACTTTTTATATCTGTATTTGTCAAAAAACCTGCTTCTTGATTTTATGGCAATATTCATGACTTCAGCCTGGTAGGCATCGCACAAAAACACCTTATCTGCTGGAGTAGCATGATAAAACTCCATTACGCTGTCAAGATTTGTGGATGACACCAGCACTACATTTTCTTTGTGTTCTGCAAAAATTTCTGCAGCTCTTTTACCAAGATCATCCTCCGACTTGATTAGGTTATTTCCCGTCTCTTCAAGCCTTGATATCATGGTTCCTTCTGTAACAAGAACATCTATCTTGCCAACATATCTTTTTATCATGCTCTCAAAGGTATCCTGCCCAGGAATCCCGTGATCTCTGAAGTCTCCGGTATATAGAATCTTTTTGCCATTTAATTCTATGACAAACATATATGAATCGATGGCAGAATGATCGCAAACAAGGGGCGTGACCTTGATTCCGTTAAAGTCGCGGCTACTTCCCAGCTTCCAGTATGGCTCCATCCTGTTAATGGTTTCCATCTGCGACGGTGCATTTTTGCACAGCTTTTTATTCAAGAGATCCACTCGCATTGCGATGGTTTCCATAATTTCTTTTGCAGTACCGCCAATATACATAGGGATGCCCTCAGGGGCTTTTCCTCGAAGCCCCACATGGTCCCCATGATAATGAGTAAAAAGAACTGCATCTGTATGGATAGTATCTCCCTCGCCGGCAAATACTCTCTTTATTAGCTCATCGTCGCTCAGTGCGGGATTCTTGATTCCGGGAAGGTTTGCACCAAGATCAATCAGTATCCTATGGTCACCCTTTGTAATTTCTGTTACGATTCCGCCTATCTGGTCTGAACCTCTGTATATCTTGATTCCATCCATGTTTAGATTTCCTCCTAAATTCGATTATACCCCACGCACTCTTTCCTCCGATAATAAATTAAGCATAAATAGTCAATCAAAATATCCCTTAGGAAATGGCCAGCATACATCAATAGTTCTGGTAAAAAAATCTGTATAAGGAAGCTCAGATATCACAATTTCCAGCTTGTCTTTATCCTTAATCTCCGAATCGTAATATGAATCTCTATGTAGCATCAGAATATAATCCGTGTGTCTAAGAAAACTTTCCCATCTTATGTCCTGGAGCTTAGGATGCGGATTCTCTCTATATTCGCAGGTTTTCATCAGCTCAATATCAAGCACTATCGCGACACCTATCTCTTTTGCAAGTCTCTTTAGCCTAGGCAGAAGTCCTCTGCAGGCCATATCAAATTCCTGCTCTCTTCCAATCAGATAAAAATAGTCGATTATCACCAGAGAAATTCCGTTCATAGTATTCTTTTCTCTGCATTTTCTTTCTATCTCATCTATGGTTATTGCGATAGTGTCATCTATGGTTATCTTCTTCTGATCCAGCATTTCTGATGCTTTATCATCTAGCTCCATTAGCCGCTTCTTATATCTGTCACGGGACATTTCAAGGCTAAATGCTGTAGCCTTTATGCCTTCTTCCCGGCATGCATTAAGCATAAGTTCCATCATAAAGGCTGACTTCCCCATTCCAGGTCTTCCTGCTACTACGGTAAGTTCGCCTCTATGAAGGCCGCCCCCTAGAACATGATCAAGTGGTCTTATTCCTGTGATTATGGGATTAATATTTATCTCAATTTTATTATTCTTTTCCAATATTGTTCTCCTTTGAATAAAATCAATTTCTTTGGTTTATAATGTTCTTATGAGTAAACTTACCCGTCAGATACATCTTTATATGTACATGGATGATCCCGATAATTATGAGCATAGCCCTGAAAGGCTCATGGATTATCTGGGTGTCTCTTTGCGCACTTTGCAAAGAGACTTTAAGGATCTTCGTGAAAGCGGCACCAGCAATTACACCTACAACTCGAAATCAGGTGAGTATGTCTATTCCGAGGAAGACGCTACCAAAATCGAAAGTGCGGACAGGCGAAGGAAGCTATATCTGACTAAGCTTGCCAGAATGTGTAGGATTGTGAAAAAGCTCCCTTTTACAAATCTGGAGAAGCTTAACGAATATGAAGCTGATCTAAAGGACTATCTATCCGAAAGAAAAAAATATCCTAAAAGGCCAGATCCATATGGGCCTCCCAAAATGCCTTATATTCCTGATATTAAATATGAGTACTTTAATATATGCCCGGAGGTAAGTGAGCGCACCAGACAGAGGGATTTTCAAACCTTGCGTGATGCGGGTTTTGTAATTTTTTACTCACAAAGATATAGAGAATACCTTTTTACTGATGATGACTCCTACATCACCAGTAAAGATTCTGCTTTATATAAAGCATTGAAAAAAGCAGGCGATATCAGGAAAAAGCGAGGATCCTAAAAAGGCAATTCCTATCAGAAATTACTGGCAAATCCTATTTCACGTTTCGGCTCATCTTTTAGCATCTGGTTTAAATTGACCGAAAAGTCCTCTTTTTTCAGAAGCTTAACCTCGCTTTTTGTAGGTTTATTCTTGCTTCCAGGAGGAAGGAGTCTTGAGGCTTGCTTCAAAGTTGCCTGTTCAAGGAGATTACGAACAAACCTTCCGTTTCCATAGTTTTCAGCCAATACCGCCTGCTGGAATATCTTTTGGCACTCACTTCTGGCTGGAAGGTCCACTTCCAAGCCTTTCTTCGTCAGCATTAAATCCAATATCTTCATAAGTTCCTCAGGGGTATAATCCGGAAAATTAAGCGTAAAAGCTATTCTGCTCTTCATTCCTTCGTTCTGCGCTATGAATTTCTCCATAGGTTCAGGGTATCCTGCAAATATAACTATCACGTCATCTCTGGAATTCTCCATTTCCTGAACAATTGTATTTATAGCTTCAGTTCCATAAGAATTTGTGCTATCCACAAGTGAATAGGCTTCATCTATGAATAAAATGCCACCTTTTGCCGCCCTAAACTTTGCCTTTACTTCCTTGGCGGTCCATCCCACATACCTTCCTACAAGATCAGCTCTGCCACATTCAACGAATTTCCCGGTTTTTAACACTTCTTCTTTTCTTAGAATGTCACAAAGAAGCCTTGCAACAGTAGTCTTGGCGCATCCGGGATTTCCCATAAACACCATGTGTCTGCAGCATTCAGACGAATTAATACCATAGGAATTCTTATACTTTGACAGTTTATAGGTTGATATTATCTGCTGTGTAACCTGCTTGATTTCATTAAGACCCACCATATTCATCAGTTCTTCATATGCATTGTTTTTCCTCTTAGTCCTTTTAATGGCCTTATGTATACATACTTTGCTATAGGATGGGTAAACACTCTTTTTTAGAACATCCTCAGACCAATTCAAAAAAGCTTTAGCGACCATGCTAGCAGAAAAATACTTTCTGTCAGGAAGGTACTTATATGCATTTTTATCAAAAAGAGACTGATACTTGGAAGCATTTGCAAGATTATCCATATATTTTTGGGCCTGAGTTATATCCCCTACCCCTTCGGAGATTTTGACAAAATCCAATTTTCCAGCCAGCTCTTTATATAATATTTTCGAAAATCCCGGATTAGTTTCATCTTCTATCACAAAAATCTGGACAGTATTTGCATATTTGCGTAAGAATTTCATTAGCATAATAGCGATTGTCTCATTTTCTGTAGCATACTGACCGGATTCATTTGTTTCTAACGAACTAATTACCACACATCCGCCTTCAGAGTGATATCCAAGATTATCCAGCTCCTTGCACAAATTCTCGCCATAATAGCTCTCCTTGCCTTCTTCAAAATCCAACATACATATTCTTGAACTTAGAAGCCTGTTGTTAGAATGAAGCGCTTTAACCAGTACCCTTATCAGCATTTTGGCATTTTCCAAGTTTTTGGTCTGAATACGGTAATGTACAGGACATCCATAAAACTTCTTCATATTCCCCTCAGCGTATATTCTATCCAGTTCTTCCCTAAGGGAATCGCTTCCCATTATTTCATCAGACATCTCACATATCTTTGGATAAGAATATGACCCTTTTTCCAAACATTCTTCTGTCAGGACATATCTGCGAGAGTCATAAACATCCATTTTATAAGCATCTCTTATTGAACCCCTGGAATAGTCTTTCTCCAGTGCTATTTCCAAAAGCTCACTTGCTTCTTTAAATGTAATCTCTTTATAAGATTTAAGCTTTATTTCAAAGTTTTCCGTTATATCCTGGGCCACACCGGCATACCTGTGGCAAACTTCTTCAAGGTCATGACTTCCCTGCCATACCCCAACAACAAGCTTAATTATTTCTTCATCATAGTAATAACTAATACAGAAAGTATTCTCATACGTATTTCTCATAGAGAACTTATCGTTAATCGTAAAAAGAGTACTTACACTATCATCTCCCCTCCCAAAGCGGGAATAAGTAGATTCTATCGTTAGTTTCAGTTCACCATTATGTGTAAAAGTACAATCATAAAAAAGCATTTTGGCACCTCCTTTGTTTGTGTATCAGGAAGTTTAGCATATGATTTTGGGCTATGCGTCATATTGGTGTCACCCATTTTAAAATATCCCTCATTATATATGAGTTTATTGACATTTTTGTTTCATATGGTGACACCTAAATGACGCTGGTAAAAAAACGCCGTGTTAATATCAAAAAACACTAACTAAGAATAAGAAAAGGAGATTTAAATATGGGTTATGTAAATGAGAAAACACTTGAAAAACTGAATAAGGTATATGATTTTCTTGCCCCACATGGCGGCGATATTAAAATTGAAGATGACTGGAACTTCAGAATGTATGTCCAGCAGGATGATGATAAATACTATCTGTATATGTATTCGGCTGAAGGATATGCGCAGGACTATCTTATGGATCCATGGTTTAAGGTAGAAATCACTTTTTCTCCAGATAGAGCGCGTATCACCTTGGCAAAGCCAATTGAATACCTGTCACAGACATTCCTGGGAGAATTACACATAGACGAATTTGATAACATGGAAGGATTTGGAGGGATAAAAGAACACGAAGACGGCATAATGAATGAAAATTTTGATAGTTTCCTTGATACGATTACCAATATAAGGCCCTATCTTACAAGCCCCAAGAAAGTCACCCGTTTCAAAGAGGATAACCTGTACTAAACGACAAACATACAGTGATAAAGCCTACGCCATAAGGCGCATCAATAGCTGAACAATTTCCCATTTCATAAAAGAGCTTCTGCCAGTCTTAAACAAACTGACAGAAGCTCTTTTTAACTATTCATATTATTTATCTAATCATTTAGCAAGAACCATCATGATCTCATTGCTACGTGCTACGAATTTGCTCATAGCCTCGCCTTCAAGAGGAGCGTTCTGGATACGTGCAAGGTCATAGAGCTGCTCGCAGATCATCTTGGTGTTATCACTGTCTTCATGATCCATAACGTACTGAACAAGAGGATGGTTAGCATTGAGAATAAGTGTCTGTCCTTCGTTTCCAAAATCTCCCATGCTCATGCCGTTCATAGCATACATCTTCATCATCTCAGCCATACGTCTTGACTCTTCGGATACTGTCAGCATTGAAGACATCTTCTTATCCTTGAGTTTCTCAAGCTTAACAGTGAGCTTGTCATTCTTAAGAGCCTTCTTGATCTTCTCAGCTAATTCTTTTTCCTTCTCTTCAAGTTCAGCCTGAGCCTTCTTGGAAGTCTTGGACTTAAATGTATCTGTCAGATCTGCATCAATTCTGGCGAAGCGGATACCTTCATTCTTGCTCTCGAGCTGCTGCATGAAAGGTACATCGATGTTGTGGTTCATGATGAAAGCTTCCATCTTCTGAGCCTTGAACATCTTGATGTACTGGCTCTGCTGCTGTTCGTCTGTTACATAGTAAATTGTACGAGGCTCTTTGTCTTTGTCCTCGTCCTTCTTGTCATCAGAGGCTGTGTCAGCAGCTTTCTCATCTGCACCATTTTCTGCCTTAACCGGATTGCCATCAGCATCTAAAACTTCTGCCTCTACCTTCTCGCCGTTCTCTCCGACAGCCTCTTCCTTGGCAGCTTCTTCCTCAGCCTCCTTGTTGATCTGGAGAGCCTCAGGTGTTGTAAGATACTTGCCATCAAGATTCTTGAAGAGGATATAATCTGTCATCTTCTCGCAGAACTTGTCGTCACGAAGGCAACCATATTTGATGAATGGGCTGATGTCATCCCAGTATTTGTCATAGTTCTCTTTGTCAGTCTTGCAAAGACCGGCAAGCTTCTCTGCTACCTTCTTGCTGATGTATTCAGAAATCTTCTTGACAAAGCCGTCATTCTGGAGGGCTGATCTTGATACATTAAGAGGAAGATCAGGACAGTCAATAACACCCTTTAAGAGCATCAGATACTCAGGAATTACTTCCTTGATGTTATCAGCGATAAATACCTGGCTATTGTACAGTTTGATAGTTCCCTCGATTGACTCAAACTCCATGTTGATCTTAGGGAAGTAGAGAATACCCTTTAAGTTGAAAGGATAGTCCATGTTAAGGTGGATCCAGAAAAGAGGCTCCTTATAATCGCGGAATACCTTTCTGTAGAATTCCTTGTATTCTTCGTCAGTACAATCCTTAGGTGTCTTAGCCCAAAGAGGATGTGTATCATTGAGAAGCTGAGGGCGTCTCTTGATCTTGAGTTTCTTCTCTTCTTCCTTGGCTTCTTCTCCCTCTTTGGCTTCCTTCTTTTCAGGCTCTATAACCTCGATAACAACGTCGTCATCACGTTTCTCTGATTCCGCAATTGTCTCTGTGCCTTCTTCATTCTCTTTGGATAAATAGATTTCATAAGGCATGAATGAGCAGTACTTCTCAATTACTTCTCTAGCCTTATACTCATTGCAGAACTCAAGGCAGTCCTCTGAGAGATGAAGTGTGATTGTTGTACCAACTTCCTTCTTGTCACCGTCTTCCATTTCGAAGTCTGATCCGCCATCGCATGTCCAGTGAACAGAAGCTGCATCTGATTTGTATGAAAGTGTATCGATATCTACATAATCAGATACCATGAATGTTGAATAGAAACCAAGTCCGAAATGTCCAATGATCTGATCAGCATTGGCCTTATCTTTATACTTGTTAAGGAAATCAGTAGCACCTGAGAAAGCCACCTGGTTAATATATTCCTCAACCTCTTCGGCAGTCATACCGATACCGTTATCTGTGATCTTGATTGTCTTGTCTTTATCGTTGAGCACAACGTCTACACGAGGCTTGAAGCCATCCGGAAGTGTGTACTCACCCATCATATCCATCTTGCGGATCTTGGTGATAGCATCGCAAGCATTTGAAATTACTTCTCTGTAAAAAATATCATGATCCGAATACAACCATTTCTTGATGATTGGGAACATGTTCTCGCTGTTAATTGAAAGATTACCTTTTTTTGAAGCCATAATTCTCACTCCTTCTATGTTTTATACGTAATCAAATTTCTACCAATCCAGCATTTGACTACAAAAAAAATTGTATTCCCGCCATGACTAAAAGTCAATAAAAAATTAGCACTCAACTCAAAAGAGTGCTAACAAACTTTTTATGTCATCTTTTTTCCGCCGAAATAACTCTATTGTATTAAGGCGAAAATAATATAAAATGAATATGGGGAATTAGCACTGCTTAGTAAAGTGCTACTCAAATAGGGGGACAGTCAGATACAATGATCAATGGTAAAAAAATAGTAGCTCTTTGTACTTACAGAATATACGGAGCTCCTGAATTTGCTTTTCTTTCCGAGCTTGGAAGGCTCTTATCTGAAGAAGACTATTTTCTATTCATATATGCCATGAATTCCGAAATAGGAATCGTGGAAGACACTTCTCCTGAAGTAGAAGTCTTTAATCTGATCCCGTACGATAAAGTTGACGTTGTAGTGATCATGAATGAGAAGATCAAAAACCGCAGCGTCATACAGAATATCATAGATAAATCAAGTGCTAACGATGTACCTGTTCTCGTTGTTGATGGTGAATTCGATCATGTAGCAACTGTCCGTTTCGACTACGCAGGAGGCTTTGAAAAAGTAGTAAGACACATGATCGAAGATCACAAGGTGCAAAAGCCTCATTTCATGGCAGGGCACAGAAACAATGTCTTTTCCAATGAAAGAATTGAAGTATTCAAAAAGGTCCTTGCCGAAAACAACATGCCCTTTGATGAGAGCATGATAAGCTACGGCGATTTCTGGGCTTTTCCCTGTCGGGCAGCAACAGCAGAACTGCTTAAGCGAAAAGAGCTTCCGGATTCGATCATCTGTGCAAATGATATCATGGCCATAAATGTATGTGATGTCCTTAAAGAGGCTGGCATAAAAGTTCCCGATGATATCCTTGTTTCCGGATTTGATGGGCTTGATGAAGCTTTTATCTCATCTCCCGGTATAACCACTGCAATCTGTGACAATGGCGAATTGGCACACACAGTGATCGAAGCTCTTTCAAACATTTTTTCCGGTGACCGCTATACATCCAAGTGGATACAACCTGTTTTTATCCCTAACGAATCCTGTGGATGTCTGCGAAAAGACCTTCATGTTACAGCGGCAGTCGGTGAACTTAATAATCTCTTTTACCATCACGAAGATGAAATACATGCAATGCAGGCTATTATTTCCAAGATGCTTATGAGCAAAGATGTCAAAAACAGTATTCGCCATCTGAAAGAAAACCATGCCAAGCATGCTCAGGTTATCGTTGAAAAATCATGCTTTGATTTTGAAAACAACTATTTTTATGATGATGTTGAAAAGGGCGATAAAATTGTAGTTTTTGATTCTTACAGTGATTCAGAGGATTCTTATGCCTACGATCCCAAGTCGATCGTTCCTCACTTAGAAGAACTAATGGAAGCAGGTTATCCCCTTATATTTAACAGTCTTGTTTACATGGATAAGTGTCCGGGGTTTGTGTGCTATTCATATCCCAGACGCATGCTTATAGATTATAACCAGACGCCTAATCTTACCAATTGCTTTGAAATGAGTATCGGTGGATATGTTGTGAATATGTACCAAAAATATCTGCGGGACAAGCTTCAAAAAATGTATCAGAACGATGCTCTTACAGGGCTTTACAACAGGCTCGCCTTCAGATCAATTACAAGTGAGATTTTCTCCCATGAGTCCAACATTGGTCAGAAAATCACAGTCATAATGCTCGATCTCAACGGTCTCAAGCAGATCAACGACAATCTTGGTCACATGGCCGGAGACAAGGCTATAACGGCGGTTGCAACAGCTCTAAAAGATTCCTGTCCTGAAAAGGCAATATGCGTAAGAACCGGCGGAGATGAGCTTCTTAGCCTTATAGTTGGTGATTGCAACGTTGACAGCATTCAAAAAGACATCAAAGAAAAAATGGCAGAATACAGTAAAGCTTACGGTTTTGATGTGTCCGCAAGCGTTGGTGTCTATTCAACTATTTACGAAAGCGGCATGGACATCAATAAAGTTATAAACATTGCCGATGAGCGCATGTATGAAATGAAACGCAGAATTAAATCTAACAAAAATGGTAGTTTATGATCTTCATAAACTACCGTTTTTTTATCCAAAATATTCAGTATATACATTCCATAGTGAACTGGTATTTACATTGTCATCACCTGTGACAGTAATTGAATCCCACAGTTCCTCATTGAGTTCCTTGGTCAGTGTGTCGACATAGGCATCGTACTGTTCTCCAAAGACTTCTCTTTTCCTCTCGGCTACAATCCTTACCTTGTTATATTCAGTCTCTTCTCTATTGAAGGTGGTGACGCACTTGATTATAACGTATCCATCATTTACTTCAACCACATCGCTTACCTCGTCGGTGCCAAGATTAAAGGCCACTGTTTCATAAGCTTCCTCCACTTCTCCCTTGCCAAAAGAGATTGTGGATTCTTCCGCCTCGTTGTATTCCGACATAAGCTCTTCAAAGCTTGCTCCGTCAAGAAACTGGTTTCTGATGCTCTTAGCTTTAAGGTAAACAGTATTCTTGGCTGTGTCACTAAAGGGAACCTTTTCGCCTGATGCATCAAGATCATAGGTTTTCAAAAAAATCTGTTCAACAGTGATAGTTCTGGCCTCATCATCGCTTATCTCAGGATTGATATCTCTGATAATGTAGTCGTAGAGCTTATCAGCAAGAGCATATTCAGAATATATCCTGAAAACGTCCTCCTGAGTTATTCCCTTCATAGCTTCGATTTCTTCAGGTGTAAGGGACTCATAGTAAGTAGCTGCTGCCTCTTGTGCCATCGACAACTCATTAGCATCAAGTTCAATTCCTATTTCTCCTGCCAAAAGATTCATTGCCTTGATCTGCGCTACCTTGGCAAGGATAGACTCCTTGAGCTGCTGTGCAACTGTTCCGTCATCTGTCTGTGTCTCCCAGATTTCTCTGCCAAAAGTGCTCTCATAGCCATTCTGAGTATTGATCAGATATGCCATGATTTCCTGTATACTACATACAGAATCTTCTATTCTGAAAATCTCATCATCCGAAAAACCTGTAGTAAACACAACTTTTCTGGTTCCATCAAGGCTTCCGCAGGCCGTCAAAGAAACTACTATGAAAACCCCAACAAGCGCCATCATCATATTTTTTTTTAGTGTTCTAATGATTCTGTCCATCTATGCATAATCCTTGGCGTCTAAACAAAGCGTGATATGAAGAAATATATGCACAACGTATCGATTTTGGTTCTACGAAGATAAGACAAATCCATTGATTTGGCTTATCGCAGTGTCCAGAGCCATGAGAGACGTTGTACATATATTCTGAATGATCACGACATGTTTAGACTCATTGTTTTATCCTAAAGAATTAATGATTGAGCGAGCTACGCAGAGTCCGTTGGCACTTGCCTGCTGAAGTCCACGTGTAACACCTGCTCCATCGCCGATAGCGCGAAGGCCTTTTATGCTGGTCTCAAAATCCTTATTTACTATAACTTTATTAGAATAGAACTTAACTTCTACGCCATACAAAAGAGTCTCATCTGAAGCAATACCAGGTGTAACCTTATCAAGAGCCTGGATCATTTCATCAAGATCCACCATGATCCTGTGTGGGAATACAAGTGAAAGATCTCCAGGAACCGCATCCTTAAGTGTAGGGATCAGGTTATTTCTGCATAGTCTCTCCTCTGTAGTTCTCCTGCCTCTTCTGAAATCTCCGTAAGTCTGAACAAGTATTTTTCCACCACAGAGCATGTTTGAAAGCTCTGCAATCTTTTTACCATATTCTATAGGTGTCTTGAAAGGCTTTGTGAAATTCTTGGACACCAAAAGAGCAAAGTTTGTGTTGTTAGTCTTGAACTCTTTTCCCTTATAAGCATGTCCGTTAACTACTGCGAGGCCATTCTCATAGTACTCTGTAGCGACCTCTCCGGATGGATTGGTACAGAAGGTACGAACCTTGTCGTCAAAAGTTGGAGTGTGATAAATGAGCTTGGCCTCATAGAGGTTCTCGTTGAGGAACTGCATAACTTCATCACGCACCTCAACTCTGACTCCGACATCGACTGTACCGGGCTTAGTCTCAATTCCGATTTCTTCACACTTATCCTTGAACCAGTCAGCGCCCTCTCTACCTACAGCACTTACGATTTCCCTGGCAAAAAACTCTTCGCCCTTGTCAGTTCTAACACCCTTACAAACGCCATCTTCGACAAGAATATCTGTAACCATAGTGTTGAACTGAATCTCTACGCCCTGATCAAGAATATGCTGCTGAAGTTTACTGTAAATCTTGTAGCCTTCCTCAGTTCCAAGGTGTCTGATAGGACACTCTACAAGCTTGAGGTTGGCATTTATTGCTTTTCTGCGGATCTCGCGGATCTCGTTTTCTTTATCAACACCATATACGTTCTTGTCAGCGCCAAATTTAAGATAAATCTCATCTGACTCGTGGATAAGCTCAGTAGCTGCATCATATCCAAGTATATCAGGAAGTGTTCCGCCGACATCAGGTGACAGAGAAAGCTTACCGTCTGAAAAAGCTCCCGCTCCTGCAAATCCGGTTGTAATAGAACATCGCTTGCAGCCG
>JAEEGF011160928.1_pt1 | contig 14475 bp, 15 predicted proteins | sample 9134171 | NCBI WGS metagenome assembly JAEEGF01 (sample SAMN16246542, study PRJNA631951) | gut metagenome | biome: gut microbiome; feature: rumen; material: AP-attached | host: Bos | place: Iran: Karaj | collected 2018-10
CAAAGCGTTGCACTTCGGAGTAGAATCCAGCATAAAGGAATATATGGAATATATACAAAGATAATAAATGATTCTCAAAGATTCACAAGTCGCCAAAATGTCGCCAAAAACAAAAGAAGATCGGCCCCAGAGATACTCTGAGGCCGATCTTTGTGCGCGGGATGAGAGTCGAACTCACACGTCGCAATTGACACTAGCTCCTGAAACTAGCGCGTCTACCATTTCGCCACCCGCGCCCGAATGGACTGCAAATATACAACTTTTCTCAAAAACAACAAAACTTTACGCCCTAAGTTGGAGCTTGCAGGCATCCGGTGTCTCTCATAGTCTAGTTGTACCTTGCAAATGCCTGATTGATGTCGCTTTTGTATTCCGGGTAGAAACTGATCAGTTTCTTCTGGAGCGAAGTGCGGTCGGTCACATCCATGCCCAGGGCCTGGAAAATCTTGTTGCAGGACAGGCCATGCTCTTCCAGTTGCAACAGGATCTGGGGGTGGAACCAGTAGGAAAGGCCGAATGCCGGCGAAGCGTCGCCGTACCGTCCGCGATAGAGGACGGTCCCGAGGAAATAGGCCCACATCTCCCCCACCTCACAATAGCCGGCATTCTCCTCCGTACCCACGCCATAGAGTACGAATCCGGATGTAACGAATGACTTGACAATGAAACGGACGAAATTGTCCCAGTACTTCCGGCCTGCCACCATGAAATGGCTGGCATGGGCGAACTCGTGGACCGCATCCGCATAAATGGCCGCGTAGCTGTCCTTTCCCTTGAGCCCGAGCGTGATGTCCGGAAGGAACAGTTTCAGGAGAAAGGTAAACTCTCCGAGCCATTCGCTGACCTTCCCTTCGTCGACGATCACCCCCTGCTGCATCATCATGGTGCACCCGCTGTTCAGGCTCTGGAAGAGCCAGATGCGCAGGTTGGAAGGCGGGGCCTTGATGGCCGGCTCCGACTCCTTGCAGAATCTGTAATAATCATAGCCGGCATTGTTGACCACGCAACGCGCAAAGAGCCGCCGGTCCGACTCGCGCGTAACCTCATAATCCACGCCCGAGGCGTCCTGCCTGCCGAGCGTCGAAGCGGAGGCCGGGGACAACAGTTTGTTGAAACCAATGGCGAAACCGTTGGAATTCTTGAAAACAAGCCGGTAACGCGGACGCGAGGCGAAACTCTTGTCCATGTGGTAGTTACCTTCGGCGTCCGTGAACGCATGCGCCATCTTGACGAAGGAGTTGCAACTCACGCGTACACCGCGCAGGCCTTCCGGCTCACGGCCGGGAGCGTCATCCAGCAGGGTAATCCGCCCGGCGGGCCTGCCGGACCCGTCAGCGCGGGTCCCCGGCGCCCGGTCGATCAGGCCGGCGTGGCCAGACAGGCGGAAAGCTTCCCGCTCGACCTCCGCCCAGTCCACACCGTCAGCCTTGGTCGAGGTTTCGTCCGAAGGGATGTAGCAATCGTCCAGAACCTCGTGGCGTATGCCTTGCGGGAAGACGAAATCCTTCGGCACCACGGTATACTGCCAGGTAATCTGCCCTTCCGGGACCTCCGGATCGTGGTAATAGTCCCCTTCCCGGACAATCTCGTAATCCAGGGGGTGGTCGACCAGTTGGAGCCCCGCCCGCTCGAGCGTCTCGTATTGCGCCCCGTCAAGCGGCAGGAAGCGGACATAATGGTGCGTCGCCTCCAGCACGACACGCCCCGCCTTGGTGGGGTGGATGGCTGCGAACGCCAGGTTCATGTTCTCGACGGAATAAGGATCCTCAAGTTGCCCGCCCAGCACGATCATTCCGTGCTCCAGGCGGTTCCCTTCCGCATCCAGCATCGTCTCTCCCGGAGGGAGGTCCAGTCGCTGGCAGGCGGCCAGCAGGACCGGAATCAACAATAGATACAACCTTTTCATAGCTCTCTCGATTAACTCCGGCAAAGTTCGAAAAGGCGATCCGTTTTATCCGAAGAATAAACGTTTAGTTTACAAAAAACCCCGTACACATAGGTACGGGGCGGGAATTTGGTTGGGTAAAGAAACAAAAAACAGTCAAAAATCAGAAGAAATTCACGGTTTTTTGTTCAATTGCACTCATCAGGCTGTTGCCCAGGCGGCTGACGCCGAAGCGGAAATGCTCCTTATCGAGCCAGTCCTTGCCGAGCACCGAAGCACCGATGTAGTAATAGAGCAGGGCATCCTTGGCATTGGAGATGCCGCCGGCAGCCTTGAATCCGACCTTGCGGCCGGTCTTGGCGCAGAAGGCCTTGATGCACTCGCACATCACGTACGCGGCCGTGGGCGTGGCATTGACCTCAACCTTGCCCGTCGAAGTCTTGATGAAGTCGGCGCCGGCTTCCATCGCCAGGAAGGACGCCCGGGCGATACGCTCCGGCGTCACGAGCAGTCCGGTCTCGAGGATGACCTTGAGCACGACCCGCCGGCCCTGCCGGGCAGCCTCTTCGTCGATCGCCTTCTTCATGGCCTCGATCTCATGGGAGGCAGCGGCGTAGTCCTCTGCCAGGAAAGCATTGAGCGCCAGCACGATGTCGACTTCGTCCGCGCCACCCCGCACGGCGAGGATACACTCCTGGACCTTGACCTCCAGGAAACTCTGGGCGGAAGGGAAACAACTCGAGACCGTGGTCACGTGCAGTTCGGGAGAGCAGCGGCGTTCCCGAACCACGGAAGCGAAATTGGGATAAACGCAGATCGATGCAGGCAGCGGATAGTCCGGGTATTCCTGGACCAGGCGGTTGGTCTTGTCGACCAGCTTGCAGACAGAGGCGACCGTGTCGTTGGTCTTGAGGGTGGTCAGGTCCATCAGGGAGAAGCAGCGCTTGAGCACTTCCGGCGTGGCGAGACCGTCCAGGTTGGCGGCGACTGCCTGGATCCTGGTCGCCACCTCTTCCTCATTGGGCGTATAGCCGTATTTCAACAGATAATCCATAGTATGTTATTTTTTTACTGTTTCCGGTGAATCCATCTTTACAGGGACCTTGTCCACGTCCAGCGTCTTATCGCGGCGCGGGCGAGGGATCTCCTCAAGATCGGGGATGCGTCTGCGTGCCGGGGCATCGGCAGCAACGGTATCGGAGACTGCAGCGAGCGTATCGGCAGGTGCCGTCAGCGAGTCCGCAGGAGCGGCCAGGGAATCCGCGACGGGCAAAACGAGGGAATAGGAATCCAGGACATGGTCATGCCACGGGATCTCCGGACCGGGCCGGCGGAGCGAATCCTCCCGGAAGTCCTTCGGCTTGTACAGCCGCCGGAACGAATCTAGCTTCGACTCGTAGGCCCGCTCGGCGTCATCTTCTGCCTGCAGGTGTTCGCCTGCAGCGCGCAGGCGTTCGCTCACCTGGGTCATGAGCTTGTTGTATTTGTCGGGATGGTCCAGGTAGTAGTGGACGCTCCGGTCATAATCTTCAAAGGTATAGCCGTAACGGCGGAAGATCGGGTCGAAGACCAGCGTGGTGTCTCCCGCCATGCGTTTCTGCGGGTTGTCTCGGAACCACTGGTCCGCCAGGAAAATGTCCGAATAGATCCGGACCAATTTCCCCTCCGGGATAAGCCGGGCCCTCCGGCCGCACCCGCCCGCACAGACGAGCAGGGCCAGCAACAAAGGGAGGACGACGACCGGCCGGAGACGCATCTTCTAACGGAGTTGGGCGCCGAAATCTTTATGGAAGGTGGACAGCAGGCGCTCCATCACCCGTTCCGTATCCTGGTCGGTGAGCGTGCGCTCCAGGTCCTGGATGACGAAGCTCAGGGCATATTGCTTCTTGCCGGCGGGAATCTTGTCACCACGGTAGACGTCGAACAGGCCGACCTGGCGCAGCAGTTTCTTGGCCTGCTTGAAGGCGGCGGCACGCAGGTCGGCGTAGCTGACCTGCTCGTCGAGCAGCAGGGCGAGGTCGCGGCGCACGGCCGGGAACTTCGGCAGCTCGCTGAAGCTCACCTTGTCACGCTTGACCAGTTCGAAGAAAGCGGGCCACTCGATCTCGGCGGCAAAGACCGGCTGCTTGATGCCGAACTTGCGGGCCAGGGCGGGATTGACCGTGCCGAGCGTGACCAGCTTGCGGCCCTTGCCCGGCAGGGAATACACCATGCCTTCGGAGAAGATATCCGCCGGGGCTGGGGCGGCCCACAGCTGCTGGATGTCCGCGCCGTAGCGGCGCAGCAGCAGCTCTACGCATCCCTTGAGCTGGAAATAATTGCTCTTGAGGGGCTCCTGCCGCCAGGACTTCTCCGGCGTGCCGGTAAGCATCAGGGTAAAGCAGGGGTGCTCCTCGTAGCCCTCGAGCGTCTCGCCGGACTGCTCCGGCAGGCGGCTGTACACGCTGCCATACTCGAAGGTCCGCAGCGAGGAGATCTGGCGGTTGAGATTGTATGCGATGACCTCCAGACCGCCGAGAATCAGGGTCTGGCGCATCACGTTGAGATCCTGGCTGAGCGGGTTGACGATGGTCGCACAACGCTCCGCGGGGAAGGTTTGCAGGCCGGTGTAGTAGTCCGCCTTGGTCAGGGAGTTGTTCATGATCTCCACGTAGCCGTTGGCCGCCAGGAAATTGGAGACGGCGTTGCGCACCGCCTCGGGATCCGGCTTCGGCGTGGCGCCCACCGACATCTTCATGTGATGCGGCAGGGGGATGTTGTTGTAGCCGTAGATGCGAAGGATCTCCTCAACTACGTCGCACTCGCGGTAGACGTCCACCATGTAGGAAGGCGCCGCCACGCGAGCACCGCCCGGGCGCTTCTCCAGGAAGTCATAGCCGAGCCAGGTGAGGATGTTCTCCATGGTGTCGAAGCCGATCTGCTGGCCCGCGAAACGCTCGATCCGGGCATAGTCCAGGTCGATCTCCTTGCGGGTGACCGGGTTCGGATAGCTCTCGCGGATCTTGCCCACGACCTGTCCGCCGGCGCAGGCCTGGATCAGGGTCACGGCACGCTTGAGCGCGAAGATCGGAATCTCGGGATCCGCGCCGCGTTCATAGCGGAAGGAAGCATCCGTCTGCAGGCCCTGCGTCTTGGAGGTGCGGCGGATGGAGGCGGGATCGAAATAGGCACTCTCCACGAACACGTCCGTGGTGCTCTCGGTCACGCCGCTGTCCTCGCCGCCGAACACGCCGGCGATGCACATCGGCACCCGGGTATCGGCGATCACCATGTCCCGGCTGCAGAGTTTGTGCTCCGCGCCGTCCAGGGTCTTGATCAGTTCGCCCTCGGCTGCACGGCGCACCACCACGTGTCCGCCGATCTTCGCGGCGTCGAAGGTGTGCAGGGGCTGGCCGAGCTCGAAGAGCACGAAATTGGACACGTCCACGATATTGTTGATCGGCCGCAGGCCGATGCTCATCAGGCGCTGCTGGAGCCACTCGGGAGAGGGACCCACCTTCACGCCCTTAAGGGTGATGCCGGTATAGCGCGGGGCGCCGTCGCTGTCGCGCACCTCGATCTCAATCCCTTCGCCTGCTCCCTCGCAGAAGCCCTCCACGGAGGGTTTCACGAGCTCGCAGGGGCGGTTGTTGAGCCGGAGCCAGGCATACAGGTCGCGGGCCACGCCCCAATGGGAGGCCGCGTCGATGCGGTTGGCCGTGATCTCATATTCGATCACCGCCTCGGAGCCCAGGTGGAGGTATTCCTTGGCCGGCGTGCCGACGACGGCATCCTCCGGCAGCAACATGATGCCGGCGTGGTCCGTGCCGATGCCGAGCTCGTCCTCCGCGCAGATCATGCCGAAGGACTCGATCCCGCGGATCTTGGATTTCTTGATCTTGAAATCGCCCGGGAGGACCGTGCCGATCTGGGCGAAGAGCACTTTCTGGCCCGCGGCGACATTGGGCGCGCCGCAGACGACGGTCACGGCCTCGCCCGTCCCGGGATCCACCGTCGTGACATGCAGATGGTCGGAATCCGGATGCGCCTCACAGGTCAGGACCTTCGCCACCACGACGCCGGCGAGTCCGCCGGGGATCTGCTCCTGCTCCTCCACGCCGTCCACCTCGATACCGATCGAGGTCATCGCCTCCGCCACCTGCTGCGGCGTGAGATCACACTTCAAATACTCTTTGAGCCAATTGTAACTGAGCTTCATATCTGTTTCTTTTGTTATTTCAAACTATCAGGACTGAATAGCTGGGCCACGAATTCCTGCTTGTCGAAGACCTTGAGGTCGTCGATCCCCTCGCCCACGCCGATGAACTTGACCGGGATGTGGAACTGGTCGGACACGCCCACGACCACGCCGCCCTTGGCGGTACCGTCCAGCTTGGTAACGGTCAGGGACGTGATGTCCGTGGCCCGGGCAAACTCCTTCGCCTGCGCGAAGGCGTTCTGGCCCGTGGAGGCATCCAGGATCAGCATCACGTCGTGCGGCCCGTCCGGGACCACCTTGCGGATGACGTTGCGGATCTTGGTCAGCTCGTTCATCAGGTCGATGCGGTTGTGCAGGCGGCCGGCCGTGTCGATGATCGCCACGTCGGCGCCGCGCGCCACCGCCGCCTTGGCGGTGTCGAAGGCCACGGACGCCGGGTCAGACCCCATCGCCTGCTTGACGATGTCCACGCCGGCCCGCTCAGCCCAGATGGTCAACTGGTCTACGGCCGCCGCGCGGAACGTGTCCGCGGCGCCTAGCAGGACCTTCTTGCCCTGACGGGTCAGCATCGCGGCCAACTTGCCGATCGTCGTGGTCTTGCCCACGCCGTTGACACCCACGACCAGGATGATATAGGGCTTCTTGCTGAAGTCGAAGGGCTCCACGCTCTCGTCGACCAGGGTGCCGATCTCCTCGCGCAACAGGCCCACCAGTTCGTCAAAGGACATGAATTTGTCCCTGGCGACCCGCTCTTCCAGGCTGTCGATGACCTTCAGGGTCGTCTCGACCCCCATGTCCGACTCCACCAAGGCCTCCTCGATCGCGTCGAGCGTGTCATCATCCACCCTCGACTTGCCGACCACGGCCCGCGAAATCCGCTGAAAAAAACTCATTGCCATAGTTTACAAAGATACAAATAAATCTTGAAAGATGAGATGCCCGGTCCGGCCGGGCATGACAGGAAGGTATAACGACAAAAGCCGGTCGTCGGACCGGCTTCTGTCATTTGATGTACAGGAGAAATTATTTCTTGCTGGCGAAATAATCCTTGGCCTTGTCGGCCTCGACGAGCTGCTCCGTAAAGACGTAAGCGCCGGTCTTCGGGGACTTCTCCATGCGGATGCACTTGACCATGCTCTTGGCACCGGCCTTGGCTGCGAAGGTTGCAACGGCTTTCTTTGCCATAATCTAATCTCCTATAAATTATTTGATTTCACGATGGACGGTAACCTTCTTGAGGTAAGGATTGTACTTCTTGCGCTCGAGACGTTCCGGGGTGTTCTTCTTGTTCTTGGTCGTGATGTAGCGGGACATGCCCGGCACACCGCTGGCCTTCTGCTCCGTGCACTCGAGGATGACCTGCACCCTGTTTCCTTTTGCTTTCTTTGCCATAGTCCTAAAAATTAAACAAGGTTAATCAATCCTTTCTTCTGGGCATCGCGAAGGGTGGCCTCGAGGCCGTTCTTCTCGATGATCCGCATGCCCTTGCAAGAAACCTTGAGGGTCACATACCTCTGCTCTTCCTCGCTCCAGAACCGCTTGTTCTTGAGATTGAGGGAGAAGTCGCGCTTGGTGCGCAGCTTGGAATGGGCAACGTTGTTGCCTTTCATTCTCTTCCTTCCGGTTATTTGACAAACTTTTGCCATGGTTGTATCTTTTTTACTTTATTTCTGCAATGGGGGTGCAAATATCGCTTTTAATTTTCTGATTTCCAAATCGAAACCTAGAGAAACTTCAGGAATCTGCGCCACCTGATGTTCTTCGGGAAACGCTTCCCGCTGTCTGTTGAGAGCCAGATCACAACCGGTTTTCCGACGATGTGGTCTTCAGGAACGAACCCCCAGTACCTGGAGTCCAGGGAATTGTGCCTGTTGTCTCCCATCATGAAGTAATAATCCTGCTTGAATGTGTAGGAACCCTCGCGGAGCGCCTGCTGCACATCGCCGCCTTCGTAGGCTGAGATGATGCGTTCGTAGAGTGCGACATTGTCTGCCGTGAGCGCCACCGTCGCTCCCTTGCGGGGAATCCACAGCGGCCCGAAATAGTCCCGGGTCCAGCCGGAGTCCTGCGTGAAGGGGAAGATCTCCAGCGCACAGGCGGCCGGGTCGGTGTCCAGGTTGGCGGTCACGCTCTCGACGTTGGGGAGCTTGCGGACCTCTTCGAGCATCTCTGCGGTCAGGCTGACCACGGGATAGCCCGGGAGGGAGGCATCGTACCAGGCTTCCGCAGCGCTGATGCCGAGCTTCTCCAGCGTCTTGGCGTTGATCTTCTGGCCGGAGGTGCGGATGCAGTAGCTGAGCTGGAGACCGGGATAAACCGTCTGCTGCTCACCGTTGACCCACACCAGGCCGTCCCGGACTTCCAGGCTGTCGCCCGGAATCGCGACGCAACGCTTCACGTAGTGGTCTTTTTTGTCCATCGGGCGGACAATCTTCTCTCCCAGCTTGTCTACGGCCGCCTGGCCGAGCGAACGCACCAGCATGTGGTAGTCTTCGACGGGATACTTGCGCAGGACGGTGTCTCCGTTCGGGAACCCGAACACCACGCAATCTCCGCGTCGGACTTCCCTGAAACCTTTCAGGCGGCGGTAATCGTTCTGGATCAGGGTCGAATACGACTCGCGTCCGAAGATCACGTTGTGCGTGAAGGGGATGGTCAGGGGCGTCTGGGGGATCCGAGGACCATATGTCAATTTGCTCACGAAGAGATGGTCTCCCGTATAGAGGCTTCTCTCCATCGAGGATGAAGGGATCTTGAAGGCCTGGAAGAAGAAGGTGTTGATGAAGGTGACCACGATCACGGCGAAAATGATGGCATCGAGCCAGTCATTCCACGCGCTGTGCTTCTCTCCTTCCTTGTAGCGCTTCTTCCAGAAATTCCAGTGGACCTTGCGGGTGATGAAGATGTCGAAGATCACCACCAGGCCGAAGAGCCACCAGAAGTTCCCGAGCCAGATCACCCACGCAATATAGAGCAAAGCCCAGAAACAGAACTTTGTCCACTTGTTTTGGGTGAATCCCTTCAGGTTCATCTACACTATTTTACAGAATTGATGATCGCTTCGAACGCCTGGGGGTTGTTCATCGCGAGGTCGGCGAGGACCTTGCGGTTCAGCCCGATATTCTGGGCGTTCAGTTTGCCCATAAACTGGGAGTAGGACATACCGTACTGACGCGCGGCAGCGTTGATACGCTGGATCCAGAGGGCGCGGAAGTTGCGCTTCTTGGCCTTGCGGTCACGGTAAGCATAGGTCAAACCTTTCTCGTAGGTGTTCTTGGCTACGGTCCAGACATTCTTCCTGGAGAGGAAGTTACCGCGGGTTCTCTTGAGAATCTTCTTGCGGCGCGCCCTGGAGGCGACTGAGTTGACTGATCTAGGCATAATTCAATACTTTTAGAGAACCAACATTTCTTTCACACGGCCATAGTCAGCCTTCTCGAGGAGGGCGAAGTGGTCGAGATTACGTTTGCGCTTCTTGGTTTTCTTGGTGAGGATGTGGCTGTGGTAAGCATGCTTCCTCTTGATCTTTCCCGATCCGGTAAGCGTGAAGCGCTTTTTGGCACCGGAGTTGGTTTTAAGCTTTGCCATTGTTTTAATAATTAATTGTTAGTAATATATGATTCCCTATTTCTTTTTGATAGGGGCAATCATCATCGTCATTCGCTTGCCTTCCAGCACCGGCATGTTCTCGGGACGGCCGAACTCTTCGAGTTCTACGGCGAAGCGGAGCAACTGCTTCTCTCCCTGATCCTTGAACATGATCGAGCGTCCGCGGAAGAAGATCGTGGCCTTGACCTTGGAACCCTCCTGGAGGAACTCCTGCGCATGCTTGAGCTTGAACTGGAAGTCATGCTCGTCGGTGTTGGGGCCGAAACGGATCTCCTTGATCACGACCTTGGCGGCGTTCGCTTTCATCTCCTTGGCCTTCTTTTTCCGCTGGTAGAGGTACTTCTGGTAGTCGAGGATGCGGCACACAGGCGGGTCTGCCTTGCCACTGATCTCGACGAGGTCAAGTTCGAGCTCTTCCGCCATCTTCAGGGCCTTGGCAATCGGGTACACCCCCTGCTCGGGGATGTTCTCGCCGACCAGCCGCACCTGCTGCGCGGTAATCTGCTCATTGATGTTCAGCTCGTTCTCGTCACGCTTCTGCATCTGACGAGGATCGGGTCTCCGACCGCCCGGTTTGAAGCCCGAGGGCTTCGGTCTGTAAGGTCCTGCGATAGTTAAATCCTCCTTAAATTTTAAGTTCTTCAGCTACTGCTGCTTTCAAGTATTCCACGAACTGCTCCGCAGACATGGAGCCCTGGTCGACACCTTCCCTGCGAACAGAGACGGTACCCTCCGAGGCTTCCTTTTCGCCGACAATCGCGATCACAGGCACCCTGAGGAGGGATATTTCCCGAATCCTCTTGCCAAGCGTCTCGTTGCGGGCATCGATGGAAGCGCGAATTTCGGAATTTTTCAGCAATTCGCAAATTTTTTCGGCATATTCTTCATATTTTTCGCTGATTGGCAGGACCTTAACCTGGTCCGGCGACAACCAGAGAGGCAGGTGGCCGGCGGTGTGCTCCAGCACGACGGCCGTGAAGCGCTCCAGCGAACCGAAGGGGGCGCGGTGGATCATCACCGGGCGCTTCTTGCTGCCGTCGGCGTCCGTGAATTCCAGCTCGAAGCGCTCCGGGAGGTTGTAGTCCACCTGGATGGTACCGAGCTGCCAGCGGCGGCCGATGGCGTCCTTGACCATGAAGTCGAGCTTGGGGCCGTAGAAGGCGGCTTCGCCCTTCTCGACCACGGTCTTGAGGCCCTTCTTGGCGGCGGCATCGATGATGGCCTGCTCGGCCTTCTCCCAGTTCTCGTCAGAGCCGATGTACTTATCCTTATTGGACGGGTCGCGCAGGGAGATCTGGGCCATGTAGTCCGTCATCTTCAGCGTCTTGAAGACATAGAGGATGAGGTCGATCACCTTCTCGAACTCCTCCTGGAGCTGGTCCGGGCGGCAGAAAAGGTGGGCGTCATCCTGGGTGAAACCGCGCACGCGCGTCAGGCCGTGGAGCTCGCCGCTCTGCTCGTAGCGGTACACCGTGCCGAACTCCGCAAAGCGGAGCGGCAGGTCACGGTAGGAGCGCGGGCTGCTGCGGAAGATCTCGCAGTGGTGCGGGCAGTTCATCGGCTTGAGCATGTATTCCTCGCCCTCCTGCGGGGTGCGGATGGGCTGGAAGGAATCCTTGCCGTACTTGGCGTAGTGGCCGGAAGTGACATAGAGGTCCTTGCTGCCGATATGCGGCGTGACGACCGGGAGGTAACCCAGCTCGGCCTGCTTCTGACGCAGGAAGTTCTCCAGGATGTTGCGCATCACGGCGCCACGCGGCAGCCAAAGCGGCAGGCCCAGGCCCACGCGGCTGGAGAAGGTGAAGAGCTCCATCTCCTTGCCGAGCTTGCGGTGGTCACGCTTCTTGGCTTCCTCCAGCATCTGCAGGTATTCGTCGAGCATGCTCTTCTTGGGGAAGGTCACGCCGTAGATGCGGGTCAGCTGCTCGCGGTTCTGGTCGCCCTTCCAGTAGGCGCCGGCGATGGCGGTGAGCTTGACGGCCTTGATGTCGTCCACATGCTTGATGTGCGGTCCGCGGCAGAGGTCCGTGAACGCACCGTTGGTATAGAACGAGATCGTGCCGTCCTCGAGGTCGCCGATCAGTTCGCACTTGTACTGGTCTCCCTTCTCGGTGAAGTAGGCCATTGCATCCGCCTTGGACACCTCCTTGCGCTCGAAGGTCTCTTTGGTGCGGGCCAGCTCGATCATCTTGGTCTCAACGGCCTTGAGATCGGCCTCGGAGATCTGCCGGTCTCCCAGGTCCACATCGTAATAGAAACCCGTCTCCACGGCAGGTCCCACGCCGAACTTGACGCCCGGATAGAGCGCCTCGAGGGCCTCGGCCATCAGGTGCGCGGAGGAATGCCAGAAGATGTGTTTCGCCTCATCGTCGTCCCAGGGACGGATGGTGCCATCGGTGAATGCAATCGTCAACATATCGTAAATCTTTTATCAGCCTACAAAGATAGGAATTATTTTTCGTATCTTTGTCAGGTATGGCTGAGAAGAATATCATCTGGGAGAGAGCCGGAAAGGCCGGTCTTGCCCTCGGAGGAGTATCCATCCTCTACATGTTGTGTACCATGCTGACCTCGAAGCTGGCGGATGCCGGCGGCCCCGTTTTCCTGGTGGGCCTGCTGAATTTCGTACTCTGGGCCGTCAAGTTCTGGGCCTGCCTCTTCTTGATGCGCCTGTTCATGCTGCGCTACTCGCAGGCGGACCCGTCGGCGGATAACGCCCGCGTGTTCCGTTTCGGCATGATCACCGCCCTGCTCTCGGCGCTGCTGTATTCCGCCTTCTACCTGGCCTATACCAGTTTCATCGCGCCGGACACCTTCGAAACGGCCCTGGAGGCCCTCCAGGACAACCCATACCTGGACTCGAACACCATGTCCCAGGTGGAGGAGATGATCCCGCGCATGCCCACGATCGGTTTCTTCTTCAACCTGATCTACTGCTGGCTCTTCGGGACCATTCTCGCGGCCATCTACTCCCGCAATATCCCCCCGCAGAACCCGTTCACCGATAATCAGTAAGCGCCCATGGACATCTCCGTCATCATCCCCGCCTACAACGAACGCGAGTCCCTGCCGGAGCTTTCTGCCTGGATCGCCCGCGTGATGCAGGAACACGGCTACAGCTACGAAGTGATCTTCATCGACGACGGGAGCACGGACGGGACCTGGCAGACCGTGCAGGACCTGGCCGCCGCCGACCCGCACGTCCACGGCATCTGTTTCCGGCGCAACTACGGCAAGTCCGCCGCGCTCTACTGCGGTTTCGCCCGCGCGGAGGGGGATGTCGTCTTCACGATGGACGCCGACCTGCAGGATTCGCCGGATGAGATCCCGGAGATGTACCGGATGATCGTGGAGGAGGGCAACGACCTGGTCTCGGGCTGGAAGCAGCACCGCCAAGACAACACCCTGACCAAGAATCTCCCTTCCAAACTCTACAATGCCACGGCCCGCCGGATCACCGGCATCAAGCTGCACGATATGAACTGCGGCTTGAAGGCCTACCGCAAAGAGGTGGTCAAGAGCATCGAGGTCTACGGGGAGATGCACCGCTATATCCCCTACCTTGCCAAGAACGCCGGCTATACCCGCATCGTCGAGAAGCCGGTCCACCACGAGAAGCGCAAGTACGGCAAGAGCAAGTTCGGCATGGAGCGTTTCGTCAACGGCTTCCTCGACCTGCAGACGCTCTGGTTCCTGACGCGTTTCGGCAAGGATCCGATGCATTTCTTCGGCTACAGCGGCCTGCTGATGTTCTTCGTCGGCTTCGTGATGACCGTCTGGATCATCGCCGCCAAGCTGATCCACCAGGCGCAGGGCCTGAAGTTCCGCGCCGTCACGGACCAGCCCCTCTTCTATCTCGCGCTCGTCGCGGTCATCCTCGGTGTCGTGCTCTTCCTCGCCGGTTTCCTCGGCGAGATGGTCGCCCGCTCCTCCTCCGACCGCAACCGCTACAACATCAAGGACGAACTCTAGTCCGCTCCGGTAGCCGTCCATCTGTCAGGAGATTCCGGGCAGGCGTTGGCTGGACCAGGTCCACTTCCAGCAGGCGGACCAGGTCCAACACCCCTGCCCCAGAGGCTGTTCTGGCCAACAGTCGGTGTACCAGGTACACTCCTTCAAAGTGGACCAGGTCCACTTCGCTGTATGCGGGGCTGGATGCAACTGGTTTGTGGTGAAATATGCTGACCGGGGTACGCCCCCTCGATCATTCGAACCCGCCTTTCCGTCAGGAGATTCCGGGTCAAGCCCGGAATGACTATAATAATGCACGGAATGACAGATAAAACCGCCCGGAATGACTAAAATAACAGCCCGGGATGACTAAAAGGATAACCCGCAGGGCGCTGACGCTGTTTTTAAACTTGGAGGCAACGCCGACCGAGGAGGATAGTATAGGTGCAAGAAGAAGTTGGCAATTCATTATCAAACTATTTGATATTTAGATATTTATGGATAGTTTGATGAGACAGGTTCGGAGGCAACGCCGACCGAGGGGGTTTGGGGGATTCCTCCCCCAATGAATTCGGACCCGTAGGGCGCTGACGCTTTTCGGGGACGGGCGTAGCCCGGAACGAAGAAAGCCCGATCGAAACTTGTTCGATCGGGCTTTCCGAAAAGCGGCAGCGGCCTACTCTCCCACCTGGTGGGGCAGTACCATCGGCGCTGGTGAGTTTAACTTCTCTGTTCGGAATGGGAAGAGGTGGTTCATCACCGCTATAACCGCCGCAGTATGTTACTTGAGAGAGATCTTTAACCGGTATTTCAGTCTGGCTACTCCAAAGAT
>JAEEGF012503922.1_pt1 | contig 14474 bp, 11 predicted proteins | sample 9134171 | NCBI WGS metagenome assembly JAEEGF01 (sample SAMN16246542, study PRJNA631951) | gut metagenome | biome: gut microbiome; feature: rumen; material: AP-attached | host: Bos | place: Iran: Karaj | collected 2018-10
GTGATTTCAATATACAACAAAATTACTCTAAAATCAAGTTGAGTTGTTGAGTTTTTGTGCATTTTGAATATTTTTGTCACTCTTTACCAAAAAATTGATCATTATTTCATACATTCTTTTAGTTTTAGTTACATTTTATTCATATTTCTAGTAAACGTTTTCGTCTTTAACCAGTATTTACGCCCTTTTGTGGAAACCGCATTTCAAAAAGCGGTTTATTCCGCATAAAATAAGAGCTTTTTCCCTTCATCACCCCATAAAATTAACTATTGAAATTGACAAATTTACAATATATAATATGCTCAGATTGTTTCTTAAACGTTTAAGTACGAGGGAGGTTATTTATGAAGTACGGTTATTTCGACGACAATGCACTTGAATACGTTATCACCACACCCAAAACTCCCCTGCCCTGGATCAATTATCTGGGCAACAAGGAGTTCTTTTCACTGATCTCAAATACCTGCGGTGGATACACATTCTATAAGGATGCCAAGCTCCTCAGGCTGACACGTTACCGCTACAACAACGTGCCCTATGACAACAACGGCAAATACTTCTATATTAAAGACGGCGATACCATCTGGAATCCCGGATGGCAGCCTGTCAAGACTGTGCTTGATTCCTACGAGTGCCGTCATGGTCTTGGATACAGCACATGGAAGTCTTCCAAGGACGATGTTGAGGCTCAGGTACTCACCTTTGTTCCCATGGATGACAACTGCGAGATTTCCAGGGTGACACTTACCAATAACAAGAAGAGCAGCGCCAGGATCACTCTTTTCTCTTATGTAGAGTGGTGCCTGTGGAACGCAGACGACGACATGAAGAATTTCCAGAGGAATCTTTCAACAGGAGAAGTTGAAGTCACAGACGGAGGCAGCGTTATCTATCACAAGACAGAGTACAGAGAGCGCCGCAATCACTACGCCGTTTACGGAGTCAACACCAAAGTTGACGGTTTTGACACAAGCCGCGATGCTTTCCTTGGAGCCTACAACGGTCCCGACAGCCCCGACGCAGTCAAGGCAGGAAAGTGCACAGGCGAGCTTGCCAGCGGCTGGTCACCGATCGCTTCACATCAGATTGATGTTACACTTGAGCCCGGCGAGTCAAGGACTTTCATCTTCACCCTCGGCTACATCGAGAATCCTGAGGATGCCAAGTGGGAGGCACCCGGTGTTATCAACAAAGAGAGAGCCAAGGCGCTTCTTGCCAGGTACAGCGATGAGACAAGTGTCGACAAAGCTCTTGCAGAACTTAAGGATTATTGGAAGGACCTTCTTTCCATCTACCATATAAAGAGCTCCAACGAGAAGGTTGACCGCATGGTCAACATCTGGAATCAGTACCAGTGCATGGTTACCTTCAACATGTCCCGCTCCGCTTCCTACTACGAGTCAGGAATCGGCAGAGGAATGGGATTCAGGGATTCCTGTCAGGATCTTCTTGGATTCGTACACCTCATTCCCGACAGGGCAAGACAGCGTATCATCGATATCGCATCTACCCAGTTCCAGGACGGATCTGCTTACCATCAGTATCAGCCCCTTACCAAGAAGGGCAACTCGGATATCGGTTCCGGTTTCAACGACGATCCTCTGTGGCTCATCGCAGGAACCAGCGCATACATCAGAGAGACTGGTGATCTTTCAATACTTGATGAGATGGTTCCCTTCGACAACGACATGAGCGTTGCCAAGACACTTATGGGTCATCTGCAGTGCTCATTCAACTTTACCGCAACCCACAAGGGACCTCACGGACTTCCTCTTATCGGAAGAGCAGACTGGAACGACTGCCTGAACCTGAACTGCTTCTCAGAGCATCCCGGTGAATCCTTCCAGACCTTCGGTCCTTCCGAGGGACCTGTTGCTGAGTCAGTCTTCATCGCCGGTATGTTTGTCAAGTACGGCGAAGAGTACGCACAGCTCTGCGAACTTAAGGGCGACCAGGCAGAAGCAGACAGGGCAAGACAGGAAGTTAAGAAAGTATACGATGCAGCCTGCACAGCAGGTTGGGACGGCGAGTGGTTTGTAAGAGCCTATGACGCACACAGCAACAAAGTAGGATCAAAAGAGTGCGAGGAAGGTCAGATCTACATTGAACCCCAGGGCTTCTGCGTACTTGCAGGAATCGGCGTTGAGGAAGGCCTTGCTGCGAAAGCTCTTAAGAGCGTTGAAGAGAGACTTGATACCAAATACGGCGTAATGATCCTTCAGCCTGCATATACCAAATATCATCTCGAACTTGGTGAAGTAAGCTCATATCCGCCGGGATACAAGGAGAACGCCGGTATCTTCTGCCACAACAACCCCTGGATCTCAATTGCTGAGACAGTTCTCGGACACGGCAACAGAGCATTCGAAGTCTACAAGAAGACCTGCCCTGCTTACATCGAGGATATCAGTGAGATCCACTGCACTGAGCCCTATGTATATTCACAGATGGTAGCCGGCAAGGACGCCAAGTTCTTCGGACAGGGCAAGAACAGCTGGCTCACAGGAACAGCTGCATGGACATTTGTAAACATCTCACAGTACATCCTAGGTGTTTACCCCACACACAATGGTCTGTCCATCAACCCCTGCGTACCTGAGGACTTCGGTGATTTTGAGATCACAAGGAAGTACAGAGGCGCAACCTACAACATCTCTGTTAAGCAAAACGGCGCTCAGAAGGGAATTTCCAGGCTCATCGTCAACGGCAGAGAGATCTCAGGCAACGTTATCCCTTATGAGGAAGGCGTAACCACATACACAGTAGAAGCTACATTAGGCTGATCTTTACAAGGCCCGTCCTGATCACTCAGGGCGGGCTTTTTTATGTCCTCCCCGCACAAAGTGTGCAAAACTTGCTAAGATCTGCTCATTTATGCTAATATTAATATTTAGCTGGAGGTTTCTTATATGAGCACAGGCAATAAGCCAAGAAAACACAGACATAGAAGACATTACACTTTTATGGTCATATCGGGAGATTCAGATGGCTCAACAAAGAGTCTGCACCTTAATCACTTCAAGACACAGGTGCTGGCATACACATTGTTCTTTATAGCTCTTGCCATCATATGCTATATCATCTACTCAGCCATCACCATTCACAACCTGCGGCAGGTAGGAGTTCAGCAGAAGGCGCAGATCGATGAGCTCACTACTGAGAGCAGCACGCTTGAAGCTTCCAACGATGAGCTGGAGACCAAGATACAGCAGCTGAGCGCGGCGCTTAACCAGAGGCTGGAGGACGAACAGACTTCCGCAGAGGAAGCTGAGGCTCTTGCCCTTCCCACCGGATTCCCGCTCACGGGAACAGCTTCTATGACAGAAGCTCTGGATGACCCCAACGAGACCAAGGTCACAGTCCTTACGGATGACAACAAGGACACAGCAACGGGTAATCCCATTGTTCTTTTTGAATCCGACGCAGGCAACAGCGTCATAGCCACCGGCTCAGGAACAGTACTGACCGTAACCACAGATGTCAAATTCGGCAATCTGGTAATCATAGATCACAACAACGGCTACACCACTACCTACAGGAACCAGGGTGCTCCCCTCGTCTCTGAGGGAGCTGCCATCGACAAAGGAGACATAATCTTTGTCATAACAGATGACAACAAGTCACTGGGCTATCAGATCCAACAGGATGATAAGTACATCGATCCTGAAGAACTTATAGAAATCAATGGCTAGGAGGACTAACCTATGTTTGGAAGCAGAAAAGAAACAGCTGTAGATCCTGCGCTTGAGCAGGTGGGAACCATTATCGGTCCGGGCGCTGTAATAGACGGCCCGCTTACAACCAAGGATTCAACAAGAATTGACGGCGTGGTCAAAGGAAATGTGACCATCAGCGGAGCTCTTATAGTTGGTCAGGAAGGCAAGATCACCGGTACCGTATCAGCAATGAACGCCTACATCGCAGGCGAGGTAAACGGCAATATTTCATCCCCCCAGGGCAAGGTTGAGATCAGCGACACCGGCAAGGTCATCGGAGATGTGGCCTGCAAAGGCATCATCATCGACGAGAATGCAGTATTCCAGGGTCAGTGCGACATGACAGGAATCGCCAAAAACTCTGCCGAGATTGCAAAAGAGAGAGCTGCATCCGCCAAGGCTTCAGAGGAATCTGAAAACAAGGATTCCGAAAACAAGGATTCTCAGGAATCAAAAGAAGAAAACAAAGAAGAGAATAAAGAAGGAAATAATTGAGCAAAAAAAGCCCCGATGGATCAATCAGTCCATCGGGGTATTTTAATGTTCTCATTTCCTGATCTTATTCAGTCTCTCATTCAGCACATATATAAGCTCATCCGGGAACATCCTGGAGATGTGGTGCCAGATACTGTGAAAGCTCATGGGACCACCGGTTTTCATCCTGTCTGCCATTTCAGGATTGATCATTGCCATTGGCTTTGCCACAAGTTCCTGAACTGCCTCGTATCCCTCTTTGTATTTATAGACTTCTTCCAGAGGATCATAAACAGAAAGGCACCCTTCGTTGACCGTCAGCTCTTTTGCAACCGCTTCAGTATTTGCTGCCAGGCCTGCAAACCACTGGGTCACCGCCTCCGAAAGATTCTTCTCCTCCTTGAAAACATACTCAGCAGGAATTTCACTTACTTTTTCAATGGTGAGGTTATCACTTACTACATTATCTTTCTTAGGCGTCTTAGGCTGATCACCCGGCTTTTCAGCCAGAAGGCCACATGCCTCAATCCTGTTCTGTCCATCTGACAGCGGCACATTTTCAAAGACAAATATTCCACTGTCGCTGTTTTGTGTCCCAAACAGCTTACCGTCAACAATAAGCTGCACTGTATCGCAGTTGCTGTACACCTTAACAGATACAGCATCACCGCATCGCTTACCGAATCTCTTTCCGCACAGATAGACAAACGGCTCTTTACTCCAAAGTGCTTTGTAGAGATAGAACGCCTGCTTCCTGGTCTTTCTGTCATAGGTAACAAGCCCCTTGTTGTTGCGTCCTTTGCTGCCTCCTTCATCTCTGTTGTCAGCAGCAAAATCAAACATATTCCAGAGCCAGGTGCCAAAAAGATAAGGTCTGTCACTAAAGGCCTTTGCAGCCTCCTCATGGACAAAAGCCTGATATTCCTCAGTGTAGTCTTTCACCCTGGGGCTGTCAGAATGCCACTTCATTACTGCATCGGCGCCGTATTCACTGATACCCAGCGCGCATCCCTTAAGTTCACCATGCATCTCGTCGCAGAAAGGTCCAAGATCTTCTGCAACCCCCTCATACCATCCCTTATAGATGTTGTAGGTCGCAACATCTGTTGAATGGAACAGCGGACTGTCCGGTCTGGTTCCGCCGAAGCTGGCCATGGTGGTAAGTCTCGTTGGATCAAGCTCTTTTGAAAGAGCATTCAGTTCCTTAAGTATTCTGTACTGCTCGGGACTCTCGCCGCCGATTCCGGTCTCGTTGGCAATGCCCCATAAACAGATCGAAGGATGGTTGTAATTCTGCATTATGAGCTCTCTCATTTGCAGAAGCAGGTTCTCATCTGCTTCTTTTCTGGGGTCATATACACTTATAAAAGGAATCTCTGCCCATACCACCATTCCGTTTTTGTCGCACAGATCATAGAAATACGGCGCCTGCTGATAGTGGGCAAGTCTTACAGTGTTTGCTCCGATTTCTCTGATCAGCGCCATATCCTCATCATGTTCTTTTGATGTGATGGCCCAGCCCATATCTTCTCTGTCCTGATGCCTGCAAACACCGTGAAGCGGATATGACCTCCCATTGAGGAAGAACCCCTCATCTGCATCCGCCCTGAAGCTTCTAAATCCAAAGACAGCGGCTATCCGGTCTGAAAAGTTGCCATCACCTCTGTCCCCAAGATCCATTTCAAGGGTATACAGGAATGGGCTCTCCAATCCGTCCCACAGCTTCACATCATCTACACAAATGCGCCCCTCAAGAAGCCCCCCGGCGTTTTCTTTCAGCACAAGCTCTTTACTCTCTTTTACAAGAACTCTGTCTGCTCCGGTTCCTTCATACACTCTCACCCTCACGATGGCATTTGTCTCGCCATACTCAAGCGCAGTTCTCAGAGTAACACAGCCATCTGTTTTTGGTGTGACAAAAATCGCGTCAGCACCGTATTCATCTACCCTGAAGTGCTCCCTGCAGTCAAAACAGATAAGAGAGATTTCTCTGTAAAGTCCGCCAAAAAATGTAAAGTCTGCCTGCATGGGATAGATTGGCAGATCTCTGCTGTTATCTACCATGACCAGAAGCTCATCGTCTCCTGAAAGCCTGTCTGTAAGGCTTATTGTAAAGGCAGCAAAGCCACCCTCGTGATTACCGATAAGTTCGCCGTTAAGGTAAACGTCTGCCCTCTTGCTTGCAGCTCCAAACCTTATGAACACATCTTTGTCAAAGCCATCGGAAATCAGCTCTTTTCCCAGTTTTCTCCTGTACCAGGCTCTGCCCTGATAATAGTCATTTCCTCCGTCCTGTCCATCCAGATTATTCCACGTATGAGGAATGATGACGTTCTCCCATTCGCAGCTGTCTATATCGTCAAAAGAAATATCTCCTTTATGAAATCTCCAGTCATTGCACAGTTCTATAGTTTTTCTCATGTCTATATCCCTCCATCACGGTCAGTTTAGTAGTCCAATCTTCAGAAGTCATCCTCAAAGCTGTCCTCTATTGCAATACACGGAATCCTTATCGTGGTGACAGCTCCTTCATCATTTTTCATTTCAACAGATGCCTTATCATCAAATATCAGTTTCAGCCTCTGATTTATATTATTAAGTCCCACATGCCCTTCATCTGAAAGCTCTTCAAAAGAGCGGCTCAGTATTCTCTCAGGGTATCCCGCACCATTGTCCCTGATGCAGAGTGTAAGATACTCTTTTCTGTCATCCGCAGAGGCAGTGACAAAGATTCTGCAGTTCTTTTGTGTTGAGAAAGCATACTTCACGCTGTTCTCAACAAAGGTAAGTATTATAAAAGGCGGAACAAGGCAGCTTTTTAAGTCATCTGCGATATCCAGGGAAACATCGATCTGCTTCATATATCGTATCTCCTGGATCTCCATGTAGTAGCTTAAATGCTCTAGTTCTTTATCCAGCTCCACAAGCTCCCTTGTGTCCTTGAACATATACCTTGAATAATTCACGATGGCTTTGGACATCCTCTGGATAGTCTCATAGTCCCTTCTTTCAGCCAGTGAATATATTATATTGAGTACATTGGCAAAAAAGTGAGGCTTGGTCTGCTGCTGCAGATACTGCATGGTCGCCTTTTGGGCTTCCAGTTCCATCTCGTATTTTTCGATCTTCAAAGCCCCTATCCTGCTTATCATGTGGTTGAAAGCCTTAACGAGCACATCAAGTTCTTTTATCTTAAACTCATCCTCTACCTGCGCTTCAAGATCTCCTTCAGAGATCTCATTCATGGTGTCAGCAATTTTCTCTATCGGCTTTTCAATATTCTTCCTTATAAGAACCATTGATATGGGAATGAGTATGAGAATAAAAAGCGAAACAAAAGCATATATGATGTCAAAAGAAAATGTATCCTTCATGATCGATGTCCGCTTTGTCAGCGTTCCGAAATAATAGCCACTCTGGTCTGAAAGATACCCTGTCTGAAGGTACTTACTGCCGTTTACCGTTATATAGTTTCCTTCATCCTGTGCCTCCACTGTGCAGTCGATAGGAATCGATGAAAAAATGATGCTCCCGTCCGCATCAGCTGCAAAAACAATGCTGTCGCCGTCAAAAGATGCCGCCTTGAGAGTGTTTATGATCTCTTGTCCGGATACTCCGACAATCAGGTAGCTCCCACTGACCTTCAGGACTCTGAGCATCTGATTGCCTTCTTCATCAGGCCATATCATATATCTTCTGATGCTGCTGTCATCGCCCTTCTCAAAGTTCTCCGACCACCTGTCCATGATCCTGTCCCTGATAAGGATACTATCTCCGCTTCCGCTCTCAAGCCACTTAAATTCATCCGACCTGTCAGTGTAGAGCATAATGTAATCTATCATCGGCGACCAGGTAGTGATACTCTGCAGTGAATTGAGGACCGAACTTCTGGCGCTTATCAGAGACAGTGGATTGGTCTCATTCCTCAGCTCATAGTAGAGATGGGATGCCTGCTGCGTTGTGTTGCTGTATAGGCCTTCGTTGACAAATCCGTCTACCATCTGCAGGGATTTTTCGATACCGCCGGCAGACACCGATATGCTCTTTCTTATGTTATCTTCGGTTCTTGATGTTATGCTCCTTACAAGAGTTATGTGCAGGAACAAAAAAAGCACAGCAAAAAAAAGCGCCGTAAGAATCCAATATCTTCTCAGCCATTTTTGCAGCGCTGTTTTCTTCACAGTTACCTCCGTTTATAATTTCTTATTCTGTCTGAATTCCTGGGGAGTCATTCCCGTGTGTTCTTTGAATGTCTTTGTAAAATATGATGAGTAGGTAAAGCCGACTCTGCTGGAGACATCCGTTATGGACAGGGATGTCTTGGTAAGAAGCTGCTTTGCTACTGAGATTCTCTTTTTGACTATATAGTCACTTATGGCAAGTCCTGTCTCCTTCTTAAATATCCTCCCGAGATAACCTGAGCTGACATGAACCATTGCTGCCAGCTCATCCCTCTGGAGATTCCCTACCGAAAGGTTCTCGGCTATAAGCTTTTTGACCTGATCAACGATCCTCTCGGGCGATTCTCTTAAGCTGTCTTCAGCCAGCTCAGAAAAATCCACCTGCTTGTTTTCAACAAGGATCTTGTTCTCAATCTTCTCAATTATGTTCTCAAGCTCATCATAAGGTATTGGTTTCAAGAGATAGTCTTCAACACCCAGCCGGAGCGCCTCCTGGGCATAGGCGAACTCTGCATGACCCGTGTAAAAAACTGATTTGATCTCAGGTTTGTTGTCATGGAGCCATCTGATAAGCTCTATGCCGCTGCCACCCGGCATCTCTATGTCAGTGATGATGATATCTATATCGTATGTCTTGAGCATTCTGATCGCAGTATCTTTGCTGTGGCACTTGAAAATCCTGTCAGCGTTGAGCTTCTCCCAGTCCACGCCCTCTTCAAGCCCCAAAAGAGCCATCTCTTCATCATCAGTTAAAAGAAAATTAAACTTTCTCATAGTGTATACAACCGTTATCCAGTAATTATTTGAAAATGATGAACTTTCCGCCGTCGCCGCACTCTTCCCAGACATCCTCCCTGTTGTCAGGTGTATTGGGATCTCCGGTTTTCATGAAGTTCGTCCAATAGGTTATCATCCTGTCAGAGAGCTCATAGTCCCTCTTTTCAAACGGACGCCAGCAGTACTTAAGGCTTCCGAAAACATACCACAGTTCTGCCGAATGAAAAGCTCCGGCATCGTCTCCCGGAAGCTTCCTGTCAAAATAATAAACGTATCCGCCAGCTCTTTTGGCAAAATCAATGTCCGCAATATGCATGGGATTGGTTTCAGGGTTCTTAATCTCCAGCTTCTCTGTGGTGAGGTCATCACCGTTGCAGCCAAGAATATAGGGAATCCTGAGGTATCTGCCCCTGCGGGTGAGTTCATCAAGGCTGTTATCAAACAGTTCCCCGTCTATCACAGGCACAAAGGGCATGCCCTTCTTTTCCTGAAAAGAGCGGCCTATAACGGTACCGACTTTCAGCATGAGTTCGTCTTCACTTATAGTATACAGTTTTTTTAGCGCATTTTCTCTGTACGTTTTATCAGAAAGACACCTTGCGGTTTCAATTCCGAGCTCGTCAAAGAAGATTTCTCCGATCTCTTTGGCCTTTTCAAGCGTCCTGAGTTCTCCCAGAGGATTTTTGTATCCCCCTCCGCTCTGAAGGATCATCCTGTGACAGAACCCCTTCATCTCATTCGTATGGGCAAGTGCCTGCAGACTCATTGCACCGGCTGACTGCCCGAATGCTGTAATGTTTTCGGGATCTCCACCGAAATCACTTATGTTCTCTTTTACCCACCTGAAGGCTTCAAGCTGATCCCAAAGTCCAAAATTCCCACCTGCTGCGTTTTCGCTCTCTGAAGCTATCAGGGGATGGCACAAAAAACCCAGGGCGCCGAGACGGTAATTGATCGTCACCACTATGACGCCTCTCTCACAGAGCCTGTCACAGACAAACGGAAGGTTTGAACCGGCACCCCCAAGGAAGGCGCCGCCATGAACATACACTGCAACGGGAAGATTCTCGCCTTTCCTGCACCTGCCTTTCGGGACACATATATTCAGATACAGGCAGTCCTCACTCTCCGGCGTATCAAATTCCGGATCAGAGTAAAACTCTTTATCATAAAACCCGCCACGTTTGGGTCCCTGCATTGCGTGTGCAGAAAACTTATCCGCCTTGTATATCCCATCCCAGGCTTTGAGCGGGAATGGTTTCTTAAATCTCTTTTCCCCGATGGGAGGCTGTGCGTAGGGGACACCGTTAAACACATGAAGTTCCCCTGAGGTCTTTCCTTCGATCATTCCATATTTCGTCTCAACTACCATTATACTCTCCAATCATCATCCCTTAACAGCACCTACAGTAAGTCCTTCCATGTAGTATTTCTGGAAGAAGGGGTAAAGCGCAACCATGGGAAGCATTCCCACTACAGCAATTGCCATACGTATTCCCAACGTAGGTATGTTGACCATGTCTGTTGCACCCAGTGAAGCATCCATCGACTGGGAGAGATACTGAACATTTGTGAGCATGTTATTAAGAAGTGCCTGAATGCTGACAAACTTCTTGTCTGTCACAAAGTAAAGACTGTTCTTCCAGTCATTCCAATACATAAGTGCCTTCATGAATCCGATTGTTGCGATGATGGGCTTACTAAGCGGCAGTACCATCCTGAAGAATATCCCGAACTCCGAAAGGCCGTCCATCCTTGCGCTCTCAAGTATCTCCTGCGGTATGTTGTTCTGGAAGTAAGTTCTTGTGATCATGATGTGAAAAGCACTGACAAAAATGAAAGGGAATACAAGTGCCCAGAGCGTATTCTTTATGTGAAATAGATTGCACCAGCTCATATAGCTTGGGACCAGCCCGCCTGAAAAGAGCATTGTAAACAGCACATAAAAGCTAAGGAGCTGCTTACCCGGAAGCCCCGGAACCGTCAGCGTATAGGATATCATAGTTGTTACAACGACACTTGCAACAGTGCCAAGCAGTGTTACGACAATTGTTATCAGATATGCATGATACACACTTCCCTCAGAAAAAATGAATCTGTACGAGGTAAGATCAATATGTTTTGGAACCAGTGTATATCCGTATTTTATAATGTCCGATTCAGCAGAAACTGATGCCATGAATAAGAGCAATATCGGAAAGATGACCAAAACGGCCATTATCATGAGTACTATATGGGCAAGGATCTGAAATCCTTTATCGTTCTTTACCATTTTTTATTTCCCCCTTAAAACATTGCATTCTCTTTGCTGATTTTTTTAACAAGATTATTAGTGATCATCACAAGTATGAATCCCACCACAGACTGATAGAAACATGCTGCAGCGCTCATTCCCATATTGGCCGTATTCATAAGGCCTCTGTACACGTAAGTATCGATGGTCTGCGTCACATCAATGAGTGCTCCGCTGTTCATCGGCACCTGGTAAAAGAGTCCGAAATCAGAATTAAATATTTTGCCCACCGCAAGTATTGTAAGCGTGATGATGGTAGGAATCAGGCAAGGTATCGTTATATGAATAAAGGTATGCCACCTGCTGGCTCCGTCAAGGCTCGCGGCTTCATAGAGTCCGGGATCGATCGCAGACATGTTCGCAAGATACAGTATGCAGTTGGTTCCGGTCATCTGCCAAAGGTGGACAAACACAAGAATAAAAGGCCAGTACTTAGGCTCGCTGTAGAATGAAATCGGCTCAAGTCCCATGGGTATGAGTACATAGTTATTGATAAAACCGGTATCGCCGGCAAGAACTGCGTTGACAAGGTAAGAAACGATGATAATGGATAAAAGGCTCGGAAAAAGAATTGTTGTCTGATAGAGCTTTCTGGGAAGATTGCCCTTAAGCTCATGCAGAAGGTATGCCACCACTATGGAAACCACTGTTCCAAGTACGATGAATATAAGATTGTAAACTATTGTATTTCTCGTCATCAGCCAGGCATCAGCGCTGGAAAAAAGGAATTTAAAGTTTGAAAGACCCACCTTGGGACTACCGAATATTCCGCCCTTAACAGTATATTTCTCAAAGGCAAGTATGAGGCCACCCATGGGTATGTAACTGTTGATAAAAAAGTATATGATACCCGGAAGTGCCATCAGATAAAAGGGCAGATATTTTTTCAGCTTAACAAGAGCATTTGTTTTAGACATTTTATTTCCTCTCTAAAAAAGACACGGTGTAAGGGGTTGTTTAGCCTTGGCACCGCGTCTTTTATGTGTACTAATTCTTTACCAGATCATCACTGTGCAAGAAACGCATCAAGCTGTGCCTGCTTCTCTGCAATAACCTTATCAAGTCCCGCATCCTTAAGAGCATTTACAAACTCAGGAAGATACTGCTCTGGATCGAGAGTACCGGTCTCAAGTCCGGCCTGATATTTACTGCAGACATTATCAAGCTGCGTAATCTCATTGGTAACATTTGTCGTGTCAAAAGAAAAGCCAAGTGCAACGGACTTCTTATCACCGGTGTTGTGCTCAACAAGAAGCTCAGGGTAGTCGGGATTCTCTGTTTCCCACAGAATCCTGTTGATGTTGGAAAGGTTTGAACCAAGGTGATATGTGGATGATCCCGCATCCACTCCGTCAGGATACTTACCCATTCCGTTCTCATCAAGGACATAGTGCTTGCCCTCAATACCATAGCTTATAAGTGTGCCCACTTCCTTGTTGGACATCCAGAGATTCATAAACTTCATAGCAGCCTCAGGATGCTCTGTGTTTGACATTATCGTGTAGCATACGTTGTTATAGGTCCTTGCTATCTGATCGCCAAAAAGTGTTACGCCCATTGGCTTGTTGCATGTTGTAGACTGGTAGAAAGCTGTGTTGAAGTCAGCCTGTCCGAGTGTACAGAATGCTGCATCATTCTTGGTAAGAACAGTAAATGAATCAGTCTGTGTCTGGATATCTTTGTCGCAGTAGCCCTTCTGGTACCAGTCGTGCATTACACTGCACAGATGTGCATACTGATCGGTCTCAAATACATCTGCCACTTCCTTATCACTTGACGGATCCATCAGAACACCGTAGAAGTTTCCAAGATCATCCCATGGTCCATACTTGAAGTTCGGTGCTGTAGTGCCGTTGTTGAGTACGTAGGGCGTCATATCAGGATAAGCTTCCTTGACCGCAGCCAGGATAGGTTCCCAATCCTCAAGCTTTGTGGCCTTTTCAGCCGCCTCTGTAAGCCCAAGTGCATCAACGATGTCTTTTCTGTAGATCATACCCATCGTCCAGGAATATCCGGCATAGATCGGCACTGCATACTGACGTCCATCGATCTCGCCGCTCTTTAAGTACTCGCCCTCTCTTTCAATGATGTCCTGACCATATTCCTGGATCAGGTCTGTCATGTCATATGCAGCGCCCTGTGAAACAGCGTTGAGATATCCGCCGTAGTTGGCAAGAATATCAACGTCCTCTGTTCCGCTGAGGAAAAGTGAGTACTGCTGGAACCACTGTCCGAATTCATAAGCCTTGAACTCAACTTCTACGCCAATCTCCGGAACCGTGATCTCATTGACAGCTGCCATAACCTCTTCGATATCGTCAGCCTTTCCTCCGGTTGGAACGAAGACTTTGATCTTCTCAACTTCCTTTGGTGCATCTGCAGAAGCTTCAGTATCTGCTGATGCAGCTGTTGTTCCGGACTCAGATGCTGACTGAGCTGAACCGCACCCTGCAAGTGTCGATGCAACCATTGCTGTTGATAATAGTAATGATAAGAATTTCTTTTTCATTTCTTTTCTCCCTCCTGTTGATAGTGTAATTCTACCCAACCTGGGTAATGAAAAATATCAATATCGAAACCTCAATTTATAATTTGAGAACCTTTTTAAAAATATAACAACACTCTATAACAAGAAAAGCTGTGAAAAATGATCTCTCATCTCTCACAGCTTCTTTATTATATGTTGTCATATCAGAAACGGTTACTCCTGCATTCTGGTAAATACCAGCTCGTAGCCGTCGTCTCCGTAATTAAGTGATCTGTTCACGCGGCTGATGGTCGCGGTGGATGCTCCGGTCTTCTCAGCGATCTCAAGGTATGTCTTCTTGTCACGCAGCATCGACGCCACTTCGAACCTCTGTGACAGGGATAAGAGCTCATTCACTGTACACAGATCCTCAAAAAAACTGTAGCACTCTTCCTTGTTCTGGAGGCAGAGGATAGCTTCGAATAAATGGTCTACCGCATCAGTTCTTATTTTCTTGTTCATTTATAACGTCCTCCCGGGCACTTTATTTTAATGTAAACAATATT
>JAEEGF011454556.1_pt1 | contig 14473 bp, 7 predicted proteins | sample 9134171 | NCBI WGS metagenome assembly JAEEGF01 (sample SAMN16246542, study PRJNA631951) | gut metagenome | biome: gut microbiome; feature: rumen; material: AP-attached | host: Bos | place: Iran: Karaj | collected 2018-10
CGTAAACGAGGTCTTCAGCAAGTTCCGGGCCGACCGCTCTCAGTATTTTTCCTGCCGCCGCCTGATAGCGCTCCTCCTTCACTGACACATCTTTGAAAAATTCGTGGTATTTAATCAACCGGGTGACGCGTCTCACTGTAGCATTCGGCGCACGCAGCCTCTTCAAGATCTCTTCGCTCATCACGCTTCCGGTTTCGGCATGATTCTTGAAGTGCGTGAAGCCTTTCTTGTCGTAAGTAACGGTTTGCGGCTTGGCGACGTCGTGAAGAAGCATCGTAAGTCGAAGCCCCGTGTCGGGCGGTGAAGACGCCAGCGCGATGACAGAATGGGTGTATACGTCGAAAAGGTGGAACCGGTTGATCTGCGCGGTCTCTGACGCCCTTCTAAGCTCGGGAATTACGTTAAAAATCACTTCGCGCGCCGGCCCGAGCATGAGATCCTTCATTTTGTCGGTGTTCTCAACCGACAGGAACATGCACAGCTCCGAGTAGATCCTTTCGCAGGAGACGTATTTAAGGTCCGGACTTTTCGCCACCAGGGCCTCCAGTGTGCGTTCCTCGATCTCGAAACCGTAGACGGCCGAGAACCTGATCGCGCGCATTATCCTCAAAGCGTCCTCTTCGAATCTCTTAAACGGGTCGCCCACACATCGTATAAGTCCCGCCTTAAGGTCGTCGATGCCGCCGTGGTTGTCGACAAGCCCTCTTTTCGGCGAGAACGCCATCGCGTTGATTGTGAAATCGCGCCGCGAAAGATCCTCTGCCAGATTGGAAGTGTAAACGACGCCGTCGGGATGCCTGTGGTCGCTGTATTCGCCGTCGGTCCTGTACGTCGTAACCTCGATACCGTTCCCGTCCGACATCACCGTGACCGTGCCGTGCTTGACGCCTGTGGGAATGACCTTCATTCCTTCGAACGCCTTCCCCATCTCATCCGTGGTCGCGGAAGTCGTGACGTCGAAATCCTTCGGAACTCTTCCGAGCAGAAGATCTCTCACGCACCCGCCAACGATATACGCCTCGTGCCCGTTCTTCTCAAGCCTGTCCAGAACGTCAGTCACGTAACCGGGAATGTTCTTTTCGTCGATTTTTCTAATCTCCATTCTGATTGTCTTCCGCGCTCTGTTCGGCCTGCTTCGAATACCTCCGGCCGCACATAAAACTGTAATTGCAATAATTGCATGAACTGCACGAGTAATCAGGCGTGAATTCTCCTCCGGTGAGTTTTCCGGCGGTTTCTGCCGCTATTTCAAGGCCTTTTTCCGCATACTCTTCTAATGACGCGAATCCTTGTTCATTTTTGTCAGCCTTTTTCTTCAGCGTGTCCATTGAAAGTACTGAGGGGTCTACAGGGTATTCGGTGTGAGACTGTCTGCCGGATTTATATGTATCGCCGCTGTAGTAGTAATACGCCAATTTTACGATTTCGACATCGGAAAGGCTGTGCTTTTTCTTGAAATGTTCGATACCGTTTTCGAGTGCTTTGAAGTATATAGGAAGCTGCAACTTTCCCATTGTGGGATCGGAGGAGTTGGAGCCGCTTTTATAATCTATCAGAGCGACTGCCGCCTTTCCGTCTTCAGTTTGTTTGATATCTACTCTGTCGATTGAACCGACCAGCTTAAGCTTGACGGTTCCTCCGTTTATGGGTATTTCAAGCGGAGGCAGAACTTCATCAAAACCGTAACTGAGTTCCGCGTCGGCAGGATTGAAGCCATCATCGATTTTTGCGGACATGTGGCGCAGCTCATGGGCGCTGCTGATTTTGGCTCTGCCGGTATAAAACTGATTTTTGTTCGAGATTTCGGCAAGAAATGCGATGTCGGCAACGTCGGAGTCGTTCACGACCGTCTTGACCGCGTCCTCGACGTAGCCGTTCCAGTCTTCGAGTTTCAAAGTCCGGAAATCCGCTTGCTTTGAAACGGCGCTTTTTACGGCTGTTTCGAATATTTTGTGCATGAATGATCCGAGCGTATTATACTGAACCGAACCGTCTTCACGCTCTTTGAGGGCTGCGATCTTTTCAAGAAAATACTTGTACGGACACTCGCGGTACGTGTCAAGCGAAGTTACGCCGGTCCTGAACGAATCTTTGATATGCAGAAGACTTTTGACCAATTCCGGATCGAGGGCAACTTTCTTCGCCTGATCAAGCGGATCGTCTTCAGTTTCTTTATCAAGCAATACGAGCCTCTCCGTCCGCCCGGTTTCTTCGAAAAGCCGCTCAATCGAGTCAAGCGCCGCGGCGCGGGTGACCTCGTTCCCTTTTTCGTCGGTAAGTGAATAGCTGATGTAGAGCTTTTCGCTTGCGGCGAGAATTTTAGAGTAGACGTTAAACTGCATCAGCAGCGTCCGCTCCAGAGAGTTGTACGAGGTTCGTCCGCCGACATTCTTGATCGCCTCGCGCTCGGTATCGCCCAGAAAGCTGTCGTCGGGCGGTTCGGCCGGGAAGCAGCCCTCGTTCGCGCCGAGAATCATGATGACCTTCTTGTCGAGATAAAGCGAGCGGTCGATGTCGCCCACCTGCACGCAGTCCGCGAATGAAGGAATCGATCCCACCAGGAAACAGGAGACCGCCGCCATCAGCGCGTCGTCAGTGAACGTAAACAAAGCATTCCTGCCCTTGGATATGTCTCCGATCGCAAGTCGGCACTCATCGATAATGTCGACGAAAACGTTCCAGGTTCTCACAAGCTCCGGGTCGCCGCCTTTATCAAGCTTCGAAAGCTGCGAGAAGTTCTCGTCAAGCCCCACCCCTGCCGCAAAATCCAGGAACAGATTTAGCGCGTCTCCGACCGTATCTGCCTGTTTCGCCCTGATTAGAATCCCGTCGCTGTCGTTGCAGAACAGATCAAGCAGTTTTTCGGCGGCGGAAACGTGCGAAGGCTTTTCTTTGGCGTTTTCGTACTTCTTCGAAAGCCTTTCTACGCATTTTGTAAAGCTCTTTTGGGAGCGAACGTTTGCGGCCATAAAAGCGTTTTCGAGAACGTCCGCGTCGTCTCTTGTAATTGCCACGCCGTCGCACGCGACAAGACCGGTTCTGATAAGCGCCGTAAGAGTGTTTTTGTTGAGTTCGCCGGCACAGATTCTCAGGAAGGCGTCAGCGAGTCTGATGACCGGATGCCCCGACCTTTCGAGTCTGGCGTCGATAAACGTGGGAATGTTCCTGCCCTTGAAAACCGCGTCTGCAAGGTACTGCTTCGTGTCGAGCGAAGGAATCGCAACCGCTATATCCGACCAGCCGTATTTTCCGCTCGCGACAAGAGATTTAATATAGTTCGCGGCAGCCTCAAGTTCGTGGTAGAATTCACCCTCCGCCGCGAATATGATGTCGTGCGGTTTGTCTTTGTTTTTGAGAAGGGTTGAGTTTTTGGGAGCGATCTTGCCGTAGTTTTTGCTGAGGTGGTAAAGTTCGTCCGAGTTGGAAAATCTGGATTTCTCAGCAGCGTTGTTAACGAGACTGACTTTCTCGAAAACGTTCCCGGATGATTCAAGCGTGTCCTTAAGCGTTCTGATTGTCTCCTTCGGACAGCCGAAAAACGACGACTCGTAGTCCGGTTCGAAGCAGTAAATTGACATGCTGTTGCACTGAAGAGAGATTTCTTTTAATATCTCAAGCTCCACCTTTGTAAAGCCGCTGAAACTGTCAACGAACACGTTGCTGCCGGTGACGCAAGTTTTGCCGCTCTTTATCAGCTCAATCGCCTCGCCGGCCAGAAGCTGCGCGTCCGCGTATTTCCCGGTCAGCTCATCCGTGAACGACTTTTTGATCAGAGCGATGTCGCGGAGTTTGTCCGCAGTCATTTTGTCCTCTGCGTGAGTCTGTTCGTACTCCGCGGCGGCGTTTTCCAGCGTTGAAGAGTCGACAAGATACTTCTCGAGTTCGGTAACGGTTGATCCGAGCTTCGCGACAGCAAACGGCTTTTCCTGCGTACTTTTGAAATATTTCAGCTTCTTTTCGTTGTTTTTCAGAACTTTTACGAGAAGCATTGCCCTCATCGAAGGCGTCAGCGGAATTCCTGTTCTCCTGTTGCTGTCGCTCAGGATTTTATAGATAAGCCTGTTGAAGCTGATAACTTCGGAGGCGATTAGTCCGCCTGTTTCCGCGGAAGCCAGAAGCTTGTTCTCGATCTCGACGGTCAGCTGTTCGGGAACGATCAGAAAAGAATGCCTTTCGGGAAACAGAACGTCACCCTTCGAGGCAGACGCCAGGAATTCTTTTATCGCGTTATATGTCTTTCCGCAGCCCGCAGGCCCGGTGTATATCGTGATTTTACCCATTTTTAGCGCTTTCCTGAGGCCGCACGTTAAATTGCGGCCGGCTTAAACCAAATCAAAGAAAATCCTCGCCGACTGTGAGCATCGGACTTCTGTAGAGTCTTGCGTCATCGAAGGCGCGCTGCCTTTCGGTGAGCGTTCCCTCTTTCACTTTCGCCAGCGCGTCCTCCATCTCGTAAACCTTCGCGTCTATGTCGTCCATCTCGTGGAGAATAAACGCCTCGGGAATCCTGGGAGTAACGGAGCTGCCGAACTCCGGCTTGCCGTGGTGCGACAGAATCATATGCGTAAGGAGAACCATGACTTCAGGGTCGGTGCCGAGTCTCTTTCCGTAGTCCTCGATTATCATCGCGCCCCGAATTATATGCGACACCAGAGCGCCGTCGACGGTCATCTCCTTGAGAAGGCCGTTGTCGTTCTGGACGTACTCATACAGCTTTCCGATGTCGTGAAGCGCCGCACCGCAGAGCAACAGGTCCTTGTTGAGGAATCTATACGCCTGGTACATATAGAAGCAGCCGCGCATGACTCCAATCGTATGTCTGAGCAGTCCGCCGATCTCCGCGTGGTGGAACGAAATCGCTGCCGGCCAGGTGAGAAGCTTCTCTTTGTAGTCTTCGTAAACCGTCAGCGTTAGCTTTTTCAGGTCGTCGTTATCGACGTATTTTTCGATATACGCAATTACTTCGCGGTACATCTCCTCTCCGCTCTTCGGGCTTGACTTGATGAAGTCCGAAAGCCCTACTCCGTCGCTTTCCTGCACCTTCCTGATCTTCCTGATGTTGAGCTGGATCTTTTCCTGGTATGACTCTGTTTCGGATTCGACAAAGACTATATCGTTTGCCGCAAATGCGCCGAGCTCCGCGCGCGACGGCGCCCAGTAGTTGGCGGAAATTTTTCCGGATCTGTCCTTAAGAACGAAATTCAGATACTTGTCGCCGGATTTTTTCTGCTTGACTGATACGCTTTCTATCATCAAATACAGATTTGCGGGGCCGCCCGCGATGAGTTCGTTTATTTTTACCTGTTCCATTTGTCTCTCCCGGTGATTTAATTTGCAAAAGGCAACAGCCGCTTTTAAACGCGGCCGCTGCCTTGGTTGTTTATGCCGTCATCCGCGGTGTCATTGTTTGATTACCACTTATAGTCGGCTTCGGACCAGTTGAACTCGGCCGGCGGTTCGACAACGTGGACCGTAACCGTGTAGGAGTTCTTCGGGTCGTCTCCGATCTGAGCCGTAATGACCGCGTCGCCGAGACCCTTTGCCTGGAGCTGTCCGGTCTTTGTAACAGTGACTATTCCCGTGTCGCTGGAGGTGTAAGTGACGGGATAATGCTCGGACGGTACCATTGCAGGATAGTCGGCGTGTTTCTTGGTTGAGTCATTGTAGCACTCTCCCCAAGTGTCGTCGACGAACTTTACGAGGCCCCTTACCTGCGGCTTGTGCTTCGCGCCGTTGGCCTTGCCATTATAGATCGTCATCTCGGGCTGAACCGCAGTAACGCTCTCGATAGCCGGGAAAGACTGATCAAACACGAAGTTCTCGGGATAGACGTAGACCTTGAAAGTTATGCTGTAGCCTTCGTAAGTGGCTGTAACCTCGGTTTTGCCCTCTTTAAGCGCAACGATCTTCTTGCCGTCGAATTTGATGAGCGAAGTGTCGTAATTCGAGAATGATATTTTTGCAACGTCTGCATCCTCGACAATCTTGTGCGTCTTGATGTTCGAGTCGATCCACGCGACGTCGAGATCGCCGTAAGTAGACCCCGAGTTGACTTTCACAAGGTGAGGAAGCGTCGTAAGTCCCTCGGGAACCGGGTTCTCTACAGGAGGCCAGAACGCGTCTGTGATGAGTACGTTCTTGTCGCTCTTGGATTCTTTTCTGAGGTCGCCCTGGTACGTCTCAAGGTTGATGAAAACGAATCTTGTCGCCCACTTGCCCCAGAAGTCGTTGCCGACGCCGGGAGCGAACGCGTAACCGAGCATCAGGTTGTCCTTGAGCTGGATGTGGCCGTTGGAGCGCTTAGAAATACCCATATTGTGGCACATCTGGGCGATATTCTTCTTGATGAACTCTCCTTTGATGAAATGGATGCCGTCCTTGGACTCGTAGAGCTGAATGCCGCTGTTGGCAGTGAATCTGTTGTAAGTCTGAACGCCGAGGAAAAGGCCGACGTCTTCACAGTAGCAGACGTCGAACTGGTCGCCTGTCTTCTTGAAGGCCATGCCCTTGAATTCCATCGTCGCGGGCCAGTTTTCGGAGGTAGAATCCGCGATCGAAACGTACTCGTATTCACCCACGTCGGAAGCCCACGTGTAGTAAATGTAGAGTTTGCCGTCAAGCTCCACGAAGCTCGGCTCGCCGGCGCCCCATGATGCGTCTGCTTCGTTGTAGTAAACGATAGGCTGCGGATCGCCGCCCCAGCCGTTTCCGTTCCACTTCTCGTACGGTCCGTCTGGCTTTCTCGAACGGGCTACGAAAACGTTGTTGTTGATACCGCCGTTCGTGCTTACGATCGTCGAAGTGTAGCCAAGGTAGTACCAGCCGCCGAAATAAATTACGCCGGGGTCGCATACCGAATAGTGGTCCATCGAATCGGGAGTCGGCTGAAGAACGAGCTTCTCTTCCGACCAAGTCTTGCCGCCGTCGTCGGAGTGCTTCCACGTAAACCAGTCCCACTCGCCGCTCGTTCCGGGCGTGGCGAACCAGGCGTCCATAGTTCCGTCGGGATAGTACAAAATGCTCGGAGCGTATCTGTAGCCCCACTTGCCCTCAACCGCGCAGTAAACGTTGAAGCCGGTGTCGACGGTCTCGAAGTGGAAGTGGGTGTTCTCGGCCGGCTGAACTCTCGGAAGCTCGTCGTCGAATTCGCGTCCGGGCATTATCTCGTCGGGAGTCGGCTCCTCTGACGGATTGTTCGGATCATCTGTCTTCCCGGGATTGTTTCCGGGCGTTACGGTGCAGGACGTAAGCAAAAGCAGAGAAAGAATTCCGCTAATTATAATCATGAAAATTCTTCTGAGTTTTGACATGAAAATACCTCCGGTATGAATATGTGTTGTCGGTTGTCGCCAACTGTGTTCATTATACAATTCTTCGCGCCGGATTTCAAGGTCGGATTTTAAATTGCGCGCTCATAGCGCGCAAAATATTTAGTTAATCGGGAATGAGTTTCGGCAGTCGCTTAGAGCTATAAAAATCCCGCCTCACCTGACGCGGAGAGACGGGAAAGTTCGCTTGTAATAATATGTCGCTTGATTTACCCGAAATAGAATTCGTTGAACACGGAATCCTGCGGCAGCTTGAGCTCGCGAACGCTCTTCACGCCCGCAATCGCGTCGATCGGGATGACCGTTGAGACTGTCTTTCTCTCCTCTTCCGTCAGATTCTCCGCCATTTCGGCGATCTTCGAGCAGAGGTAGAAAATCTCGTAAACGTAGGAGGAATTAAAGAAATAGTCGGCGTATTTTTTCTGCGGCTTGATGTACTTTTCTTCGCCGTTCCTGACGCTCGGCCACATCTCCAGCGTTCTTAAAATGTCCGCGTTTCGCGTCTCGAAATCGCGGTTGGTTCTGCGCATGAACCTGACCGACTGTGGCGTGATTCTCGCCTTTGAGCCGCTGAACGAGTACGAGTCAAACGGGCAGATGTAGATCTTGTACTTGAAATCCGCCTTGAAACCGTTAAAAATCTTCGGGTTCATCGTCTGGATGCCCTCGACGATGAGGAGGTCCTTGCCCTTCCTGACAATCTTGCCGCCCGCGCCCTGCAGCTGCTTTCCGATCATGAAGTCGAACTTCGGAAGCATCACCGTCTCGCCCGCGATAAACTTCTGCACGCAGGATTTAAACTTGGAAACGTCGAACGCGTCGACGCACTCGTAGTCCACGTCGTTGGAACCGGGCGGAATCAGGCCCATTTTCACCTGTCTGTTCTTGGTGTACTCCGAGTCGTGGTAGAAGTTGTCCAGCGACAAAAGCGAAACGTTGACTCCGGTCGAGCGGATCTTGTCGGCGAGGCGCTTCGAAAAAGTGGTCTTTCCGGATGCGGAAGGTCCCGCGACGAAAATGACGCCCACGTATTCGCTGAGCGACTTGGTGCCGGCATCGAGAACTCTCAGAAGGTTCTCGTACTGAAGGTTTACCGCGTACTCGCCTGTCGTCACAAGCGCCTCTATTCCGTTCTTTTCGACGTAGCCGGTCAAAAATTCAATATTGTGATCCATATATGATTCTCCTTTGTAGAAAGTTGTTTATTCTGTCCTGAGGGCTTCCACAGGATCCTTGTGCGCCGCCGACCTCGACGGGAACAGCCCCGCGATAAGCGTCAGCAGCATACTTATTATAACGAGCACAATGCATGCCTGCCACGGTAGCACGGCGTTTATCGTGCCGATATTCGTGTAATAGTGAATGATTATGTTGACGGGAATGCAGAGCAACAGCGAAGCGCCGATGCCGATAATTCCCGAAATCAGTCCGATAATAAGGGTTTCGGCGGTGAATACGCGGGAGACGTCGTTCTTGGAAGCGCCGACAGACCTCAGTATTCCGATTTCCTTCGTGCGTTCGAGCACGGAAATGTAGGTGATGATTCCGATCATTATAGAAGAAACTACCAGCGAGACTGCCACGAACGCAATCAGAACGTACGAAATCGCGTTGATGATCGTCGTAATTCCCGACATAAGCGCCGCGACGTAGTCGGTGTACGAAATCCGGTCGTCCTTTTCGACGCCTTCGTTGTATTCGGAAATCATTTCCGCGATGGTGTCCTTGTCCTCGAACGATACCGGATAGATTCTTATATAAGCCGGACTTTCGGTGTCGAGAATGCCGAGGGTCTCGAGGTTCTTGTCGTAAGTGTTCTCCGAGACTTCCGATTTCGAAATCAATACGTAATACTCCGCGAGTTTTGACGTGTCCGCATTCTTGATCTCTTCGTCAAGTGCGGCGGCAAGCTTCCTCTCGGCAACCGCTTCGTCACCTGCGGCCCGTTCCGCGTAAAGCGCGTCGGTCATCGTGTCAAGGACACGGTCGTAAAACACCGAAAACGAAATGTCGTCAAGGGACGCAAGGTAGGCCGCAGCAGTCTCCGCCGGCATCGCGCCGATTTCGTTCCAGTAATTGAGTATCAGCGCGGTCGCTTTTTCACGTCCCGGGTTCATCGCGAGGATCATCTGCTTGAAGAGTTCGTGTTCCTCGGCAGTGGGGGTTGTGATTGTGGCTTCAATCCTGCTCTCCGCTTCCTTCGCGAAATTCTCGCGGATCGTCTGCTCGGCGCCGTCCCTGATCATCGCGAAGAGCTCCTCGTCGGTGTAGGATTTCAGGTAGTCGGAAATGAACGAGACGTCGAGGCCGTAGTTCTCGGCAATCATCTTTTCCGCTTCCTCGCGGTTGTCGGTAACGATTATCTTCTCAAGCTGCTCTTTAATGTATTCCTCGTCCGGCGTCGTCACAATCTTCCTGAAGAGCGCCGCTTTTTCGGCGTCGGTCATATTCCCGACGGCATCTTTTGTCTTCGCGGCTTTCTCTTCATCGGTAAGCACGTCCTCCTCGATCGTGAACGGTTTTCCGGTCAGAATATCGAAATTGCTGCCCTCGGATTCAAGAAGCGCCTTCGCGGCAGGCGATTTTGAGTTGTTTTCGATCACGTAATCCGTGAGCAGCTTAGTGTAGCAGAAAACGGCCGAGGCGGAAATTCCGGTCGAAGTCGCGTCAGGGTTCTGCTTGATAACGCCGCAGATGTTGAGTTTAAGGCCGTTCCTGACGATCATCGACAGGAGCGATTTGTCGTCGCCCGAGTACTGAAACACACCGTCGCCGTCCTGGTCGGTGTAAAGGTCCGCCGGAAGAACCATCATTATTTCGGCGGTCGCCAGGTCTTCGTATGGAATATAATGCGTCTCGTTTTCGATTACGGTTCTTGACATCGCCGCAGCGATCATTTTCCGAAGCTCGTCCTCGCCCATCAGCCCAAGCGTGTAAAACGCGAGGTCGTTGACCTCGTTGTTTCTGTCGACGACGATCACAATGTCTTCGGGGTTTTCGGGCCAGCGTCCGTACAGAAGGTCGTACTGGTCCTTGATCATCTGTGACACAATTTCGCCGTCCTTGCCGGGAAGGAGCTCGTGCCACAGTGAGAATGAACTGCCGCCGGATTCGGACTGTGAAAAGATGGAATACATACCGCTGTCGCTTCCCGCCGCGCTGTAGAGGGTGGATAGATCGGTCGAACGGTATTCCCCGTTTTCGTCCTTGACAAAAGTTTTGAGACTCAGATTGTAGCCGTAGCGCACGGCTGTGACGACGTCGTAAAGTCTTGTCTCGCTATTTCCTTTTCTTCCGTTTCGGTTCTCGGCCGGTCCCTTTGCCATTTCGGCGTCGAGCCATTTTTTGAACGGAACCAGGTTGTTCGTGTTCTTAGTAGCGCTGAAAAACGCGTTGAACATGTCGTACGCCTGCGAACTTGAATAAATCATTCCGGGTTCGTGGGGCTCTTTTTCGGCGGTGTTGTCGGCCATCTGCGCAATGATAGAAGAAAGGTCCACCTCCTCCGCCTCGATCGAAATCGGGTATGAAGAAAGCGTGTCTTTCTGCACGTTGTCGATGAACCGGTTGACGCCTGTTGACATCGCAAGAATCAGCGCGATACCGATGATGCCGATACTGCCCGCGAACGCGGTCATGAACGTTCTGCCCTTCTTTGTCAGAAGGTTGTTGAACGACAGCGACAGCGCGGTTAAGAAGGACATTGAAGTGCGCTTTTTGCGGCCTTTGGAATAGTTGGCGCGTGAATTGTTGTCAGCGTTTTCAGGCGAAGTTTTCGCGTCTTCTGAACCGTCCGGGGCGTGTTCTTCCTCATCACCTGAAGAGACTCTTTGAGCGGCTTTTTCCGCCTCCACAATAAGTCCGAAGTGTGCGTATTCGGCCTCCGTGTAGTCCTCGGAAAGCATTCTGAAACGCTTTGCAGCCTCTTCGATTATTCCCTTGTTTTCGGTAAAAACGGGCAATCCGTCTGTGCTTTCCGGCGATTCGTTTACAGACTCTGTTTCGCCTGAAGGAGCGGCCTCAACGGTCTTGCTTGAAACATTCTGTTTTTCAATTACAGGGACGTTGGGTTCGTCGGAAATGACGCAGCCGTCCTTAAGCTTTATGATCCTCGTTGCGTACTTCTCCGCAAGCTCCGGGTTGTGCGTCACCATAATGATGAGCCTGTCCTTCGAGATGCCGGAGAGTATCTTCATGATCTGCTCAGAGGTCTTGCTGTCGAGTGCTCCGGTTGGCTCGTCGGCAAGAAGTATTTCGGGGTTGTTCACGAGTGCGCGCGCAATTGCGACACGTTGCATCTGACCGCCGGACATCTGGTTCGGTTTCTTGCTTTTCTGATCGGTCAGCCCGACGCTTTCAAGCGCCTCGTTGACGCGTTTTTTACGCTCCTTCGACTTGATTCCGGCAAGCGTGAGCGAGATCTCCACGTTGGAGAAAACTGTCTGGTGCGGGATGAGGTTGTAGCTCTGGAAAACGAACCCGCAGGAATGATTCCTGTAGGTGTCCCAGTCCCTGTCCCGGTACTTTTTGGTGGAACGGCCTTCAATGATCAGGTCGCCCGAATCGTATCTGTCGAGTCCGCCAATGACGTTGAGAAGTGTCGTCTTGCCGCAACCCGAAGGTCCGAGGACGGCAACAAACTCGCTCCTGCCGAAGCTGAGCGATACGTTTTTGAGCGCCTCCACCTTCTGTCCTGTCAGCTTATATGATTTTGAAATATCTGCAAGTTGAAGCATAACGACCTTCCCCGGTGTTGTTCCGGATAATTATACTAAATAAACCTTGAAGTTTCTATAAGAATCTCAAGCGAAAACAACGCTTCTTTTGTCGAGAAAGGCGCCTGCCGTGAAAGACAGGCGCCGCAAATCAATAATTCAGTGCAGCTTGACTGCTACTTGAAAAGGGAAATCCGTTTATAATTCCTGATCAGATCTCCGGAATCTCGATCTCGATTTCTCTGCCGAGCTCGGAAGATTTCACGATACCGTCGATGATCGCCTGGTTGTAGAGAATCTGCGAGGACGGAACAGGCGCGGGAAGGTTGTGACGGCAGGCGTCGATGAACGAGCGTACCTTCTCGTAGAAGAGACCTCTGGGAAGCTCGGGAAGCAGCGGCAGCTTGACCTCCGCCTGGAGTCCCGCGACGTCCTTGTAGAGCGTCATCTGTCCGCCTACGGAACCGTTCCAGCACTCTGTGGAAGGAATTCTGAGCGCGCCTTCGGTACCGAGAATGATCGTGTCGCCCGGGGTGTTGATGTGGGAAGCCCAGGAGGTGATGAAGTCGACAACGATGTCGCCGTCAAGTCTGATGAATCCGGCCGCGAAGTCGTCAACGTTGAACCTCTTTGCGTCGGTGGGGTTGTTGTATTTCGGGTTGGGTCCGAAGAAAGCCGACTTGTAACCGGTGACCGTGAGCGGCTTCGGGTAGCCGATAGCGTTGAGCACCATGTCGAGAGCGTAGCAGCCGATATCGCCGAGCGCGCCGATGCCGGCCGTTCTCTTTTCGATGAACGTGGAGTTCGGAATGCCTCTTCTTCTGCCGCCGCCGATTCTGATGTAGTAAACCTTGCCGAGCTCGCCCGCCTCAACGATGCGCTTGATCTCCTGCATGTTGCGGTCCATTCTGGGCTGGAAGCCGATGGAGAGAAGCTTTCCGGATTCTTTCTCGGCTTTACAAACTTCAATCGCCTCTTCTGTCGTGACCGTGAAGGGCTTTTCGAGAAGAACGTTTACACCGTGCTTTAAAGCGTAGATTGTGCACTCCGCGTGGGTCGCGTTGTAGGTGCAGACGGAAACGCCGTCAAGCTGCTCGTTGTCGATCATCTCTTTGTGAGAGGGATAGAAATGAACTTTGCTGAGGTCGAAGCCGTATCTCTTCGCGAATCTCTCGGCTTTTCCGGGAATGAGGTCAGCCATCGCGACGACCTCGACGTCTTCCATGTCTCTAAGAACGAGAGCGTGGGACTCGGCTATCCAGCCGGTACCGATAATACCGTATCTGAACTTTCTGTCGGCTTTCTCGGCCTCTTTCTCAACTGTGGGTGTAAAACTGTTCAATACCTGATCTGACATATTAACCTCCGAATTTATATGTTTATCGTTTTAATGTAATCAATACTCATTTTCGCGCACTCAAGCGGAGTTTTTCCTAGAGAAGGCATGTCCTGCTCGACAACTATCCAGTCCGTACCTGCCTCGTGCGAAGCCTCGAACAGACCGGGAACGTCCTGAACGCCGTAGCCGACAGGTCTGAAGCCGAAGGCCTCCTCCGCGTTTCCGTTCTTCTGATCGCCGTCGTCAATACCGATCAGCGCGTACATTTTCGCCGGCTTCTTTCCGGGCATTACGAAGTCCTTCAGGTGGACCACGGGCGACCTTCCCGCGTATTTCCTGATGTATTCCGCAGGATCCGCGCCGCCAACGTTCACCCAGCAGGTGTCCAGCTCGGTGGCGAGAATGTCCGCGGGAACTTCGTTATAAAGAATATCGAGTGCGTACTCGCCGTCGATTTTGACGAATTCAAAGTCGTGGTTGTGGTACAGAAGCTGAATGCCGTACTTTTTGCAGACCGCGCCGAGAATTTTGGCGCCTTCGATGACTTCGTTGAATTTCTCGTGTCCGGGTCTGTACTCCTCGGTGAGATAAGGAATCGCAATATAGCGCACGCCGATTTCCGCGTATTCGGAAATCGTGCCTTCGGGATCATTCATCATGTCGGTGAACGGAATGTGGGCGGAAACGGGAACGAGTCCGTACTTTTCGCAGAGCTCTTTCGCCTCTTTTGCGGTCTTCCCGCAGAGACCCGCGAACTCCACGCCGTCGTAGCCCATTTCAGCGACAGCCTTAAGCGTGCCTTCAAAATCGGCCGCCAGGTCGTCCCTCACCGAATAAAGCTGAAGTCCAATCGGAAATTTATCCATATATACCTCCGTTTTGTGAACCGGCTGCAAAAATAAGTGTATATTTTCGGTCCGGCAAATGATATAATTATTGTACCATTTCCGTCCGGCGATTTCAACCGTTTTTGAAAGGGTTTGGCCTCTTTCAAGATTTTTTCAGCCGGAAATTTTTAACAGAAATCGGAGGTTTTCATGAATAGATTGTTTCGTGTTACTGCCCTGGTGTTGACGGCCTTTTGCGTCTGC
>JAEEGF011296265.1_pt1 | contig 14471 bp, 11 predicted proteins | sample 9134171 | NCBI WGS metagenome assembly JAEEGF01 (sample SAMN16246542, study PRJNA631951) | gut metagenome | biome: gut microbiome; feature: rumen; material: AP-attached | host: Bos | place: Iran: Karaj | collected 2018-10
GAAAGTGGTTTTATGTCAGAAACGGCTATGTAGATCAGAAGATACCCTATCCAAGCGAAGAGTCCCATCGCTATGACATCTATATGAATGGGGACGGCATCAGTTACATCGAGCTGATGGCCATGCTGAACAAGGTTAATTTGTTCTTTAATACTCTTATATGCAGAAGATAGTACTTGTGCTATTTCTCTAAATGGCAAAACAATTAAAACTGGTAATTATATACCTGTTGGCACTTGAGTGCCTCAAGGATTTATTATATTGACGTTTCATAGGGTGACTGATGTCATTGCCCTCACCGTCCTTCAAACCGCTCACCTGCGGTCTGTTATCTCTTCAACCTTTTCCTCAATGCCTACCAAGGCTTGAGGATTTAAGGCAAATCTCTTGATGTTTATTGCAGCATTAACGTCCCTGTCGTGGTGCTTACCACAAATAGGACAAACCCATTCTCTGTCCTTCAATGTCAAATCATTATTGACATAGCCACATTTGCTGCAAGTCTTTGAACTTGGTTCAAACCTACCAATAAATATCACGTTCTTTCCAAACCAGTCACTCTTGTACTTAATTTGTCTCACAAATTCTCCCCAAGAGGCTGATTGTATCGCCATTGCAAGGTTATGATTCTTCATCATGCCTTCAACGTTAAGGTTCTCAAGGCATATTGTATCATATCGTCTTACAAGGTCTGTTGTTAACTTATGAAGAAAATCTGTACGCATATTGGTTATCTTTTTATATTGCCTAGCAACCTTCAATCTCATTACGTTATGACGGTTTGAGCCTTTCTGAGTCCTTGCAAACCTTTGTTGCAGCAATGCAAGTCTTTCCTTGCAATGCTCGTAATATTTTGGATTTGAGTATTTAGTTCCGTCAGATAGAATTGCGTAGTCCTTGATGCCAAGGTCGATTCCAACACTTGTTCCTTCAGAAATCTTGGCTTTCGATTTCTGAGGTGTATTATCCTCAACCACTATTGTACACCAATTTTCTCCACACTTGTTCCTACTGACAGTTAATGTTCCAATCTTTGACGTTGACAAGTCAAATGGCTTGTTATAACAGGGTTTAACCCATCCACATTTTGGTATTCTCACTTTCCAATTGTCGAAGTCAAACTTAACTGCGTTCAGGTATTTTGAACAATCTTTTGACTTTCTTTTTGACTTGAACTTAGGAAATCCTTTTTTTGCTTTAAAGAACTGTGTATATGCATTGTCAAGGTTTCTAAGTGACTGCTGTAAGCACTCATTTGGCACGCCTTTAAGCCACTTATGTTCTTCCGTATTTTTCAATACAGTTAGTTCTTTTGCAAGTTCAAAGTATGTAATGGTTTTATGTTCATTTGTCCAAGCTTTTGTTTTTTTGTCAAGTCCCCAATTGTATATGAAACGAGTACAACCGAAGGTTTGCAACAATTGATGTTGTTGCTTATATGTTGGTTTGATTTTGTATTTGTATGCTCGTTTCATAATATATTGATAGTTTTGTACTTTATTCTATCAATAAATATCACGAACTTTCAAAAAGTGATGGAAAATACAACAGTTTTTTCAAATAAAGTTAAATCCCACTGAGATTTTTGTTATTTCTCAGTGGGATTTTGTAATTTTGCATTTGATAAAATAAGCAGTCTTAGTGCTGCATTCTAAATTCATATTATTATGAAAAAAGAAATTTTATTAAGAAAGTTGGTTTGTGGCAAAAAAAGAAAAAACGGTGAAACCTTATGTATAAGGAATTGCCACTTCAAAGAAGTCTCTATTTGATGAGACGAATGATTCAATTAGGGTTAACGCCTTAAATTGAATTATCTAACCACAGCCAACAGACATTAAAACCTATTGGGTTCTGCCCTCGTTGTTCACAGCAGCGAGGGTTCTTTATAATAAATATAGTTAATTCTTTGTATATTTCAATAATAAAGACTATTTTTGCAATGAAATGATATTTATATGAAAATATAATATCAAAATGAAGCAATTGATTAAGCTAACAGAGAGTGATTTACACAGTATAGTTAAGCAAGTAATAAATGAAGCGATAGAAGAAACAGATGTTGTTCGTTTAGGTAAAAAGAGTGGTCTTGCAAGGAAATGCCAACAAGCATATGATAATGGTTCGATTCACAAGATAAGACCAAATGGCAGTGTTGAAAGTAATAACAAAAGGGCTATGAATTCAAGAGTATCATCAAGTGAGTTAACGCAATCATTTAAAGAGTTGTTAGGCAACAATGAGCCTATCTTATATTTGAATGTGATGTCTTTTCAAGAATGGTTAGGTCAAGCTGTATTTCAGATAGAAGAAATACAACAAGTAGACTATGATGGAATAGTTATGAATGGTAAATATATAAACCAAGATGACCAAACATCAGTAAATATGACGCTAATTTTAAGGAATGATTATTCTTTAAAACAACCACGTCAGCCCAAAAAGATTCAATATGAAATTAGAAGAGGTAATAGTCCTGAAGGAATAAGTAATCGAAAAGTATTACAAACTCTTGTTGATTTTAAAGTAAAATATAATTATAATAGATTTATATCTTTGGCATAATCGTGTGGTTTAGTGCCAACAGGTATATAGTTCCCTTAAAACTTCCATATTAAGGATTATGACTTATAGGAAAGGTGATTCCGCTCAGTCAGTTCTATGACATTACCATTACCACATGTAGAATAAACCTTGAAAACAAGGAATCTGTAGATGTGTTTGCGCGTATGTCTATACCCTATACAGTATGGTTATAGCCTAATATGCGCTTTTCCTGTATGCTATACAGAAAAAGGCGCGCTTGCCTGCCCCAAATGAGCAAGCTCGGGTTGCGAATGTAGTTCAATTGAAAACTGGAGTGACGTGCCTTCGCTGACATCGTCACCCCAGTTACTGTTTTGCGAATGCTAACGTGCGCTGCTTCTCTCAGATTTCAGTATCCGTTTGTTCGTAGCGTTCCACATATTCCCATTGCCTGTCACGCAAATAGACAAACAGGTATGAGCGCGAGGCAGGGCTGCCCTGCATCCGCTGGGCGTGAGCGAATGCTGCCCTCCGGTCTTCTTCAGACAGTTTCTTCCAAAGTTCGAATGCCTGCAAACCGTTGGTGCCTGTCTTGTCGTAGACTGCCTTCAATCGCTCAAAAGACTGGGCTGCATCGTCTGCTGCATTCACATCAGACACCACCTCATCAGCGTCTGCATCAGTCGGTCCTCCTTCAGCGTCCGCTGGAACTTGTACTGGCTCGCAGACTGTCTTTCTCGTTACGGAGGAAGGTTTCGCAGGACTCTTCGCCGTCCTGCATCTGGCATTCTCGCTGCACTTGTGGCTTTTCACCTCGGCAACCGTCCGCTGGGCGTCGAGGTCCTGGGCTATCAGCCCGAAGTACGTTTCCAGTCGGATGTCATCCATCGGAGGTTTGACACCTTTGGTGACGTAGGCCACAACGGCCTTCACCAGCTTCCCTACTTCAGTGGCCGGACGCTCACATGCCACTACGAGCACGTTCGCTAGAATTGGGATGCGTTCAAGTGGTTTCATGCCTGTTCCGTTTTAGGGGTTTGACATTCGTGTTCCCTCCGCCAGTCCGACTTGACGGGCTTGCGGCGGTGCGAGGCGAGAATGGCCTCATTCTGCTCCTCTGCGGTCATCGGCACGCTGTTCCTCCGGTTCACCTCGAGGTACTTGTCCAGCTCATCACTGTAGAGCACCCACCGCTTGCCTGGCTTGGATGCCGGCACTTCTCCCCGCTGCAGCTTCTGGTAGAGGGTGTTCAGCGGCATGCGCAGATAGTCTGCTGCCTCCTCTACGTTCATCGTGCGACGCGTGCGCTGCACCCTTTGCTGTGTTTGTCCTTTCTGAAGGTCGGACAGCAGTACCTTCATGCCGGCCACTTCATCCCGAAGCCCGGCAACGACCATCGGAAGGTCGTTGAATGTAAGTGGTTCATTACTCATATACATACACGACCCTTTAGTGGAATCGTGCTGCAAAGGAACCCAGTTACGAATCGGAGGGCAAGCCACTTTTTAAAAACAGGTTCATCACGAAACAATCACGCAGTTGAGCCTCTTTTTGGGCTGTTATTCGTGGATAAAACAAGATTTAGAAGCGGATTTGACAATATCGAACATGTAAGTATAATGAATGACAATTGGGATTTTGGCTGTTTTGGGGTAAGATTTCAGCTCAAAAGGGCATAGGCACAACAGAGCCACACCAGAGTTTGATATCTGATGTGGCTCCTAAATATGATGTCTAAGTATTGATGCTGACGAACTGAAATCTTACTCAGGCTTTACAGGTGTAACGTCCGACCCGCCGTCACCGCCTTCATCGGGTGCAGGCTCCGGCTCCACGTCCTCGCCCTTCTTTTTCTTACGGCTCTGTGCAATCTGCTCCTCAATCTTCTTGATGTCCTGATTGTAGAACTGCGCGGCCTGCGAAATCTGCTCCTCGGGCTGAATCTCCTGCACGGCATTGATGTAAGTGACGAATGCACGGTAGTGGGCATCCAGAGCCTCACGAGCCTGCTTCAGTTCGCCCACGATGATGGTCGATTGCTCCTCGCTGCGGGCAGCCATCAGGGAGATGATTTCCGTCGTCAACTGCTTCAGTCGCGTGTTCAGTTCCGTCAGTCCCATCGCTGCCAGGTCAGCCTGCAGCGCCGCCTCACTTGTAAAACGCTGCTCCATGTTCTGAATCTTCGCGTTCTCGGCCACCAGCGCCTCCGTCGTGCGGAAGTCGAAGTCCTTGAACACCTGCGCCACGCGCTTGCCGTGGATGGCCAGCGACTGGTCGTCCAGCTTCTCGCCCCACAGCTTTGCCACGCGCTCCATCACGTAGGCGATGTGGTCGCGCTCGTCGTCCTTCTGCTTGATGGTGTCGCTCAACTGGCTCTTCATCGAATTCTTGTAAGCCACGTCGAACGCCGTAAACAGCCTGTGAAACTCGGTCTCCATCGCCAGAAATCGTTCCAGCGTCGTCTCCACCGCCGCCGTGCGGTCGTCCATCGCCTTCATGGCAGCGTAGTAGAACGCCATCGGGAATTCCGTCATTGCCTTTTCTGTAAACTTCGTCATAATCACTACTATTTTTAATCGTTAAACCTTCATTTAATTTTTCACTTCGTCTGAAACCGTCCGTTTTTGCTCCATTCAATTTTGAAAACGCCCGAAATGGTTCATTTAACCGCCATTCAGTTTTGAAAATGCCCAAAATGATTCATTTTACCGCCATTTAATTTTCAAAACGCCCGAAATGGCTCATTTTTGCCATTTATATTTTTCATTGGGCCTAAAATGGTTCATTTTACCCGTTTCAAATTTTCGTTGTGCCTCAAATCTCTCATTTCAGCCGTTTTCATTTTTCGTTGGAGCCTTCCTGTCTCGATTCAGCCATTTTCAGTCGCAAATTTAGTCAAAAATCTACGATTTCCTTCCTCTCTGACCACTTTTCTGCTAAAATCACATAAAATTTAGCACTTTTTTAGATGAATTGATGGTGAAACGCCAAATTATGACTATTTTTGTAGCCGTATTCTCGAAAGAGGACACGACATATTGCTCAACTTTCCCGAACGAATTTGCACCTCAGAGCGGAAACGAGCAAGAAACTAAGAGCTTAAGGAGCGGCGCTACAGGCGCAGGCTTCTCCATAAAGCTATTAAGGCCGTGCAAAGCCTGTTCGGGATATGGTTGGAGCTTGCGCTTCTTTTTTAGGAAAACAAGCATTGATAATAGAAAAAGTAGTATTAAAAGTAAAACAGGAATTATATGGACGACCCAAAGAAAGTGTACGAAAATTTAATGCAATTACTTACGGAGTTGCAAAAGGTGAAAGACCTGAACAATTTGGCAAATGAATACAAGACCATTTCTGCGAATTTGGTTTTGTCTCTTCAGGATTATCTTAATGATAGTCGTGCATTCTCTGACTCTTTCAACAATTATCTCTTGCAAACAAATAAATCTGTAGAAGAAACAAAAGTGGCTCTTGATAATGCTATTCAGTCTATAAATAATGTTATCACTACATTCGGAGTTGCTGACGGAACAATAGATAGAAAGACGGAAGCATTGATAGATGGGCTAAATAAACTTGAGATACAAGCTTCAGCAATCGAAAACTTATATAGCAAGTGTATGTCCATGGAACAAAAGATAAAAATAGACATAGAATCGCTTGTGTCAAAAGTTACCGAAGATGCTTCAGCCCAAAATAATATGCTTATAGGGAAAATCGATACTCTTCTTTCAAGTTTGAAAGAACAGATTTCCGCAGCTTATAATCCATTGATAGAACAATTAAGCACACTAGAAACTGAAATAAAAAATGTTGATAGTAAGACCGAGCAAATAGGAACAACTATTCAAATAGGGAACCAACAAATCTCAGAAGGGATTCGTAATCTCAGTGGAGGAATAGAACAAAGTAGCAATGCTTTGATACAACATCAAGAAAAGTTGCAAAGTGAGCATAAAGAAATCTCTGCTCAAGTACAGAGCTTACGTAATGATCTGTTTGTACAAATAAATCAATCCAAGAAAGAACTTATCAGTTCAACAAGTTCCAATGAGCGGTCTATGGTACAATATACTAATAAAGTTTTGGGGAAGATAGATAGTGCGCAGCTCTTTCAGAAAGTAACGATGGGATTGCTCGCTATTGTTTTAGTTATGGTAATCGTTTTAATTTTTAAATAATATGGCTGAAATTAATTTGGGAAACATTGAGAACATAGTCAACGAATTGGTTCAAGACAATGTAATAGAAGAAGTGTCTGGGCAAATTTCAGATTTTGTTCCTCACACTATCGAAGATTATGAAAAGATAGAGGATAATTTTATCCGTTACCGCATGATGGTAAATGATTCCATTGAGTTATACGAACATGCGAGACTTATGGCAGCAGTTTCTGACACGGGTCTTAGCGCATCCATATATCGTATGGCAGAACCTTTTCGGAAGGGCCATTTCACACTGGCAGTCGTAGGAAAGATGAGTGCAGGTAAATCAACATTCATCAATGCTTTACTCGGAGATAAAGACCTTTTGCCAACAGGTTATTTTCAAACTACTTGCACTCTAACAACCATAAGCCATAGTGAGCACAGAAAACTTTATGTCATATACGGTGACTCTCGCGAAGAAGAAATCTCAGAAAATATAGGTGAAGCTTTGGCTAAGTTAGTAGCTATAGAGCCTCAATACAACTCTCTGCCAGTCAACAACGTAAATCGTCTCATCTTAAATGATGTTTCTAAAGACGACATATGTAGTGAAAAACTTATACGAGAAATGGAGAGTCTGTCAAAAAATACGATAGATGTTGATTTGTTGAAGAAGTATTTAGAATTGCATCCCAAAGAAAAAATTCCAATGGAAGTGGCAATAGAGTGTCCTTTAAGCGAGAATTATAGGGGTTGGAGAATAGTGGATACTCCAGGAGTGGATGCTGTCGGTGGTATAGAAGATGACACAAGAAAGTTCCTTTGTGGCAAAGATGAAGAAGGAAATCACAACGTAGACGCGATTATTTTCATACAAGCAGCAAAAGGCGATATGCAGTCAAAATCCCTCAATGATTTTGTAAATGATACAATAGGCGACCTTACAGAAGAGGCGAAGAAGCGTGCTTTCTTTGTTTTAACTCATGCAACAAATCCGGATTTCATTGCCAGAAAGGACGAAATAATGGATTTGGCCAAACAACTCTTTGTTGATTATGCACATGTGGGGGATGAAAGCAGGCTCATTGCCGTTGACAGCCTAGCCTCTTTGTTAGAGGATGATCCTACTTTGGATTTCAAATCTCTGGTTAAAGACAAAACTCCTGCTCCTGCTCATTGGGATACAGATGGTTGGAAAGATTGCCGTAACCTAATTCAGCAGGTAAAAAACATACTAGAGAACAAAGATGATATTGAGTTCAACAATGAAAATACCCGGTGTAAGTTACATGAACTGGCAAATTTTGAAACATTCCGAAATTTTCTTAACGAGTTTGTAAAACAAGAAAAGAACAAAGCATTTTGTGATATAATAGAAACTATAGAAAAAGATATTAATGGTTGTATTGCTATTCGAGAGAAAGACATTAGAATCATTGAAACAAATTTAGGAAAAAGCCCACAAGAATTTCTTGAAGACCTTGAAGCAGAAAAGGAGAAATTAGACCAATTCCAAAAAGAAACAAATATCAAATTTGCTGAAATCAGTAATAAATATGGGAAAAGTAAGGTCGATGAAAAATTTCAAGAGGGAGGATTAGCAAATATTACGCCCAGTGTTTTTAGGTCACTGCCTTCTTTGAGAAGAATGCGAGAGAAGGCAGAAGAATTAGGCAATAATGCGGAGTCAATTGCAAATGAGATACAAAGCAGTATCACAGAAGATGTAAATGATTTTTTGGAAATATCTCAGCGAAGTAAAGATTTTGTCCTTCCCCCTATTGATTATAGGAATATAGCATATCGGATAGAGGAAAAAGCTGAAAATGCTAGTGATAAGACACGTCGAATTGAACATAAAGAGGCAAAGACAACAACTGGGCTGTTTATACGCAAAAGAATAGGAGATTTCTTTGGTACAAACTGGGGATACGATGTATGGTATGAGACTGTTCATTATACAGACATGGATCTTGCAGCCATTTCATTCTGTAATAACCTTAGAGAAGAAATGGACAAATATCGTTCTCAAATAGCAGAACAATTAGAAAAGCAAATTGACATGATTGATGAGGATATTAAGGCTGCTATTAAGAAGAGAAAGGAGGATTATGACACCATGGCTCAAAATACAGACCTCGTTGACCAGATAAACAAAAAAGAAGGCGAGATAAAACATTTGCAAGCAGCAATAACCAACTTAGGCATTTATCACATATAAAACCGAAAAGTAATATGGAACACAATATTAATATAGGTAAAATAAACCGTATTGCAGTTTATGATAAATTGCAAGATTTATCCGAAGAGTATTTGACTGGCCTTCAAGAGGCATATTTAAATATGTTTGCCAATGAGGCAAAACGTATTGCAGACAATGCTCTTGATGACTTTATTCATGTGCAGGAGAAAATCTATACATCTGACTCCTTGCGTGGAATTAAGGACAATGCAAAACTATTGGCTTTTACCGATGTTCAAACAGGATACCGTCGCCAGATGCAGAAATGGATTAAGAGCAATCCCATTGAAGTTACAAAACAAACAGTCTCAATAGACAGCATACCAAAGGATATTCCTCTTGTTGAACAAGAGGCATTCAAGCGCTCTATGGCAACATTAGGCATTGGCACTATAGTTGTTGTTGGACTGCGTTTTGTTACTGGAACTAATTGGATATGGCTTGCAGAGTTGGCTGCTTTTGCAGCTTCGGGCAAAGCATACGTTTCAGGTAAAGATGTCGATGATAGAAAGCGAAAACAATTACAAGAGAAATGGGTAAGAAGCAGGAAGCAAAGTGTCATAGGCAGTATAAAGCATGACCTTGATTCATGGTTTAATTCTGCAGAAAAGGAAAATAGTCGTATTTTGAAATCATTTAATATTGAATAACTATGGCAATTAATAGAGAAGACAAGAAACTCGGAATTGAAAAGCAAAGACTGATAGAGTTCCAAGAGGCTAGTTTGCTATTTGATCAGGTCATTTACAAATCTTATTTGCAAGGGATTTCCAGTGCTAAGATAGTTCCTTATAAAGGAGAGCCAAAGGTTATTAGATGGTATCGAATTACTAAAATTGTATATGAGAAAGACATCTTTTTCACAGACAAAATGGCCATGCTTTATGCGTCACTCCACAATGTATGTGGGATGGTAGCAATGGCTCTTCATAAAGAAAAAAACGGAATAGTAGATGTCTATTTAGGCACACGTGACGAACATGGGGCAGACTATATATCTGGAGATATTCTTGAGGCAGGATTAAAAGGGATTCTACCAGGAATTGCATTTGAAAGTCTTTCAGGCAAGACCATGCTTGAAGGATTTGAAAAGGACAAGACGTCAATTTCCTGTGTTTCGGGAGTTGGTTCTTTGTCTGATGATAAGAAAGAACATTTCATTCAAGGAATAGAGAACCTAATAAATGGAACGAAAAGTATCCCTTGTTTTACTGCTTTTATCATTGCAGATAAAATATCAAAAGAGGAGGCTTCTCAGATTCAGGCTGCTTATGAAGATTTATACTCAGAAATATCTCCTTTAGCACAAATCCAACTCTCATTTAATGAGTCAGAAAGTAAAGGCGTGACAGATACGCTTACAGAAGGTTTTAACGAGTCCATTTCAAAGAATGTATCGCGTACCATTTCACATGGTACGTCGCAAAGCTCTTCGGTAGGAACTTCTGTTACCAAGAATTCGGGTTGGAATGCAGGTGGAAGTATAATTTTTGCAAATGCGGGAAGAACCTCCGGAAAGAGCATAGGCGATACAACACAGGAAACCGTTGGTACAAATGAGGGTACAGCTGACCAACAAGGGGAAGGCACACAGGAAGGACATCATAAGGATAAGGCTCTGGCTAAAAGTGAAAACATAACGACTGGTCGCACACTACAACTAACGAAGCACAACCGACATGTGAAGAGTTGTATGGATATTATTGACCGACAAATATCACGAATAGAGAAATCAACACCTTCAGGTCTATGGTCAGTTGCAACATATTTCGTAGCAAGGGACAATACAACATCTCAGAAATTAGCAGGCATCTATCGTGGAACTATCGTTGGAGACAAGTCCGAAATTGAGGCTGTCAGTATCAATCTTTGGCCACGAAAAGCCCGTGCGATTGAATCAATCCTTACTTATTTAAAAAACCAATGTCATCCTATCTTCAAAATAAATAATGATATTGAATCTACTGCTGGTTCACTCGTTGATAGTAAAGAATTGGCCATCCATCTTTCTTTACCTCAATCTTCTGTTCCAGGTTTGCTTGTTCGAGAAGAAAAAACCTTTGGTAGAGATGTTAAATCACAGGAAGTATATACTGAAAAGAACTCTATTGGCATAGGTAAGGTAATACATCTTGGTGAAATATATACAGAGGATGTTCGACTTGGCATAAACGGCCTTTCAAAACATACTTTCATTACAGGAACTACGGGTAGTGGAAAATCGAATACTTTATATTTGCTATTGTCTGAGCTTGTCAAGAATGGGAAGAAATTCCTTGTAATTGAGCCAGCAAAGGGTGAATACAAGGAAATGTTTGGCAATCATCCTGAGATAAAAGATGTGACAGTTTACGGGACCAATCCCCGCATGAGCAAATTGCTTACCATTAATCCTTTCCTATTTCCCAATGATGCTGACGTATATGAGCATATTGATTCTTTAGTTGAAATCTTCAATGCGTGTTGGCCAATGTATGCCGCAATGCCCCAAGTTATGAAGCATTCTATAATGGAGGCGTATAAATCCTGTGGATGGGATTTGTCACGTTCAGAAAACACACAAGGCATATATCCTACTATCGAAGATGTCTTAGATGCACTAAAAGAATATATAAACTCATCAGAATACTCATCTGATACTAAAGGCGATTACAAAGGCTCTCTTGAAACTCGCTTACAATCTTTATGTGAAGGATTGGTTGGTCGCATGTTCAGTGGTACGCCAATCCCCGACGAGGACCTATTCAACAGCAATTCCATTATTGACCTAAGCCGTGTGAAATCATCAGAAACAAAATCTTTGTTGATGGGCTTATTGATAATGAAACTTAATGAGTTTAGAGCCTCAGAGCATAGGGGTATGAATCAAGAACTGCGGCATGTGACTATTCTTGAAGAAGCGCATAATCTTCTTAAACGAACCTCAACCGATCAAACAGCAGAATCTTCAAATGTTGCTGGCATGGCAGTCGAAAAAATTGCAAATAGCATGGCAGAGATGCGAACTTATGGCGAAGGATTTGTTATTGCAGACCAATCCCCATCTTTGCTTGACTTGGCAACAATCAGAAATACTAACACAAAGATTGTCATGGCTTTGCCAGAAAAAGAAGACAGGGAGATTGCCGGCAAATCAATCGGCCTCAATGATGAACAAATCCCTGAAATATCAAGGTTAAAGATGGGCGAAGCTATAGTGTATCAAAATGGATGGGAAGAACCCGTCAAAGTTAAAATTCACAAATATGAGCAAGCAGAATCCCGTCTATGGAATTATGACTCCACAGAAGAAGAACGACAAACCCAAGAAGCAGAAATGAGTTTACTTTTTGATATCCTGTATGATCTTTATGCGTTTACAGAACCATCATACAGAAAAGAAGACTTATTAGAACAAATAATTAATAGTCCTCTTTCGGGTAGGAAGAAAGCTCAGCTGTTAGACAAAGTCAATTCAGTAGAGATTCCATTGGTTGATGATTGTGCATCAATGATGGCTACTATCATAGGGACGGATTTATGTCAACAACTCCAAAATGCTTCTGATATAATAAATATGAATAACAGGCTTTTCCGAGAATTGCAACAATGGTACGGATTACGTAACTCAGAACACATAGAAACATTTGCCAATATGTATGTAAGGGGATGTAGTATGGAGGCTTCAGAACCTTTTTATGAAGAATGGCAAGAAAGAACTGCAAAATCTAAAATGATATGATAGAAACATTATTAAAAGCGGCAGAAGTGACCGCAATGAAAAGTATTGAAAATTTTGGAAAGAGTTTTGAGTTTAAGCTTCCTGACTTTTTCCAGAACAAACAAGAAGTGACTGATGCTGTTTTGGATGCTAGGGCCGAAGCTGCAGCACATAGCGCAAGCAAATTTTTTAATTTGCCAGAAGCAAAAATCCAAAAAGGAGCTACCATCGGTGTATACAAAAATGGTGAAGGCACATTTTTGGATGATGTCTTTGAGTACAATTTAGAACAGTTCAAGAAGATGAACTGTACGTCATTTGAAGACATGACTAAAGTGTGGGCACATGAATGTGGGCACCGCTTGTTGCAGAATATTTTTCCTAATTCATGGGCAGATGAACTTGGTGCTGATTTTTTTGCTGGAGCAAGGTCTGAAATGATGGGGCTACCAAAAAGCAATTTCGAGAAAATGTTGGGTTCAACAAATGCTTCAAAGTCGCACCCTGGTGGAGCACTAAGAATGAAAGCAATGGATTATGGGCGCTTTGTTGTTACTCAGATGAAAAAAGCAGGAATACAACCCACTTGGGAGAATTGCATTGAAGCCTACAGGCAATCTCCTTTTGCAAAGATGACTTATGAAAACACAGGCAAAGATAAAGCGACAGGATTTATAGATAATAAAGCATATCATTATGGGAATGCCGCTGATGCCCAAGCAAAAGTGAACTGGAATTTGAGACACTCAAAAGATGCTGCTGCCCGAGGCGATTATAAACTTGCTAAGGATTATGCACATTCGGCAAGTAGATGGCAAACTACAGTAAGAGACGAGACGAGGGCTGCAAATAGAAGCACGAAACTGGTAGATGGGCAAGATGATGCTTTGACTGGCTTTATTGACAATAAAGCATATCATTATGGGAATGCCGCTGATGCCCAAGCAAAGGTTAATTCTAATCTCAAACGCTCACAAGAAGCAGCTGCCCGAGGAGATTATAGTCAAGCAAGAGATTATGCTCGTTCAGCAAGTAGATGGCAAACAACAGTAAAAGATGAAACCAAAGCAGCTAATCGTAGTACAAAATTAGTAGATGATAATCCGGTTGAAGGAAATAGCGAAATCACATCATTCGTAAATGACCGGGCATGGCATCTAAAGAATGCAGAACAGGCAAAAGCTAATGCAGAATATTACTTAAACGAGTCGAAAAAGGCTGCTGCACGTGGTGATTATGGCAAAGCGAAAGACCATGCTAAAACGGCAGAGTCTTATAGTCAAAAAGCAAAAGATGAAGTATCTGCCGCTAACAGCAGTACTAAATAGGTACAAGTCGCTCATAGTAGCACCTTAAACTTATCAATCGAAAGTTGCCTAATCTCCCATCAAGATTAGGCAACTTTCGTATAGCAATCAGGCATGTTTCGTTTTCCGCCCTATACCTTATTATATATTATAGGCCGGTCGTTGTGGCGGTCTTTTTAGCCCCTTTGGCTTACGCCGCTTCCCCGCTTGACGGGGATGCTCAAATGTGGTCGCGGTAGGCTGTGTGGAGTACGGCGCGGAAGGTTGACCAGTAGCCTGCAATGGTGTTGGTGTGCAGTTTCTGCTTCTTGTGGATGGTCTGTGGAGCGGTATAAAGGTACTCCTTGAACTTGTTGCACAGGTCAACATCTATCTCGCCAAAAGTGCATTTCCCTTCGCAGAAGGCTTCGAAATGCTTATAGACGTTCTGCCATTTGGCGTTCCTGGCATCGGCCTTCTTTTTGAACCATGCGAGGAAGCTGCCTTTCTCCTTCTCTCGGTCAAAGAAGTCATAGCGTTCGCTCACGATACTCTCGTAGCGACCGCAG
>JAEEGF010507385.1_pt1 | contig 14470 bp, 16 predicted proteins | sample 9134171 | NCBI WGS metagenome assembly JAEEGF01 (sample SAMN16246542, study PRJNA631951) | gut metagenome | biome: gut microbiome; feature: rumen; material: AP-attached | host: Bos | place: Iran: Karaj | collected 2018-10
AACCGCTATTACTGGGATGAAATGGTTCAGCGCGATATGGCCAAGAATGTTTCCTGGGATAACTCAGCGAAGCAGTACAAGGATCTGTATCTGGAACTGACAGCCTGGTAAGATTCAAAAAAGAATACTTTAATCACTAATAAAAGAAAGCCCGTTCGGGAATCAAATTTCGGACGGGCTTTCTTCTATGATGCTGTTGTCTGCTTCTACCAGGACGATTACAAGTTTGACGGTCCTCGCGGGATCTGGCATGACAGTGCACATGCGATAAAAATACTTTCTCATTTTGCGGGAGTCATCACCCCAGACTTCTCTACTTACCAAGATTTCCCCGAGCCGATCAAAATCTACAATACTTATCGGATGCGTGCGTTAGGGTATTGGTTGGGGAGGAACGGTGTGCCTATCACCAACAACGTCCGCTGGGGCACTCCGGAATCCTATCGCTATTGCTGGGACGGCATACCAAAAAACAGCATGGTTGCAATCGGGACAGCCGGAGGCAACCCGCGCAAACTGGCTGACCGTCGCCGCTTTGAGGATGGGCTGTTTGAAATGGTGCGTGTCTTGCAGCCCCACACCATTCTCGTTTATGGCTCCGATCATTACGCCTGTTTTGATGTGCTGCGTGCAAAGGGCATTCAGGTCTTGGCCTTCCCAAGCAAAACCGCCGCGGCCTTTGAACGGAGGCGGGCGGTATGAGTAAGAGCTTTAGTAACCTGTTTACCGGGACAAACGGCGTCTCAGCAAAAGTTTGGAACGATATTACTCCTACTCAACCAAATTATCCGGGCACAGAGATTCCTCGTTCTTTCGTTATAAGAACAGATAGCGAAACACTTTGGGTGCACGCAAACGCAACGGAGCACATGGCTGACTATATCATAAAGCAAGCCAATACGGGGCATTTGTCCGAACCAACCAAGCTGGCATCTCAGATTATGCTCTATGATATGCAACAGTCGTTGTCCGCAGTAACAAAAAACGGAATACCGTATGGGAGAATCGTGCATCATGGGAATTGGGACTTTATCATCAGCAAGCCCCGGAACGGAGAGCCGTATGACGCAGTTATCCATGCGTTCATCAAGAAATAAGGAGGACGCTTTATGACTATCACGAACACTTCCATTCAAAGGTCTATCGTTTTGACCGAGTATATTCCTGTACAGGTGCGTACGGAAAAGGCGTGCAACACAATTGATTACTGCTCTTTCCGCAAAGATGATACCTCTTTGCTGGAGCTGGTTTTTGATCAGACGGATCGTATTATCTACCGTGTTACGCTTGTGATATGCGCTGATTATCGGCAAGTGGCAGAGGAGTACCCGCTTCCGGCAGAGTACACCAAAGGGGATCTGCTGGTGGATGTTCCAGGCGAAATTGATACTTCCACTTTCTCCTGTATAATCTACCAAAACGCTGTGAAGATCATCGTCTCCGATTTGCCTGTCAGTAAAACCATTCTCTCTGGCGACATCGTATGGGAGCTATCTGAACAGGGTAATTTGGTCTCTGTGTGTTTGTTTGACCCGACAGGGAAAGCCTCAGAGCACTGCAGCCTGGAATTATCCAGCAACTAACAAGGCTATAAGCCGTGTCCGCTATACGAAATATCAGATTCAGTCAGATTCTTTCATTCGTTCCTGTTCCAGAAAACTGGGCATAATAGTTTGAGATAAAGGATCGCCAGACGTCGAAATCAGAGCTCGAAAAATGAGATCAAACGGACTTCTTACGTTCTGTCACTCTCCGATTTTTCCCTCAATTTTTAACTAAAAGGGGTCTAAAACGGGCGGTTCCCTCAGTATTAACTACTATTATCTCGCCAGATTTCGTCAGAATTCGTTAAAACAATTCAAAAAGATTTGAGAAAAGAAAAACCCTGGAACCGTTGAAATTCCAGGGTTTTTCGAGTATTCTCGAGTTAGATCAGCGCTTGCTGAACTGCGGAGCACGACGTGCGGCTTTGAGGCCGTACTTCTTGCGCTCTTTCATGCGCGGGTCGCGGGTCAGGTAACCGGCGGCCTTGAGGGGGGCGCGGTAGCTTTCGTCCACGAGCAGAAGGGCGCGGGCGATGCCGTGACGGATGGCGCCGGCCTGGCCGGTGACGCCGCCGCCGGCGACGGTAGCTTCCACATCGTACTTATCCACGGTTCCGGTGGTGACCAGGGGCTGACGCACGATCAGCTTCAGGGTCTCCAGTCCGAAATAATCGTCCAGGGTACGGCCGTTGACGGTGATGGCGCCGGTGCCGTTGGGGATCAGGTGCACGCGGGCGGTGGAGGACTTCCTGCGGCCGGTGCCGTAGGTGTAGGGGCGCTTGCTCTGATAAGTAGCCATTATGTTGTTCCTCCTTCTTACTCTTCCCAGGCCTGGGGCTTCTGGGCGGCGTGCTTGTGCTCGGGGCCGGCGAAGACCTTCAGACGGCGAAGCTGGTGCATCTGGGTGGGGTTCTTGGCCAGCATGCCCTTGACGGCCAGCGTCATGGCCAGCTCGGGACGGGTGGCCATCAGGCGGTCGTACCGGGTCTCCTTGAGACCGCCGGCGTAGCCGGAGTGAGTGCGGTAAAACTTCTGGGTCAGCTTGTTGCCGGTGAGAACGGCGTCTTTGCAGTTGACGATGATGACGAAATCGCCGCCGTCAACGTGGGGGGTGTAGTCGACCTTGCGCTTGCCGCGCAGCAGATCGGCAGCGAGAGCGGCGGTCTTGCCCAGGGGCTTGCCGGCCGCGTCGAGAACATACCACTTGCGCTGGACGTCCTCGGTCCTTACCATGGTAGTGGACATGAATTTGCCTCCAATATCAGTAATTTTACATCATTTTGGGCGCACGGAGCCGATTCGGCCCTCAAACGCGCTTTATTTTTATAGCACAGCCCCTCCGCGGTGTCAACACAAGATTTCATCTTTTTTCGATTACCGATCTCATAACTCCGATTTTCTTCATTTTTCTCGTTTTTTTTCCGTTTTACTCATTTTCGAATTTAAAAAAGAGCTTTCTCCCCGGGAGGAAGAAAGCTCTGTACATCCAATGGATTCAGTTCATGTAGGAATCGTAAAGCTGGTCCTGCCTGGTATAGCGCTCAAGCATCTCGTTATACTCCTTCTTGTCGATGAGTCCGGCATCCAGATAGCCCTTGAGCTGCGCGACGCGTTTTTCGTTCTGATGGGAATACCGGTGGTTGACCTCGCCGTAGTCGCAGTCGTCATCCTTTTTGGAGTGGCGGTTTGCCAGCGACGGGATCGTGGGAGTGGGACGGTCTGCCCGTACGGCCGTCTGCCGGTTCGCGGCGGACGCGCCGCTGCCGGAGCTTGAGGTGTTTTTCTTTTTGCGGCCGCTGAACAGGCTCACCGCGATAATATAAATAATGAAAATGATCAGCGAAGAGGAAAACCTTGGCATAGACGCCGCCTCCCTGTCATACGGATACATACATCATAGCACAATACGCCGCGGCGTGGCAAGCGGTCACCGATAGAGAAGTCCGGAGGGAAACAGAAACAGATACGGCGCGGTGAAGACCGCCAGATTTCGGGCCGCGCGCCGCGCCTTGTCCGGGTCCAGCCCGGCGCGGCGAAGGATCCGTCTGTCCAGAAGGAAGATCGCTCCGGCGGAGAGCACCAGGGCTGTGAGAGTGACCGCAAGGGCGGCGGCGTTCCCGAAGGGCGCGTAGGCGAGATTATAGGAGAGAGGATCTCCCGGAGTGAAGGCATAGACGGCAAACAAAAGCGCGCTGCCGAGAAAGTCGGACGCGAAGCCGGCCAGGCAGATCTTCCACGTATGCTTTCGCAGAAATGCCGCTCTGTCCGAACCGGCGGAAAGGCTCAGGCGCAGCACCAGGGCGTCGATACCGTAATTGAGCGGGATCAGCGCCAGCCACAGCCACGAAGGCCACCAGACAAGCATCCATACGGGAAACATCAAGTTATACACTCGTATATCGTTTTTCTTTTTCATTTTGATCCTCCTCCCCTGTTCCCGATATACAGACGGACCCGGGAAGGACAAGGTTCACCCGGCCGAGTGAACCGCCGCACAGGAAGGGACGTCATATGGGTACAAACCACTCGAAAGGAATTGACCCTTATGAAAAGATTCCTGATCCCGATCCTTGCGCTGGCCCTTTTGCTGACAGGCGGTTGCGCTTCGGCCGGGAAAATCGAAGAAACCGCCTCCGACCCGACAGCGGAGCCGGTCCTCTCCGCGGAAGAGGACGTCCTGCGCGTATCCACTTTGGATGAGCTGTTTGCGGCGGTCGCGCCGGGCGCCGTGATCGAGCTCGGCGAAGGCGTTTTCACACTGACCCCGCCCGAAAATGCCGGAGAGATCAATCCCTACTGCCGCTGGGTGGATATCTACGACGGATATGAGCTGGAGATCCACGACGTGGATAACCTGACGGTCCGGGGCTCCGGCGCGGACAAAACCACGGTCAGCGCTCTGCCGCGCTACGCCAATGTGCTCACGTTCCGCAACTGCCGGGGCCTGACCGTAGAGGACCTGCGCGCGGGCCACACGGAAGAGCCCGGCGCCTGCTCCGGCGGCGTTTTGTATCTGTACGGCTGCCGCGGCGCCGCGGTGCGCGCCTGTGCTCTTTACGGCTGCGGCACTGTGGGTGTGCAGGGCGAGGAGTGCGCGGACCTGACCGTACAAAGCACACGCATCTACGAGTGCAGTTACGGCGCCGTTTCGGCGTGGAACTGCGGCGTGGTGCATATTTACGACTGCGATATTGACAGCTGCGGGACAAAGGAGACCGGTCCTGCCTTCGGCCTGTTCGAGGTGAACGGGACCGACATCTTCACTGTGGCCGATTGCCGGATCACCGACAATGCCGCCATGTCCCTTGTTATCGCCAACAACGGCAGCAATGTCAAGTTCCTGTCCAATGATGTGAGCGGCTGCCGGTTCGATGCTCCCGTGTTCGACCTGAACCGTTCCGCCGCCGCGGTGGACGGATGCTCCCTGGTCAGCAACAGCTATCTGCAGTGGTCCGGGACGATCCGGCCCGTGGACGCGGAAGGCGCCGTGCTCAGCGACGAGGCTCTCGCGGCCATGACGCTGCGCCCGATCGACCCGCAGTCCATAAGCGTTCATCCTCCGCTGACCGAAGCCGCGGAGGTGGAACCGGGAGGCGAGATCCGCGTTTCAACCGTAGACGAGTTCCTGTCCGCCATCGGCCCCGACCGTACCGTGATCCTGGCCCCGGGAGTCTATGATCTGTCCGCCGCGGCCGGGTACGGAGGCTTCGGCGGGAAGCACTTTTACTGGCAGGACACATATGACGGCCCCGAGCTGGTGATCGACGGCGTTTCCGGCCTGATGATCCGCGCCGAGAGCGACGATCCGCGCGACACGGTGATCACCGCCGCGCCCCGTTACGCCAACGTGCTCTCCTTCCGCGGCTGCAGCGGCGTCGGCCTGACCGGCTTCACCGCGGGCCACTCCGAGGGGATCGGAGAGTGCACGGGCGGGGTGATCAGCCTGCAGAACAGCTCTTACGCCGTGATCGACAGCTGCCGCCTCTACGGCTGCGGCACCTCGGGCGTGAACGCCTGGCAGTGCTCCTCCGTAACCGTGACCGGCACCGAGATCTTCGAATGCTCCTGGTGCGCGGCCTATCTGTATGAGTGCGATACGGTCGCTTTCCGCGGCTGCAATATCCACGACGTGCCGAGCCCCGCGCTGACGTTCGACTCCTGTGCCGGCGTGCAGTGGAACGGAGCGACGGCGGCCAACGGCCAGTATAACGTGTCCGGCGACGTCCTGAAGAGCTGGACCTGGGGAGAGGAAGAAGGCGGATACACCGCCGGAACGCCTTTTCGCGCGGACAGCCCGGAGCTGGCCTTCGCGCTGAAGGTGCAGGGCATTTTCGCTCTGGGAGACTGGGCGGAGCTTGCAAAGACCGTCAATTATCCCCTGCGGATCTATACCGCCTCCGGCACTTATGTTTTCGACGGACCGGAGGGCATGCGCGCCGAGCTGCTCGACGAGCTCCTGGACAGCGATTTCCGCAGACTGCTGGCCTGTTCACCGCTGGACGAATACATACCGACGGCTTACGGCAGCGTTTTCGCCGGCGGGCGGGCGGCTTTCGAGCATTTTTCCACGGCCGACGGAACGGAGCTGCGCCTTACGGCGATCTCCGCGACAGGGTCGCTGTACTGAATAGTAACGACCGGAAAGGAAAGCGCCGCGGCTTTGGCCGCGGCGCTTTTGCTGATTTGGGTCGGGTTATCGGAATACTTCCCTGCTGTAGGCGTCGATCTCTTCGGTGGTGGCGTCGTACACGCCGGGGAAGGTGCTCATGGCCAGACCCTGGCTGGCACCGGGGATGAAGTAGAGCTTGCCGCACTCGTCGCAGCAGCGGCGGACCTCGGCGCGGACTTTCTCGCGGGTCCAGCCGGGGAAGTCGATGGCCGCGGAGTCGATGCCGCCCATAAAGCTGATCTGAGGACCGTATTCTTTGATCAGGGCGGGAATATTGTTGCTGGTCATTACGCCCTGCCAGATATCGATGCCCATCTCGATCATCTGCGGCACCAGCGTGGCGGCGTAGGAGTCGGAGTGGTGCACCACCAGTTCCACGCCGTGGTCGCGGTAAAAGCCGTAGATCTTTTTGTAGGGCTCCAGATAGAACTCGCGGAACATCTCGGGGGAGATGAAGGTGCTGGTCTGGGAACCCCAGTCGTCGTGGTGGAACAGCGCGTCGGGCTTCAGGTATTTGCAGACCTCGGCGGCATAGTCCAGCTCGAACTGAGTGAGAACCTCGATCAGCTCGTATCTCGTCGGGATACTCATAGAACGCCACCAGGCAGTTTTGGATCTCCATCAGGTAATGGCACTGCTCGAAGAGACCCGGGGCCACAAAGGCCATGCAGAACTGCTCATTCCGGTCGACGGCGTTGGCGCGCTCAATGAAGGGCTCCCATTCGGAGGCGTCATAGACCACGTTGGGGACCTTGACATAGTCCTGCCAGTGTTCCATATCCTTGATGACGATCTTGTCGGGGGTGTGCACGGGGAAGGCACCGGGGACGTTCTCGGGGAAGGACTTGGTGATGCCCCAGGCGTTTACCACGTTCATCTGGCCTCGGGCCGGGTTGGCGTTGCGCAGACCGAAGGGCGTGCCGATGATCATGCCGAACGCCTCATACTGGTTGACGAAGCGCTCGGGCTTGCCGCCGTGAATGGTCTCAAGAAGATTCTGTCTCGGAGTCAGCATGCATATCCCTCACTTTTCGCTGCAGGGTCCGCGTCTTCTCAGCCGCGGCCGTAAAGCTTGTTGTAGTAGGCCAGGGAGTAGTTGTAGAGCTCGTCGGCGGCGATGGCGCCCTGCTGAGGATCGCGGAAATCGGCCTGGATGGAAGCCAGGATGCGGCCGTTCGCGCCGTAGTGATCCACCCACTCGTCCACCGTGCGGCGGATCTCCTTTTCGCTGGAGCCCGGCTTGATGACCAGCGGGAAAGCGAAGGACATCTGCTTGTTGTAGTTGTCGAACATCCAGTCGATGTCGTTGGCGTTGGCCTGCGGTCCCCACATGTCGAAGCCCATCTCGATCATCATCGGGATGTACTGCTGGTTCCGGCCGCAGGAGTGCAGCTCCAGGAACTTGCCCTGCCCCTTGATGAAATCGGTGAGGCGCTTGGTGGCGGGCATGAGCTGCTCACGGAACATCTCGTTGGAGAAGAATCCGGCGCGCTGGGTGCCCCAGTCGTCGTGATAGAGCACGCCGTCCACCCGGCCGTAGTACTTGAAGATCTTGTCGCAGGTCTCGATCTTGTAGTCGGCCATCTTCTGGAAGAATTCCTCCAGAAGCTCGGGCTCCTCATAGAAGGCGATCAGCGACTCGTCAAACGGGATCATCTCGTGCAGGCGCTCGAAGATGCCCTCCACGCACTCATAAATATGCACGCGGTCGGGGTCCAGATTGGTCTGGATCTTCTTGCCGTCGGCCTCAAAGTCCACCAGGGACATGTCGGGCCACTCCAGCTCTTCCTTCCAGTTGGCGAACTCGCTGAAGGTGCGGGTGCCGGGCTTGGTGATCATGCCGCCGGCAACCTCGGCCATGATCCAGTTGACGCCCCACCAGTCCCAGCCGTCGACCTCGGGCACGGGGTGCTCTTCCATGGCGTCGGGCCAGATGATGTTGCTGTCGGTGAAATACTGCGGGATCCAGTAGGGCTGCTGGCCGCGGACGGCGCGCTCATAGTTCTCCCTCGTGGGGATCGGGCGCGCGGAATCGGGGGGATTCAGCGGGGGCTTGGCCTGCTGGAACATCCAGGGGAACGTGCCGGGCTTCTGCCACCACTGGGAATAATCGCGCTCGGCGGCCTGCTTCATAAACTTACCAACGCTCATTTTGTACCTCCTCAATATCGGCTGATTATGCTTATTACATACGGACAAATCTGTACATATATCATTATATGGGATAAGCCGTCCTTTCCCATGTGCCGCACGCACAAAAAAGAAAGGGTCCCGCCGAGTTGATTTTTCCTCTCCCGGGAGCAGAAGGGTTTCCCCCCGGGAACGTCTGCCCAAATCCGCACAAATTTCCGATTGAATTTTTGTGCGGAAAGGATTAATATTATTGAGAGAAACTGTATTCTTTTGCGGACATCACATCCGGGGGGATCCAACATGAAACTCAGTATGTGGATGATCGCCAACCGCCTCTCGCCGCTGATGGACATAGCGACCAACATCCGTATGGACGCCAAGCCCATCCTCAACAGCGCGCGGGTGGCCTACTCCACCAATACCGCTCACGTTTACCAGAGCGGGCGCAACGTGATCGTGGAGGGCGAGGGCGGCGACCATATCACCCTGTTTGATATCCAGCTCAAGGAGGCCTTTGAGATCATTCAGGGCGTGTTCGACTACTATCAGGACTGGGAGACCGAAATGGAGGAGGCCGTCGCGGACGGGGATTTTCAGCGGGCCGTAGACACCAGCTGGCTGGTGTTCAACAACCCCATGATGATCCTTGACGGCAACAGCCGGCTGCTGGCCATCACCCGCGATCCGGAGCTGGGCAAGATGGACCCGGAGTGGGACTACCTGTGCAAATACGGCTACTCCTCTCTCAACAGCATCCGGGCCATGCGCTACGACAACAGCAACGTGGACTTCACCCATTACGGGTCCCAGAGCTTTCAGTTCCAGCGCAGCAACACCATGCTCTACGGCGGCATCAGCTACTGCATGATCTTCAACGAGGGGGTATGTGGGCGCATTACGCTGCTGGAAAAGAACCGCAAGCTCAACGCGGGAGATTCCCAGCTCATCGAGCGTCTGGCCAAGCTGCTCGAGCCCCGTCTCGGACGGCCGAGCTCCGGGAACAATTCCCATGTCAACGTGTTCTTCAAGCTGCTCAGCCAGCAGGCCTACAGTGAAAAGGAACTGAGCATCCAGCTGGCCTATTATCAGTGGCTGCCGGAAGACCCGTATCAGCTGTGCACCATCAAGCCCGCGGGCGAGAGCGGGGACATGTCGCTGCACATCCTGTCGCAGACGATCACGCGCCATCTCCAGAACGCCATCGTCCTGGAGAAAAACGGGTGCGTGCATGTCATCAGCAACCGGGACATGTACAACGATCCCGTTCACCAGCAGTTCCGTGAGATCCTCCTGGCCAACAACTCGCTGCGCATAGCGTTCAGCCTCTGCGTGCCCAATGTGAACTACCTGCCTCTTCTCGAGCGGCAGACGGATTTTGTCCTCAGCAATTCAGAGAGCGCGGAACCGGGCGTTTACACCTTTGCGGATCATGGGCTGAACTTCCTGCTCTCGAGCCACTCTGCCCGCGAGGTCTACAGTGCCTGTCACCCGGTGGTGATCTCCCTGTGGGAGAAAGCGCGCGGCGGCAACAGCGATCTGTACGATACGCTCAAAACCTATATCGACTGCGAGCGGTCCCTGAGCCAGACGGCCGCGGCGCTGTATACCCACCGGAACACGGTGCTCTACCGGATCCGCAAGTGTCAGGAGATGCTCGGCGACGATCTCGACTCGCCGGCCAAACGGCTGTATATCCGCATTTCCATGCAGGCGCTGGAACTGTACGGAGACGAACTGAAAAAGAAAAGCTGATTTCCCGCACATAAAAAGAAGGCCCCCGAGGGAAGACATCCTTCCTTCGGGGGCTTACTGTATGCCGCGGCGGATCACCGGGAACGGTTTCCGATAAGAGCCTCGTTCATGCTGCCTGTACGGTATCCGGCCAGGTCCAGCGTTACGCGGGAAAATCCGAGAGAGCGCAGTCTTTCGTTCACCGTCCGGGCCGCGTCCGGAGCGGCGATGAGAGGCATAGCCTCCGGTTCGACCTCGATGCGGGCGTCCGAGCCGTGAACGCGGACCCGAAGCTGCCTCGGGCCCAGCGAGCGCAGGTATTCCTCGGCCGCGTCCACCATGGCGAGCTTCCGCGCGGTCAGCTCCTCGCCGTAGGCGATCCGGGAGGCGAGACAGGCATAGGAGGGCTTGTCCCAGGTGGGCAGACCCAGCTCACGGGACAGCGCGCGGATCTCACTTTTGGAAAGCTCCGCGACGCGCAGCGGACTCTCCACGCCCAGCTCCTCTACGGCGCGCATACCGGGGCGATAGTCGCCCAGGTCGTCGGTGTTGGAGCCCTCCAGCAGGTGCTCCGCGCCGTTTTGGCGGGCTATTTCGAAAAGACGGGTAAACAGAGCCTTCTTGCACAGATAGCAGCGGTCGGGCGGGTTATCCCGGACTCCCGGCACGGCGAGGACGTCCACTGTCTCGACGATATGGCGGATGCCCTCGCCGGCGCAGAAGGCCGCCGCCTCGTCTCCCTCACGGTCGGGACAGAAAACCGAACGTACCGTTACGGCAAAAGCCCCGTCTCCCAGCGCCTCATGAGCGGCCTTCAGGAGAAAGGTGGAATCCACGCCGGCGGAAAAGGCCACGGCGGCGCTCCCCATGGCCCGCAGATCACCGAGCAGACGGGCGTATTTTTCATGCAGTTCGGACATTGGGATCCTTCCTTCCGGATATGACGGGGTTTTGATTATTCAATACTTACATGATATTTACATGAGCTTCGCTTCGCGCAGGGAGACATAGTCGGTCCCCGCCACGATGATGTGATCGCTCAGTTCCACGCCCAGCACCGACAGCGCCTCACCGAGTCTCGCGGTGAAAGCGACGTCTTCCTCCGAGGGCAACGCGTTTCCGCTGGGATGGTTGTGCGCCACGATCACGGAGCTTGCCCGGCGCTCCAGGCACAGCGACGCCAGCTTCCGGGCGCTGATCTGGGCCGCGTCCACCGTGCCGCGCCCGATCTCCCGGCACAGGATAGGCCGGCGGCGGGCGTCCAGCAACAGCGCCATGACGACCTCGTCCGTCTCGTAGAGAAAGCGGGGCAGAAAATACCGCCCGGCCAGCGTGGGGCTGTCGACCGGCTCGGAGTCGGGCGTCTTGCTTACGATGTAGCGGCGGCTCATCTCCGGGATCAGGCGCAGGAGCCCCGCAATGCTCTCGCCGACGCCATCCACGGAGAGAAGATCCGCCGCGGAGGCGTCCAGCACCCCGGCCAGGGAGCCGAACCGGTCCAGAAGAGCGTGCGCCAGAGCATTGGTGTCCTTGCGGGGCAGCGCATAGAAGAGCAGCAGCTCCAGCGCGTTGACGTCGTCGAAGTTGTCCAGCCCGTGTTCAAGAAACCGTTTTTTCATGCGCTCGCGATGCCCGTCGTGAATGCCCATCCCCGCGTCTCCTTTCTCAGATTCGGGAAGCGATGCCGGGAAGGGACCCCCCTGCCCGCCGCGGCCCGAGCGTGTATCCCGGCCCGAAACACCGGTTCTCCCGGCTAAAGCTCCATGGTGGCGTAGGCGTTCAGATCGGTGCCGGCGGTATGCCCGGCCAGATATTCGTAATACCCCTGCGACCCGATCATGGCGGCGTTGTCCCCGCAAAGGCGCAGCGGAGGGATGTACAGCGCGGCGCCGGCAGCCTCCGCGGCCTTCTGAAAGTCGGCGCGGATGCGGGAATTGGCTGCCACTCCACCGGCCACGGCGATTTTTTTATAACCGAGCTCCGCGGCGGCGGCCATGGTCCGGCTCACCAGCATTTCGCTTATGGCCCTGCACAGGGAAGCCGCCAGCCCGGGAGCGTCCAACGGCTCCCCGGTCTGCTCGGCGTGGTGGGCCAGATTGATCACGGCCGTCTTCAGGCCGGAAAAGCTCATGTCGTAGGGATTCTCGCCCACGGCGGGGCGGGGCAGGACATAGGCGTCGTCCCTGCCGGTACGGGCAAGAGCGTCGATCGGCGCGCCGCCGGGATAGGGAAGGCCCAGCACCCGGGCGGATTTGTCGAAGCATTCCCCTGCCGCGTCGTCCCGGGTCCGGCCCAGCACGCGCATATCCGTATAGTCGCGCACGTCCACCAGCATCGTATTGCCCCCGGAGATGGCCAGACACAGGAACGGCGGCTCAAGTTCCGGAAAGGCGAGATAGTTGGCGGCAATATGGCCGCGGACGTGGTGCACGGGGATCAGGGGGATATCCAGAGCCATGGCCGCGCTTTTGGCGAAGTTCACGCCCACCAGCACGGCGCCGATCAGTCCCGGCGCGTAGCTCACGGCGATCGCGTCCAGATCGTGTTTTCCCACTGCCGCGGCCTCCACAGCCCGGTCGGCCAGACGGGAGATGACCTCCACATGGCTGCGTGAGGCGATCTCGGGCACCACGCCGCCGTACACCGCGTGCAGGTCGGCCTGGGAGAATATCTGATCGGTCAGCACCCTGCGCCCGTTTTCGGTAACGGCTACGGCCGTCTCATCGCAGGTGCTCTCCACAGACAGAATGAGCATGGATCGATTTCCTTCTTTTCTTTGTGTTATTCCTCTCCGCCTGAGGGGCGGGGGAAGGTCTTCGTCATCAGCACCGCGTTCTCGCGGGGCTTTTCGTAGTAGTTTTTCCGCACACCCACCGGGAGAAAGCCGCTGCTCTCATATAGGCGCCGGGCGGCCGAATTGCTCTCGCGAACCTCCAAAGTCAGGAACGCGAGCTCCCGGCGTTCGGCTTCGGCGCACATCGCGGCGATGAGCGCCCGGCCGATCCCGCGGCACCGGCGGTCGGCGCGAACGGCCAGATCGCCCACATATCCCTCGTCCAGTACGGACCGGAAGTAGACGTAGCCGAGAAGCGTCCCGTCCTCAACGGCGCACAGGATCGGGCAGCCGGGGTCGGAGCGCATCCTCTCCAGCGCGGAGGCGTCCGCGCCGAGAGAAAAGGTCTCCGCCTCCAGCGCGGCGACGGCGGGTATGTCGTCGGGGAGAGCCCTTCGTATCTCCATATCAGTATATCAGTGCGCGTCCGCCCAGGTCCGGCCCCAGCGGGCCTCGGCGATCAGGGGGACGGAATAATGCAAGGCGTTCTCCATTTCCTCCAGAAGCAGCGCCGCGGCGCGCTCCTTTTCCCCGTCCGGGCACTCTACGATCAGCTCGTCGTGGACCTGCAGGATCAGCCGGGCGGCCAGGCCTTCGTCGCGGAGCCTGCGGTCCACGTTGACCATAGCCAGCTTGATCACGTCCGCGGCAGTTCCCTGGATAGGCATGTTCAGCGCCACGCGCTCGCCGAAGGAACGCATGGTGAAGTTCCCCTTGAGCTCGGGCAGGTACCGCCGCCGCCCGAAGAGGGTGGACACATAGCCGTCGGCTTTGGCCTGTTCGACGATGCTTTTCTGGTAATCCCGAACACCGTGGAAGCGGGAGAGATAGGCGTCCATATACTCTTTGGCCTCGGTCACCGTCACGCCGATATCCTGGCTGAGCGAGAAAGCGGATATCCCGTAGACGATGCCGAAATTGACGGCCTTGGCGCGGCGCCGCTCCTCGGGGGTCACCTCTTCAAAGGGGATGCCGAAGACCTGGGAGGCGGTGACGCGGTGCACGTCCTCACCGGAGAGAAAGGCCGAGCGCATATTTTCATCGCCCGAGATATGCGCCAGCAGGCGAAGCTCGATCTGGGAGTAGTCCGCGTCGATGAGCACGCTGCCCGGTCCGGCGGTGAACATTTTCCTCAGCTCCGCGCCGAGCTCCCGGCGAACGGGGATATTCTGCAGATTCGGCTCCGTGGAGCTGAGCCGTCCCGTGGCGGTAACGGTCATCTGGAAGTTGGTGTGGATCCGCCCATCGGGTCCGATGACCTTCAGCAGGCCGTCGGCGTAAGTGGATTTGAGCTTGGTCAGCTCCCGGTATTCCAGCACATCGCGGACGATCGGCGCGAAACGCAGCTTTTCCAGCGTGTCGGCGTTGGTGCTCCAGCCGGTCTTCGTCTTCTTCCCGCCGGGCAGCCCCATCTTTTCGAAAAGGATCGTGCCCAGCTGCTTGGGAGAGTTGATGTTGAACTCCTCCCCTGCCTCATCCCAGATGGTGCGCTGAAGCCGGTCGATGTCTCCCACCAGGCTCTCCCCGAACTGGCGCAGAGCCTCCCGATCGGCCAGAAAG
>JAEEGF010916152.1_pt1 | contig 14470 bp, 10 predicted proteins | sample 9134171 | NCBI WGS metagenome assembly JAEEGF01 (sample SAMN16246542, study PRJNA631951) | gut metagenome | biome: gut microbiome; feature: rumen; material: AP-attached | host: Bos | place: Iran: Karaj | collected 2018-10
CTATGAGAACTTCATTTATATCAATCACTGACGCTCAACCTCTTTTCCATAATGCTGACTGCTTTGGTCAGAACCAGAGTAAGTACCAGATAAATGCCTGCTATGATGAACAGCGGCTGCCATACAAGGAATTTGTTGGCCAGCAGCGTTCTGGTGTACATCAGCTCGTAGAGCATGAATGTTCCAGCCAGAGATGTCTCCTTGATCATGGCTATGTATTCGTTGCCCAGAGCCGGGAGTATGTTCTTGATGGCCTGCGGCAGAACTATCTTAGTCATAGTATGGCTTGCGGTCATGCCCAGAGACCTTGCGGCCTCGGTCTGGCCTTTATCCACAGAATTGATGCCGCCGCGGATGATCTCGGAAACGTAGGCGCTGGAGTTCAGGATAAGAGCTATCAGAACGTACACTTCCTTGGAAACGCTGTTCAGCACTGGAATTGCGATAGGAATAAAGAAATAGGCTATGTACATCTGCACCAGCAGCGGTGTGCCGCGCAGCACGTTTACATATATGGTGCCTATAGTGTTGAGAACCTTATTTTTTGAAAGGGTCACCAGAGAGATCAGCGCTCCCAGAATGCTTCCTAAAGCTACGGCTATGAACGCGTACTTCAGGGTACCGACCATACCCCTTAAGAAGATCGGATAATATGTGGTAAGGACTTCCATTAGTCCCGGACCGAGTCCCATATGTTTTCCTCCTGTAAAACCGGGTCAGCGCAGTTTTGCCTGCGCTGCCCCGATCGTTAATGAATAATTGGCTGAATTTACTGATAGATTACTCTTCGTCGAAGATAAGGATCTGGTCCTCAACATACATCTGCTGCAGGGAGTTGGCCTGAGCAAGGATGTGCTTGCCCTTGAAGTCCTCCAGGGTCTTGTACTGATCCTCAGTTCCTGCGGGAACGATCAGAGTGTGGAAGGATACGTCGTCGCTGCCGATGTAGCCGTTGGAGAGCTGGAAGGCATCTTCACGATCCTGCTTCCAACCGAAACCGGACATTCCCAGGTCTACCTTGCCGGTGTCAACTGCGGTAAGTACTGCGTTGAAGTCCATGGTCTCGATCTGGAGCTTTACGCCGAGGCAGTCTGCGAAGTACTTTGCGAGCATCATTTCATTGCCCCATACAACACCTTCGGTGTCGATCCACTCAGCGGAGGGATAGTCGGGGGAGGTGGCGATGATCAGGGTTCCCCTGTCGAGGATCTGCTTCAGAACGCCGGTGGCTCCGGAAAGATCAAGCTGGGGCTTGGGAACTTCCATGTCAGGATCCCTGAGGTAATCGTAGTTCTCATCGGGAACAGCGTTCTTGAACATCTGATAGTCGCCTACGATAGCGATGGCTTCTTCATTTTCAGTTCCGGAGAGTACTCTGTTGTTCGCTACCCACCAGGTGTAAATTGTGTCGGTCTTGCCGGAGGGCATCTTGCCGCTCTTGGTACCGCAGATGGTCTTTATGCACTGGTTGATTGCATCGATCAGAGCTGTCTCACCCTTCTTTGCGGCTGCAACGTTACCCTCGTGTACGCCGTACATTTCCAGGTCGAAGTTGATGCCGGACATGGCGAACTTGCCTTCGGACTGGTCTACATATCTCTGAGCTGTGGTTCCGTCAAGGGCCACTGCGTCGCACTTGCCTGCTGCCAGAGACAGAATGGCCTGATCCAGAGTGGAAACAAGTTCCAGGTTGGTCTTGCTGCTGGCTTTTTCTCCGCCGCATGCTGCAAGGCCGAAGAGCATTACTGCTGCTAATACGATTGCGATAAACTTTTTCATTTTTTCTCTCCTTAGATTTATTGAAATGGTTTTCAATGTTTGTGAATATGCTGTTATTATACTCGTCTATTTTGCATAAACAAGAGGTTTTTATGAATAAAATGCAGATATTTTAAGATATTTTAAAGAATATTTGCATAAAAGCGGGTGAATACTTTTAAATATTCACCCGCCGCATAAATGCTATATGGTTTTGAGATAGATATCCTTTACTTGAACTTTTCCAGGAATCTTGTGATGATCACCGACAGCTCAGCTCTGGTGGCGGTATCCTCAGGAGCAAGATGCGAGCTGCTCTTTCCTTCCATAATACCGTTCTCCACAGCCCAGGCCATCGGGGTCAGCGCGGGATCAGCAATCTGGTCCTTGTCGGTGAACCTGTCAAGTCCGGAGAGCGGAGCCATTCCTGCCTTACCTATGCTGTCCGCATAGCGGTAGAGCATGGTTATGATGGTGTCGCGCCTTGCCGGGCCAAGCGGATCGTAGTAATAGGATGCTAATTTGGATGAGTAACCTGTCGGTTCCATCAGACCGTTTGCCACAGCCCAGGTGAAGGCATCAAAGTACCATACGCCGCGCGGCATATTGTCTGCAATGTTCGCGTCTAATACCATCTGATGGGTCACTTCGGGCTGTCCTGCCATCCTGTAGAGGATCATAGAAACCTGCGCCTTGTTTGTAAGCGCGTCAGGACTGAACTTGCCCTCGGAGGTTCCCTCCATGAGGCCCTCCTCCTGCAGCTTTTTGACGCTGTCGTAGTACCAGTTGGCAAGACTCACGTCCTCAAAGATCGAGCCTGCAGTGTTGGTGTAGCCGCTCAGATAGATATTCAGACTGCTGAAGTAGTTGGCATCGCCGTCAGACTGCGCCTCTGGCTGATGGGAATCAGCAAACTTGAGACCGCCGATTACGGTGTCAGAGCCTGCAAAGAGCCAGCTCTCGTTTTCCTTGCCGCTGACAGGTGCGGGAGCGCCGCTTACCACGGGGTCGTTCCAGCAGATATCAACGCCGTACCAGTTGCCGTCCTCCATCTGGACCTGGTTCCACATGTGATATTCGGGGTTTGCGCCTGCTGCTACGAAGGCATAGCCGCCCTGAAGTACGCAGGGAACTCCGATGCGGTCGCAGAGAAGCTTGAAGGCTCTTGCGTAGCCGTCGCAGACGGGACCGTTGTTGCCGGTGCTGCCTGCCAGGGCGCTGACGGATCTGTGGGGTGTGTAGCCGATGGTGGAAAGATCCGGTGTCCTGTTGTATTCGTTGTTCAAGGTGAGCCACTTGTTCAGCTCCTGAACCAGAGTCTTGCGGTCTGCGCTCTTGTCGACGCCTGCAAGGATCTTGTCAGCATTTTCATCGCGCTGCTTGAGGGCTGCCTCGAGGGCTCCATCAGCCAGATAAGACTGCTGAAGCATGTTGAATCCCTTGTCGTCCACAAGTACCAGGAAGAAGTATGCTGTGGACTTATCACCCTTGGTGACGGAGGTCACACGTACCTTGGTGTTTCCGGTGAGCCAGAAGACTTCGGGATGGTCCATATCGAAGGCCACGAAGCTTGCGAATATGTTGTTCTTGAGAGTCTTGGCATCCGCATCATAAGTTGCGGACTTCTTATCGAGACTCGTTACGTAGATGCCGTTAAACGCTGTAGTCCTTACAACATCACCCGGCTTAAGGTCAGCGTACTTGACGGTCTTGTCCGCAGTAGCGGTGTTAACCGTATAGAATTCGGAGCCTTCGATGCTGCTTGCCTGGATGATGGAGGAAGCATCTCCTTCAGCCTTGTAGTTGGGAGCTGTGTAGTCCGCTTCCTGTACATCGCCTACATTGTAGTCATTCTGTACCGGTGCGTCAGTTTTGGGAAGCTCATGAACTATATTCAGAATAGGTTTCTGTGAGTCAACGTGCAAATTTCCCCCTGTATAATGGTATACAATCAGTTTCTGCATAGTCTGCAGCGGGAAATACACGGTTGGAAGCGTCGGTGCGTGACTGTTTGTCCGTCCAAAATAGCTGAATGACACAACTTCAGGTTTGCCAATACCCGTATCAATACCATTCGGGATAGCGCTCAAATCTACCCTGTTGCCGTCCGCATCGGTTACAACGAGAGAAGGTGCACCAGATATTGTGGGACCGTCATCGTCATCATCGTCATCATCGCTGCTTGGGGTCAGCCTTGGGATGGTGACAGGATCCGGCTGGGTATAATCGCAGACGGAGCAGTAGATGTTCTTGAGACCTTCCCTTTCGTAGGTGGGCTGCTCAACTATGCTTTCTGCCCAGGTATGATCTGCGAAGCTGCCCTTCTCGGAGCAGCCGGTGCAGGCATGCCAGTGGCCTGTTTCATCGCTCTGCCAGATCTCCTCCCACTGGTGCTGATGACCAAGAGCCGGGATCTCTTCGAATTTCTCATATTCGCAGACGGTACAGGTGTAGACCTTCATGCCGGGCTCGGTCTCGGTGGCTTCCTCCGTGACCTCGCCGTCGTCCCAGGTATGAGCAGTCAGCTCGCTCTTTTCGGAGCAGCCGGTGCAGGCATGCCAGTGGTAGTTTTCATCTGATTCCCAGGCAGTCTCCCAGTCGTGGGTGTGGTTAAGAGGAGCAACGGGCTCAGTCTTTGTATAGCCGCATACGCTGCAGGTGAAGGTCTTCTCGCCTTCCGCCAGCTCAGTGGGCTCCATAGTTATAACGCCGTTGTCGAAGCTGTGGGCACTTGCTGTATATTCAGCCTTATATGCAGCGTCTGCTGTTACATCAGCGACTGCTGCATCCCAGCTTCCTGTGTAGTGGCCATTGTCGTCTGCATCCTTTTCGGGGATTTCAGGAACCGTAACCGCACTTGCCGCAGTACCGTAATCATATTCCAGACTGCTGATGGTAGTGCCATCTTCCTTCAGGAAGGTGACGGTGTATTTGTTGCCGGTGCTGTCGAACTGAGCGGTATACTCCGCATTTCCAGAGACTGACTCTATGGCCGGGCTCCAGGTATTGTTGAAGGTGTATGTATACTGTGCTGTTGCAGTCTTGGTAGGTGTTGCGCCGCTGTAGCTGGGTGTTGTTCCGTAGACTGCGGAGCTGGTGCTCAGTACCTCTCCGTTGCCATCGATCCAGGTGATCACATAGCTGTTCTCACTGCTGTCGAACTGGGCGGTGTATTCTGCGTCAGCTGTGACTGATGCAATAGCAGGGCTCCAGCTGTTGTTGAAGGTGTATGTATACTGCGCTGTTGCAGTCTTGGTAGGTGTTGCGCCGCTGTAGCTGGGAGTGCTTCCGTAGACTGCGGAGCTGGTGCTCAGGACCTCTTCGTCTCCGTCGATCCAGGTGATCACATAGCTGTTCTCACTGCTGTCGAACTGAGCGGTGTACTCAGCATCTCCTGTAACTGCTGCAATAGCAGGGCTCCAGGTATTGTTAAAGGTATATGTATACTGCGCAGTTGCAGTCTTGGTAGGTGTCGCACCGGTGTAGCTCGGCGTGCTTCCGTAGACTGCGGAGCTGGTGCTCAGCACCTCTCCGTCTCCGTCGATCCAGGTGATGGTGTAGCTTCTGTCACCCTGATCGAACTGGGCAGTGTATTCCGCATCTCCTGTGACTGCTGCAATGGTCGGGCTCCAGCTGTTATTAAATGAGTAAACATACTGGTCTGTCGAATCCTTTGTAGGAGCAGCACCAGTGTAGCTGGGTGTATCTCCATAGAGCGCAGAGCTTGTGCTCAGAACTTCCCCATTGCCGTCGATCCATGTAATAACATAGCTTCTGGTGGTCTGATCGAACTGGGCAACATATTCTGCATCATCTGTTGCCGGAACTATAGTCGGACTCCAGGTATCATTGAATGTATATGTATACTGATCGGTTTCGTCCTTTGTGGGTGTGGGACCCTCATAGACAGGTGTAGTGTTGTAAACTGCTGAACTGGTTACAAGAAGCTCTCCGTTGCCATCCATCCAGTAGATGGTGTAGCTGTTTATGTTCCAGATAGCCACCGATGTGCTGTCGATGGCGGGCATGGTGGCAGGAATAGCCGGATTCCAGCCGCCGAAAGTATAGCCTGTCTTGGTGGGATCTGAAGGAGCTATGATGTCGCTGCCATATTCCTGTGTTATAGCCTCAACCGTTGTGCCGCCGTTGCTGTCGAAGCTGATAGTGAACGATGACCTTACACTCAGTTCACCTTCAACATAGCTTATAGCATAGTTTTCTGTGACATCATTATCAGAGCCGTCATGAATAACAGCATTGCTGGGCCTTATGACCGCATTGTCAATACTGTTTAGATCAACCGAGTATAAAGTGTGGCCGTCAAGCGCACCGGTAAGGGTAGCCATGGAAGGACCGGTGGCTATATCCTCAGTAATAAGTATGTTCTGATCGATTGCGCTTACGGTAACAGGGCGTGCTGTGATCTCACCGGTCAGATTTCCAAGATCGGACAGATTGGCGCCCGCAGAATAATTAGCGCTGTCTGCACCGCCTAAAGTAAAAGCCGAAATGCTGAGAGAAATCTCTTCACTTACATCGGTACTTAAATATATACCGGTAACACTTTCTACTGTAATAGCGTCACCAGTGACGATCTGCTCCCCCTCAAACTCGGCATCACTGAATGATGTTATTGTATTTGTACCGTCATATACTTTGCTTATTGTTATGTAAGTTGGAACAACTGTCCTTGGTTCAATATCAGCAGTCAGGGCTTCCGGTGTAACCATAACAGCAACATCCGCAAGCGATGTACCTGCAAAGGACGCGCTGATGGTGACAGCCTTTCCTGTTCCCACATTTTTATCAGCGTAAGTACCGGATATACTGTTCCCAAGATATTCAGAAGCCATTTCCGCAGGCAGTGCAAGACTTGAATTCGGGTCTGCGCTGCGGATAGTGGCAGAGTCCGTAACCAGATCTGCCTTCACAGTGCCGTCATAAGTCTTGTTTTGAGCCGTGATACCATTAACGGTCAGCTTAAGATAAGCCTGTAAAGTGATCGTCTTGACAACGCTGTATCCGGTTTCATAACCATTATCAATTCTTTTAACGGTCCAAGTATCAGTATAGGCATCAGGTGTTACTATACCAGAATTATTGCTGAGATATGAAGAAAAGGGATTCGTAACATTCAGATTGTCGGAGGATCCGTAAATCTCATCTGCGTGTCCGAAAACCTCACTGATACTCAGCACATCGATAGCAGCTGTTGTGACAGCCGCCCCTGTTGTCGAAATGGAGGCCGGATTATAACTCCAGGTAATTGGTTGTCCGTCTTCAAAAGTGGCAAATTCATAAACCAGACTAACTTTATTGCCGGGGTTTTCACTATTTACCTCGTGTTGCCATATTATGTCATCGTCTGGGGAAATAGTCTGCCCTTGGGCGACCTGAATCCCGTCATCTACAGAGCCAACATAAGCCGTAGCAAAAGCTCCTGCCGGGAACATGCCGATAAGCAGAACCATCGCCAGGATCAGTGCCAGAATACTGCGCTGTCTTTGCCTTATTGTTTTGGTTTCCATATGATTACTCCTTCTGTTATGAAACCTTATTTTTTTATTTTATGATATAACGCAGATGGCGGAAGCCGTCGCGTATCACATTCAGCTTTGAGCTCCGCGGAAGAGTACACCTCCGCAGGCTTACGGGCGTCTGCCCTGTCCTGAGCCCCTTACGGGCCGCCTCCGCAATAAAGGCGGTGGCAAACTCCATGCCCGGGGCATCCATATCCATATTCATCTGCGCCGCAGCCTCCCTTGTGAGGCCTCTGAGGCCGCAGTGAAAATCGTAAACATCCGTCCGGAAGCGCTGCCTTCCCAGAGCGGACAGCCATTTCACGCCCCAGTTATGGGTCCATGGCATTGCGCCCTTTTCTATCCCGCCGGCAAAGCGGTTTCCTATCATTACGTCGAAGCTGCCTTCGGCAAGGGGGTCGTACAGACGCCCCAGCTGGGAAAAATCGTAGGTGGTGTCCGCATCCCCCATAAGGATGACGGAGCCCTCAGACGCCTTTATTCCTGCCATAAGGGCTCTTCCGTAGCCCGGCTTCGGCTCATGTATGACCTTCGCTCCTGCGGCAGCCGCGATCTCTGCAGTCCTGTCCGATGAGCCATTGTCCACGGCGATTATCTCGCCATCAAGCCCTCGCGCGTCCAGAAATGCTTTTATCTCCCCGATGCACAGCGCCACAGCTGCTTCTTCGTCTCTGCAGGGGAGGACCACCGTAAGGTCGGGGCGTTTGTTTGCGTCACACACGTCTTCCCCTCCTTTCCGTCAGCTCCTCCAAAATCAGCCAGACCGCGAGGATCGTTGCCGCCAGAGCCCTGTAGCTGAAGAAATAATGCAGATATGAATGATTGCACAGCACCAGATAGCGCAGGAAGGGAACCAGTCCAACCGCTGCATATATCCGGATGACGCTTTTGTCGAACCCGGGCTTCAAATATACATAGCCGTAGTAGACCGCATAAAAGGCCAGCAGCCAGCCTGCTATGGCACCTACAGGACCATAGCCCAGAGGGAAAAGGCAGCCGGTATTGCGGACCAGGACGTTCCACATCAGAGCCGCAGGTCCAAGCTGCCAGGTCTCGCCGTAGAGCCTTTCTGCTATGTGACCGCTCACGTAAGGCAATACGTTTTCATGCATCACCAGCGAAGCCAGCAGCCACTTGAGCATCCACATGCCCGCGTAGCCAAAGCCCCAGGCGATGAACGCAGTCAACGCTGTCCGAAGCAGCTCCCTTCCGGTCCCTTTCATGGTCCGGCGCTGCAGCCACAAAAGCAGCAGCAGCGGCATCAGCAGGGTGACGGTCTCAGCCGTCAGAAAATCCATGAAGCTGGTGAGCATGCCGCTTATCATAAAAAGCACTGCCAGCTGAGCCGGACTTCTTTTCTCCGGGTGCAGGCACACCGCAAGGCTTACAGCCAGCGCTATTATAAACACCCAGGTGTACTCCAGGCTCAGGGGGACGAAGATTATTCCTGCGGCTATCAGTCCTGCGGCTGTGCCCCATGCGGGAGCGTAATATTTCCTGCGGATAAGCAGCGCCAAGAGCCCTGCCGTCAGCACTGTCAGCAGAACTCCGTTGAGCTTATATATCTCAGCCAGCGGCATCACGCACAGCAGAGGCGTTATAAAGGCGATGGAGCCGTGCCAGTAGCGGAGGTACTGCCTGTTTGGGGGAAGACCCTCCGTGACCGCCTCCAGCAGGTTTTCGTTTTCGTTCTGATTGTTCCGGTAGAAATACTCGGAGCGCACGACCGATTCCAGAGGCTTTTCAGGATCCAGCTGCCAGGCTATGGCAAGCAGGATGGAGTCCGCGTAGCGATCGATGCGGCTGGCATTGACGCCCTCCAGCACCGTTCCGAAAAGCTCGCCTTCGCACAGGTATTCAGCAGAGGAAAGCATGTTTTCCCGGATGCTCTCCCTTGGAATACTCGCCGCCAGCACCATCAGGCCTGTCAGCAGAGCTGCGGTCAGTACAAAGGCAGCTGCGCATATGATCATGCTTTTGGGAACTGAGTTTTGGCTATGCTCCTGACTGTCCTTCATGCTCCGCAAATCTTTTCCTGATCCGGCACCAGATCAGTACGACACAAAAAATAATTCGAATTATTTTACCATTAATTGAAGTTCAATTCGAGAGATTTTTTTGATTAGTCTAAATTATTTTTATGATAGATGACCTGGCGACAAGGAATAAAAAATACAGACCCGGATTTTTTCCGGGTCTGCCGTATTTCTTATTTACAGATCTTACAGAGCTGCCTTTGCGATCTCTACCAGCTGAGTGAAGCCTGCGGGATCGTGGATAGCCATCTCGGAGAGCATCTTTCTGTTGACCTCTACGTTGGCCTTCTTGAGTCCATTCATCAGTCTGCTGTAGGAAATGTCGTTCATTCTTGCTGCAGCATTGATTCTGGTGATCCAGAGCTTTCTGAACTCTCTCTTGCGGAGCTTTCTGCCCATCTGTGCAGATCTGAGGGATCTCATAACTGCAGGATTTGCAGCCTTGAAGCTCTTGTGCTTGGAACCATAGAAGCCCTTTGCCAGCTTCAGGATCTTGTTGTGTCTTTTCTTAGCGCCTACGCCGCCTTTAACTCTTGCCATTCGTCTCTACCTCCTATTTCCCTACGAGAACGCTCTTGATTCTCTTCTGATCAGCACTGGTAAGTATTGTGGACTTACGCAGACCCATCTTTCTCTTGGGAGTCTTCTTGGTAAGGATGTGGCTCTTGTATGCCTTGTTTCTCTTTACCTTGCCGGTTCCGGTGAGCTTGAATCTCTTCATTGCCCCTCTGTGGGACTTCATCTTGTTCTTTGCCATTTTTAATTCCTTCCTGCATCTATTCTTCAGACTGCTGCGCGTTATCGGAAGCGCCCTCGCCCTCTGCCTCGGTCTTCTTTGCAGCCTCGGCAGCCAGCCTTGCGGCCTTAGCTTCCTTCTGCCTGTCTTTTTCACTCTTGGGAGCTACGATCATGGACATATTTCGTCCCTCAAGAATGGGCTGCTTTTCGATGTTGCCCTGATCCTTGATCATCTCGTAAAAATTCAGCATGGTTTCTCTGCCTTTGTTGGCATAGCCCATTTCTCTGCCGCGGAACCTCATGCTGACCTTGACCTTGTCGCCGCCGGCAAGGAACTTGCCTGCGATCTTGGCCTTGGTCTCCAGGTCGTGTTCTTCTGTGAAGATGCCCAGACGAACCTCCTTGACCTCCATGGTCTTCTGCTTCTTTCTGGCATCCTTCTCCTTCTTCTGCTGATCATAGCGGTACTTGCCGTAGTCCATGATCCTGCATACCGGTGGAGCCGCATTGGGAGAGATGTTTACCAGGTCCAGGTTGGCTTCGTGAGCCTTCTCCATGGCTTCCTGGATGCTGACGATACCCAGCTGTTCGCCGTTGGCATCGATCAGACGCACTTCTTTGGCACGAATCTCTTCGTTAACTAAAGCTTCTTTACTAATGGTCTTGTCCTCCGAAAAATGAAAAAGACGGTGCGCAAACGCCCGCCCAAAAACTACTCAAAAGGAGTGGTCTTTATTAGCCTCTTTGTGTAAACTGGAGGCGAGAAGCGGAACTTCTGCTTGATACGCCAAGTAGTATACCCATTCCCGCCCCCTGTGTCAAGGATTATTTATCAGTTTTTTGTGGATTTTTCAAGGCTTTAGCTAGAAAATCGATAGATTGTCCATGCCCAGGTCCTTGTACATGGCATAGGAGACCAAATTGCGCAGAGCATACTGATTCAGACCCTCTCCTATGTTCTGATGGATGAACAGATCCGCTACGCCTTCGTTGATATAGAAGTAGAGCCTGTCGCTTCCTATGGTGAAATCAAGACCATAGTCCAGAACCGCGTCAAAATAGCCATTCCTCTGCTCTTTTGTGGTTGCATAGTTATTGGGGACCCAGTCGGCTTCAGACCCTAAAGCATTAGCTTCGAAGGCATTTTTAAGCAAAGCCCTGACATCTGCACCCGGGACAAACACATCCTCCAGCTTAAGAGGCTCGGTATTCTGTCCCCTGAAGACATAATGGTCATCCCTTCCCTCCCTGGTTATCTCGCCCCAGGGATCGTTTGTATAGTAGCTCAGCGTGTAGTTGCTGAATATATTCGTATAGGGTCCGGTCTGGCCGTAGTAGGTGCTGTAATACATGTTGGCATTCACATTACCCGGATAGTAGCGGCTATAGATGTCGCAGAGCTGCTTAAAGCGGTCCTCAACCGGCTTCAGGCGGTAGTCGTCAGGCTTCAGGTACTGCATCTGGCCCCAGGGCATATCTTCTCTGTAGGAGAAGCTGTAGCCCATGTATCCTGTGCTGCCGCTGAATTCGTAGTTTTTGCTCTCGTATTCGTTCTTTTCCTTGCTGCTGTCATCGTAGACAGAGAAAATGAAGGGATTCGGAGCATCCTCTTTAAAGAGGCTCTGCCCGGAGGCGAACCTGCCGCTGTAGGCGTTCACATCCCCCATCCCTATGCTCAGATACCGGGAGCTGTTCTGGCAGTGGACCCAGGGGGTATCATAGTCAAATATGAGTATAAGATCTCCCGTATAGCCGCTGATGTAATACTTCTGATCCTCTTCTATGCCGGGAAAGGGACCGTCCAGCCTCAGCCCGGTATCAACCCAGTATTCATCCTCCGACAGCTCGTTGAAGGAATCATACTTTACGATTTCGCTGCGGATGTGATTGTCGATGTATGTGAGGCCGTCGATGTTGTCCGCAAAAAGATCGGTGATCCTTATCTCCTTTCCGGTCCTGAGGTCAAGGTTCATGACCTCGTCCTGATTGTAGCTCAGATAATCACCATCATCGTTCAGCAGGGTCAGATACTTATAGAATTGCACAGACAGCATGTTCTCAAAGCTGGCCTGAATGGTGCCGTAGCAGTATGCATACTCTACCTTTGCTTTGCCTGCATCCAGCCTTGCCTGGATAAGCTTTGAGCCCAGGTATGGAGGTATCTCCACAGAATCGATAAGGCTGATGAAACGCTCCTTTATGGCAGCATTTATCTGCTCCTGAAGGGCTTCATCCTTAAGTCCGCTGATGACAGGATAAGACCCTGAGCCGTACCGGCCCTCGTAGTTTACATTTTCCTCTGTCAGGCTGTTATTCATGACCCAGAACCTGTCGCTGCTTTTTTTGACAGGCTCACCAACAGCCCAGTCCCTTGAAGGAGCCTCCGGCGCTTCACTGCCCTGCTGGGGCTGCGGATCCGGCGGAGTCTGTCCGCTGCCGCCGAAGCTGCAGGCCGCAAGCGATGCAAGAAGAGCTGCTGCTATCAGAACTGCAAAAAACTTTTTCATATGGATCCCTCTAAATTATCAATATTAAACCGGCTGCCGGGCTCTTCGGATCAGAAGATGGTCATATCTTCCGCACCCAGGTCCCTGTAATATACGCCGGAGACCAGAGTCTCCACCGTGAATAAAATGTCATTGTCAGCCTTCTCGCCCTTCTCCCCTCCGGTATGTCCGAAGTACTTCATGCTAAGATCCCGCAGGGCGCTGCCGTAGAAAAGCTCCAGGTAGCGGTTTCCCATGCTGAAGGATGAGGCGCTGCGGGAGGCTTCCATGAAGAAGGCGTCCAGAGCCTTTTCGTCTATTCCAAGGCCGCGCACGTAGTCTGCGTCAAGATAGCGCAGACCCTGGTCCAGCCCTTCGCCATCCGGCGTATCCAGGACACGCTGCCAGTTGGCTTTAAAGGCGTTATACAATCTCTCCTCCCAGTAAACTCCGGGTCTGAAGATCGTGGAAAAGCTCTCCGGCGAGCTGCTGTCACCCCGGAAGACCAGATTCCTCTGGACCGTTTCCTCGTAGAGCACGTCGCTTGGATAGACCGTGCGGGTGAAATTGAGCTGCATGGTGCTCCTCACGTTCACGAAGTCCCCCACCCGTGAGCAGTAATCTGAAATGTTGAGATGGGAGCTCACATAGCCGTTGTAAAGCTCCTTCAGCTCGTCCCTTTTGCTGTAATATAATTCCAGATATTTATTCACCGTATCCGAGCCGGTGCTCACATAGGCTATCTGCTCCTTTGTCATGTCCTTCAGGTAGCTGGATGACACATGCACGTAGTCCTTAAGCCCGGAGGAGCCAACATTCATATCCTCGTTGCGGTTTTCAGTCACCATATCTGAGCGATCGTAGTACCTGGAAAGCAGCAGATAGTCGGCGGTTTCATCCTCAAAAATACTCTTTGCAGAGGGAAAACGGCCCGAATATGCAGCCACCGGGACGATGTCAAAGCTCAGAGACCTGGCCATATAGTCGCAGTAGACCCAGGGGGTGTTATAGTCGAAGATAAGGTTCAGCTGTCCGCTGAAGCCATTTATATAGTACTTCTGGTCCTCCGCTATGCCCGGGAACGGCATTGCAAGAGAAAGTCCCGTGTCGTACCAGCCCATGGTGAAGCTGGTGCGGTCGTCGTAGGAATCATGCTTTGCTATGTAATCCTCCATCTGATGGTCCAGCCATGCCAGACCGTCCACATCGTCTGCAAAAAGCTCCCTTATGGAGATCTCATTGCCGGTGCGCAGGTCCAGATTCATGCCGTCCATAGCGTAGACCGTAAAGTATGCAGTCTTGCTTTTGTTTACAAAGCTTCTGTGGCTTGTGAAGCACAGGGAAAGCATATTCTCCGCGTTCAGCCCCACATCCACATAGCAGAACTGAGAATTCTGTTCCCAGTCCTGCAGCGCCTTCTCCTTCAGCTTTGCGCCCACATAGGGGGGTATGCTGCGGTCAGAAGCCAGCGCTGCATATTTTTCGTATATCCTGCGGTTGATATCCTCCTCCAGAGCCTTGTCCTTAAGGCCCGATATACGGATGAAATACCCGCTGAAGCTGCTGCCTGCGGGGGTGAAGTCTATCGGACCGCCGCCCTCGATCATCCCATTATGTATGTAAAAGGTGCTGATCTTAAGATTATTTACCCGTACGGAATACTTCCCTGATGCGTGGGGCACAGGTTCTCCTTTGGTCTGATATCCGCTGCCTTCTGCAGTGCAAGACTGCCCCTGACCCTTCGGAGCAGCAGCCTTTTCATACCCGTAAGTCGCCACCGGTTCCCTTACGGGAACGTAGGCGGGCGGGTGCGGAACATCAGCCTCAAGCGAACAGGCGCAGAGGCTGATGATCATTAAGATCTCAAGAAAAACAGCGAGAAGCTTTTTCATCTGCTACTTGATCCCTACAT
>JAEEGF011609237.1_pt1 | contig 14470 bp, 10 predicted proteins | sample 9134171 | NCBI WGS metagenome assembly JAEEGF01 (sample SAMN16246542, study PRJNA631951) | gut metagenome | biome: gut microbiome; feature: rumen; material: AP-attached | host: Bos | place: Iran: Karaj | collected 2018-10
CACAACCATAAAAAACCTGCAAAATGAATGTCATCAATAAGACGATGAGAGGTGACAAGGTCATCTGGATTGTGGCGTTGATTTTGGGCGTCATCTCGCTGATTGTCGTTTACAGCGCAACCAGCGCCTTGGCGGTCTCAAAATACGAAGGCGACACGGGCAAGGTGTTGATGAAGCATCTTGGCATGTTGCTTTTCGGCTTTGCCATGATGATCATCGGCTCAAGAATCAACTACAAGCGCTATGCAAAGATAGCCTTGCTGCTGATGATACCTTGCTTGGCTTTGTTGCTCTACACACTGGTGTTTGGACGCAACATCAACGACGCCAGCCGTTCCATTAGTGTCGGCGGATTCTCGTTCCAGCCCAGTGAGATGGCGAAAATCATCCTCATCACCTACCTTGCCCGTCAACTCATCATGATGGAAGGCTCTGTGTATAACTTCAAAGATTTCCTCCTTAGGTTGGCGCTTCCCATTTTGGTGACCGCAGCCTTAATCTTTTCCGAGAACCTTTCCACCGCAGTCATTCTAGTCACTGTCTGCATGGTGCTGTTGTTCATCGGTCGCGTGAAGTTCTTACATCTTCTTGCATTGGTTGGGCTGTGCATTGTCGGCATGGCAGCCTATTTGGGTTATGACGCTATCAAGACCAACATCGACAACAAGCATAGACGTGCCGCCCAAAATGAAATGGTGATTGGGGAAAAGGTTGAGACTTTCAAAGAGAAGCAAAATCGTATCCAGACCTGGTCGAACCGTCTCAAATCAATGGGTGAAGACAAGGAAAAGGTGGACCCCTTCGACGACAAACACATGCAACGCACTTATGCTGACATTGCTGTGGCATCAAGCTCGATTTTCGGCAAAGGACCTGGCAAAAGCGAACAGCGCAATTTCCTGCCCCATCCTTACTCTGACTTCATTTACGCAATTATCATAGAAGAATATGGCCTCATCGGAGGTGTCATCGTCTTGTTGCTCTATATTATCCTCTTCACCAGAGTGTTGCGCATCGTCATCAAGCGACCGCTCACTTTTGGATCCCTGATGGCTTTCGGGCTGGGCTTTCTTATCATCCTGCAAGCTATGGTCAACATGGGGGTTTCCATTGGGTTGTTACCTGTCACAGGACAGCCTTTGCCTTTCGTCAGCATGGGCGGCACTTCACTGATGGCTACGGGACTCATCATAGGTATGATTTTGAGCGTCACTCGAAGCATCGAAGACGAAGCCATGAACAAAGAACAAGAAATACAAGCACTCACAGAAACTACAGAAGATGAAAGAGAACCTGAAAGTCGTGATTAGTGGTGGCGGCACAGGCGGCCACATCTTTCCCGCCATTGCCATTGCAGACGCCTTGAAACGAAAATTTCCCAAGGCTGACATCCTCTTTATCGGTGCCAAAGGCCGCATGGAGATGGAACGTGTGCCTAAGGCTGGTTACCCGATTGAAGGCTTGTGGATTAGTGGCATGACGAAGGATATTAAATCGCTTTTGCTGCCTCTGAAGCTCACAAGCAGCATCAACCATGCCATAGCCATTTTGAAACGATTCAAGCCCGATGTGGTTATCGGTGTCGGAGGATTCGCAAGTGGTCCTACCCTGATGGGTGCCAACTATCTGCGCATTCCCACTGTCATCCAAGAGCAGAACTCCTACCCTGGCAAGACCAACCGTAATGTGGGCAAAAAAGCCAAAGCCATTTGCGTGGCTTACGACCACCTCGACCAATGGTTCCCTGCTGAAAAGATACATTTCACTGGCAACCCTTTGAGAGCCAACATCACCCTCAATGGAACTCGTGAAGAAGCTGCTGAATACTTCCACCTCGATCCGACGAAACCCGTCGCACTACTTGTTGGAGGTAGCCAAGGTGCCTTGGGCATCAACAAAGGCATCAGTGCCCAACTCGCCGCTTTCAAGGACTGCGACCTGCAACTCATCTGGCAAACGGGTAAGTTCTACTTAGATCAAGCCCAACAAGAAGTGAAGTCCTTGGGGTTAGAAAACCAAGTGAAGCCCACCGTCTTCATCGATCGCATGGATTTGGCTTACGGCTTGGCTGATGTGGTCATTTCGCGAGCTGGTGCCATGTCGATTTCGGAATTGGCCTTGGTGCAGAAGCCTGTCATCTTCGTGCCACTGCCCACCGCTGCCGAAGACCATCAGACCAAGAACGCCCAGCAACTCGTCGATGCTGAAGCCGCCATCATGGTGCGCAATGACGACACAGAGAAGGAACTCATTCCGACACTGTTTCGTTTGAAAGACGACCGTGAGTTGCAGGCAAAAATGAGTGCCAACATCGGCAAGTTCGCACGCCCGAACGCTGCTGATGACATTGTAGAAGTAATTATAAAAGCAATTAGTTGATAGTTACGGCCCTTCGACAAGCTCAGGGACCTGCAAAAGTTAAGGTCGTTGAGCTCGTCGAAATGCCGACAATAAAGATAAAAAAATGAAACACGGAGAAGGACATACGATTTACCTGTTAGGCATCGGCGGCATTGGCATGAGTGCCCTTGCCCGCTATTACCACAGCTTCGGTTACACCATAGCTGGTTACGACCGTACCCCTTCCCCACTGACCCAACAATTGGAAAATGAGGGCATGGCAATCCATTATGAAGATAATCCCGACCTATTGCCAGCCCTCATTGACATGGTCATATACACTCCTGCTGTCCCGAAAGACCTCAAGGAATTTGAAGCCCTTCAAAAACACAATATAAAGATTATGAAACGCTCCGAGGCTTTGGGCCAAATCTCGGAGCAACACTTTACCATTGCCGTGGCTGGTACTCACGGTAAGACTACCACCACGGCCATGGTTGCCCACATTCTTAACCAATGTGGCAAGAACACTACCGCATTCATCGGCGGCATTGCCAACAATTTCAACAGTAACCTGCTGCTGGGCCAAGGCAAAGACAGCATCTTGGTGGCAGAAGCCGATGAATTCGACCGTTCTTTCCTGCATCTCCGCCCCAATGTCAGTATCATCAACTCCATTGACTCCGATCATTTGGACATCTATGGCGATAGGGAGCACTTGGTGGCAGGTTTCAACGACTTCGCACAACTCACTGAGCAAAAAGTCATCGTCAAGGAAGGCTTGGCCATCCAAACCGACCGTGGCATCCGTTTCGGTTTCGGTGATGGCTGCGACTATCGGGTCGAAATCATCAAGTCAGAAAAAGGCATCACTGATTTTATCATTGGTGGTGAAGGTCAAAAGACTGAAGTCAGGCTCCCCATGGCAGGCAATCACAATGTGCTGAATGCCACAGCCGCTTTCATTGCTGCACGACAAATTGGGATTGAGCCCAAAGCCATTGCTGAGGCTTTGACTTCATTCAAAGGTGTCAAACGCCGTTTCGACATTCATGTCAACAACGAAAAGCATTGCTATATCGACGATTACGCACATCATCCCGAAGAGATTCGGTCTTGCCTGACTGCTATCAGAACCTCTTTCCCTGAGAAGCACATCACACTTGTCTTCCAGCCTCATCTCTTTAGCCGCACCCGCGACTTCATGGACGATTTCGCTTCAGTTTTGGCATTATCCGACGAACTCATCCTATTGGACATCTACCCTGCTCGCGAGTTGCCCATCGCAGGCATAACCTCTCAAGCCTTATTGGACAAGGTGCAGATGAACAACAAGAGAATCTGCCAAAAAGAAGAGCTTATCGACTTGATTGACCACGAAAAGCCAGAATTATTAGTCACTATGGGTGCTGGCGATATTGACCGTTTTGTTGAACCTCTCGAAAAACTGATAAAGACATGGTAAAGAAAATATTAAGCATCGTATTGTGGGTTGTGACAGCCGCGGCGCTTGTCGTCTTGTTCATCTTCGCGAGAGAGAACTACCTCAACACGCCCATCAAGTCCGTCAACCTGATTCCTTCTACCGACACTGGCTTTGTCAGAAAGAGTGAGTTACGTGAAGAGCTGAAACAAATATGCGGTAAGTCGAACATCGGCACAATCAATATGATTGCCGTTCAGAACCGCTTGAACAGTAACCCTTGGATTGAAAGCAATGCATCATACATCGACATGGATGGCATATTGAATGTCAACTTTAAGGAATATGAACCTGCGTTCAGGGTGTTTGACAAAAACGGTCATTCGGCCTATGTGACTCAAGAAGGCATGGTGGTGCCTGCATGTAGAAACTACACACCATACGTCTTGATTGCAAGCGGTAACTTCCACTTGGACAACGACACGAGTGCATTCCAACTCTGCGACACCCTTGATCGCGACCACAATTTGCTTAACGCGTTGCATTGGTTTAAGGCTATTGAAGGGAATCCTTTCATCAAAAACTGCGTAGGACAATTGTATTGCAACAAGCGTAGCGAATTTGAGCTTACTGTGAAAGGTCTTGAAGCGAGAGTGATTGTGGGCGACACCTGCCTTGCAGCAGATAAACTTAGCAGGTTGGAAATCTTTATGAAACAGCGGATTGACAGTCCTGAGACCCAAATTTTGAAAAGTATCAATCTCAATTATAAAAATCAAATAGTCTGTACAAAACGATAGTATTATGAACGAAGGAAAAATCATCGTCGGTTTAGACATCGGCACAACTAAGGTGGCCTGCATCGTGGGGCGGAAAGCCGAAAACGGGAAGATCGAAATCCTGGGCTACGGCAAAACCATCTCCACGGGCGTGAGAAGAGGTGTGGTCACCAACATTTTTGACACCGTCGAAGCCATCAAGACTGCTGTCAAGCAAGCCTCCGACCAATCGGGTGTAGAAATCAACCGCGTCAGCGTTGGTATTGCGGGTCAGCACATCAAGAGTTTGCAACATCGCGGTGTTTTGATGCGCGACAACCATGAGACTGAAATCTCGGAAGCTGAGCTGGAACGGCTGCGCAACGACACCTTTAAAATCAACATGACCCCTGGCGAAGAAATCATCGATGTCATCCGTCAGGACACTTACGTTGACGGAGAGTTGGCCACCAACCCAGTAGGTATGTTGGGCAGCAAGATCGAGGCCAACTTCCACGTCATCATCGGTCAGACCTCAGCGGCCAAAAACATCATCAAATGTATCCAAAGCGCAGGCTTGGATATGGATTACATGATTCTTGAGCCTATCGCTTCGGCACAGGCCGTGCTTGACGAAGACGAGAAAGACGCCGGAGTGGTTCTCATCGACATTGGTGGCGGCACCACTGACATCGCCATCTTCAAGGACAAGAAAATACAGCATACCGCAGTGATTCCTTTCGGCGGCAATATCATCACCGAAGACATTTGCAGTGGCTGTTCCATCATCAAACATTATGCTGAAGAAGTGAAGGTGAAATTCGGTTCGGCCTTGGCCAGCGAAAATCGCGACGACGAGGTGGTATCCATCCCGGGCATCCGTGGTAGGGATCCTAAAGAGATTTCTTTCAAGAGTTTAGCCCACATCATTCAGGCCCGCTTAGAGGAAATCTTCGAACTGGTGAAATATGAAATCCAGAAGGCCAAAACCGACAATCAACTCATTGCAGGCATCGTGTTGACAGGTGGTGGTGCCATGATGAAACACATCCAACAATTAGCCGAATTCAAGACTGGATTGGAAGTGCGCATCGGTTATCCCAACGAGCACCTCAACCAAACCGAAATGAAAGAGCTTTCGAGCCCCATGTACTCCACAAGCATCGGTATCGTCATTGAGACCATTGCCAGAATGGAGCATGACGAGTTCCTGCAAGCATCGAAAGACGCTGAAGAAGAGCGAAAACGCAGCAAGCTTCCAGTGGAACCCGTCGTTGAGGCCCCTAAGCAAGATGAAAACGGCCCCGACCAAGACAAGAGCGAGGGCAAAAAGAAGAAAGGCATTGATTTGAAAAAAATCGTGTCTTCGCTAACCGATTTTTTCACCCCTGACGAAAACCTTGAATAACCTTAAAACGAACAACTATGGCTGACAATTACATAACCAACAATAATTCCCAAGACGAACTGTTCAAGCCCGTCGATGTGGACAAGCCCAACTATATCAAGGTTATCGGTGTAGGTGGCGGCGGTGGCAATGCCGTCAACCACATGATGGAAGAAGGCATCCAAGGTGTCGACTTCGTTCTTTGCAACACCGACCATCAGGCCCTGCTGAAAAGCAAAGTGAAAACCACTGTCCATTTAGGCAAGCGCGAGTTGGGCGCCGGCAATGACCCCAACATTGGCCGCGAAGCCGCTGAAATGAGCCGTGACGAGCTTGAAGCCCTTATGGACGACAACACCAAAATGTTATTCGTCACTGCGGGTATGGGTGGTGGTACTGGTACTGGTGCCGCACCAGTCGTGGCTAAGATGGCCAAGGACAAAGGAATCCTTACGGTGGGTATCGTCACCATGCCTATGGAACGCGAAGGCCGTCGCCGCAAGTTGCAAGCTCTGTCAGGCATTGACGAACTGAAGAAATGCGTCGACACTCTCATCCTCATCAGCACCGACAAACTGCGCGACCAGTACGGCAACATGAAGCTCTCCGAAGCATTCAAAAAGGCCGACGACGTGTTGGCCACGGCCGCCCGAGGCATCGCCGAAATCATCACCGTGCCCGGTTATGTCAACGTCGACTTCGAAGATGTAAAGACCGTGATGAAAGATAGTGGCAAGGCCATTATGGGTTCAGGTGTCGCCGAAGGCGAAAACCGTGCCGAGAAGGCCATCAAAGATGCCATTCACTCGCCGCTGCTCAATGACTCTAACATTGAAGGCGCGAAGAATATCCTACTCTATATCACCTCAGGCACCAACGAGGTCTCATTGGACGAAGTCGATGAAATCCTCGAAATCGCCCAAAACGCCTGCGGCAACAACTCCGACGTCATCTGGGGTAATGGCACCGACGAGAGCCTCGGTGAAGCCCTCAGCGTCACCTTGATTGCCACGGGGTTCAACCATGATGCAAAGCCCTACTCCACTGTGCTTGCCGAGAAACAAGGCACTACCGATACTTCCACACAACCGAAGAAGGTATATGACCTGAGTGGTAAGGTGAAAGGAGATGAGACACCCGTTCCCGCTCAGCCTGCCCTTCATGCCGTAGGTTCTGTGGCGGCCACTGAGGTTGAAACCGTTTATCCCAAGGTAGAACAACAAGAGGCAAAACACGAGGAGAAGACCGTGCATTCCTTGTTCACGCCCGAAGAGCCTAAGGCTGTGGAAGTGCCAACAACACCCAAAATCGTTGAGCCTGTCGAAACGCCAACCAACACAGTTGAACCTAAGGTTCCTGAATCCACCGAAGAACCGACCGAAATCATCGACGACGAGCCCCTCTTTGAGCCCACCATCGAGCCAACGCCCAACCCTGTTCAGGAAACGCCTCGTACCGTTCATTATGAAGAGGAACGTCCAGTAGTGAGGGTCTTCGACAACCCCTTCCGTTCAAGCAACAATGATGACGAAGGCTTTGAAATCACCTCGCGCATCATCACCAAGGAAGAGGTTCAAGCCCGAGCCGAACAAGAAGTGGCCGTACTCGAAGCCAAAAAGGCCAAGGAAACCGACCCGAAAGAACTGCTGAAGAAACAGCGTTTGCGTGCCTTGAGCATGAACTTTAGAACGGCTCGTGGCTTGGAGGAATTGGAGAACCAACCCGCTTACCTACGCCGCAATGTCGACATCGGCCATACCGATGAAGGATTGTCGGAGTATTCGGCCTCACAAAACGGCATCAGCGGAGAGAACTCTTATCTCCACAAAAACGTGGACTAAACAAAAACTATCGTCACAGACTATTTGAAAACCGACGAGGCAGACGGGCTTCCTTTGGGGAGTCCGTTTGTTGTTTTATTCGCATCAGATGATTTCAAAACCATAAAAAGTCTTATTTTTGCACAAAATACCCAAAGAGATGAAAAAAGGATTGTTGTTTCTTCTCCTCTGCTTTGCGACAACTTACCTATTCTCGCAAGAATGGATAGCTGTCTCCCAGCAGACACCCACTGCTCCAAAAGTCGGACTGATTTCTGAAACGGAACAAGCGACCGAACTTTGTTTTACTTTAGAAGGTTTCTATAAGGAAGAAGTCAGTACGCCAAAGGGCTTGCAATACATCATTACAGTGCCCAAGATGGCTTCAATACTTGAAGAAGGCTCGCCTGACCTTCCGCTTTATGCCATCCCAGTGCTCATCGATGACTTGGCTGCTATGGAAGTGAAGGTCAAAGAGGTAGAATACAAAGACTTTGAAGGCATCGAAATCGCACCCTCCAAAGGAAATCTTAATCGCGAAATCGACCCCGACGATGTGCCTTTTCGCTATGGTGATGCATACCAACACAACAGCTTCTTCCCAGGTTTTCAAGCCCAGTTGGACCAGCCTTACATTCTCCGAGACTTCCGTGGACAAAACATCCTGGTTTATCCCTTTGCCTACAATCCCATCACGAAAACCCTCAGAGTCTACACTCAATTGACGCTGACTATGAACAAAACACGCGAAAAAGGCGACAATCCCAAACTGAGCCACAAGTCAAGTCAAGCGAAAATGTCACCCGAGGCTGACGCCATGTATAGGCATCGTTTTGTCAATTATCGAAATAGGGCTACCAAATACACTTTCATCGCCGATGAGGGCGAACTACTTGTCATTTGTCCCGACCAATACATGGATGCCATGCAGCCGTTTGTGTCATGGAAAAACGAATCAGGCCGCCCGACCACTATGGTCAGCCTTTCCGAAATAGGTGGAAACAACACCGACCAAATCAAGTCGTTCATTCTCAGCCATTACAACAATCCGAATGAAAACCTTTGTTATGTGCTTCTCGTTGGAGACTACAACGACATCACACCCAAATCCATGAGCGGAGAGCGGTCCGACATCTGGTTTGGCCAGCTGGAAGGCAATGACTATTATCCAGAAGTCTTTGTGGGTCGCTTTTCCGTTGGGAATGTAGCTGACGTAGAAAACCAAGTGGCCAAAGTGATTTACTACGAACGTGATATCACCACTGACGCTGACTGGTTAAGTAAAGGTATTGGCATAGGCTCCACTGAAGGTGCAGGGAGCGGACACAACGGAGGTGAATCCGACTATCAGCATATCGACTACATCCGCGACACTTTGTTGCACTACACCTACAGCGAAATCTCACAACACTATCAAGGTGTAGGAGCTGGTACCAATGCTTCCATGCTGAGCCAAAATTTCAATGCGGGTGCTGGCATCTGCAACTATTGTAACCATGGTACGCAAACCGGTTGGTATGTAGGCAGTTTCACCAATAGCCATGTGAATGCTTTGGTGAATGACTACAAATGGCCTTTCATTTGGTCGACGGCTTGTTACAACGGCCAGTTCGACGGAAATTGTTTCGCTGAAGCTTGGATGCGTGCCACCAACAACTCGACAGGCACTCCGACTGGTGCCATCGGAGGCATGTTCAGCTGGACCAATCAGCCTTGGCAGCCGCCCATGACAGGTCAGGACGAGATGGTCGACATCCTTTGTGAATGGCGTTCGGCTGATCAATTTCATCATACCCTTGCCGGAGCCTCACTCAACGGCAACATGAAAATCCTCGACCTCCATCCTTCCGACCAAGGCAAAACCCACAACACTTGGATCCTTTTTGGCGACCCAAGTCTGACACTGAGAACTGACACACCTACTGAGCTCAATGTCACATGTCAGCCTGAAGTCATTTTCCTTGGACAGACTGAACTCACCATCAGTGCAGACGCAGATTACGCTTTGGCTACACTTTCTTTTAATGGAGAAATCCTTACCTGCACGCCTATTGTCAATGGCGAAGCCATACTCTCCTTCCCTGAACAAACTATCACAGGAATGGCTCAACTCGTTGTGACCAGTTTCAACAAAGTGACCGAAGTTAAGGATATTCCCATCATCCCAGCCGACGGTGCTTTCCTCTCTTATGAGAGTTTCTCCATTAATGATGCCAATGGCCAAGCCGATTATGGAGAGACCGTAGGTTTTGACGTGACAATCAAAAACATCGGAAATGAAACCGCTAACAATGTTCAAGTTACACTCAGCACAAATTCATCCTTTGTTGAAATCACACACAACACTGCTTTCACTCCTGCCATCGCCGCTTTGGAAGAATACACCATTGCAAACAGCTTTGAAATCGTTGTTAACGAAATGATTACAGAAGGTAGTCAAGTCGAGTTCGTCCTAACTTGCACTGATGGCGTGGACACATGGATTAATCGTTTCCATATGTCTCTTCATGCGCCCGTTCTCGTCTTGTCTGACTTCATGCCCATACATACGACGCACCCAGGTGAAGCTGGAGAGTTGTTGATAACAATAAAAAACACAGGCTCTTGTGATGCCCATAATGTAGTAGCTCAATTCTACAGCAGTTCTACCGACTTGGTTTTCAACCCGATTAGTTTCACTCTTGGAGAGATTCCAGCAGGAGATATCGCCACTGCGACAATCTCATTCAGCACTACATCCAATATCCCTGATGGTTCCATCTATGAAGTGTATTACCAATTAGAAGCTACTCCAATCACATTCAGCGGTATCCAGACACTTAATATCGGACCTATTAAAGAGACTTTTGAAACAGGGGATTTCAGTACCTTCCCGTGGCAGACGATGGGCAGTGCATATTGGTTTGTCGACAGCAGCACGGCGAACACAGGAACCTATAGCGCCCGCACAGGAGCCATCGACGACTCAAATGTCACCACCTTGCAAGTCAACGTAGATGTCATCGAAGACAGCGAGATCAGTTTCTTCATAAAAACCAGCACCGAAGCTGACAAAGACAAACTTACCTTCTATATTGACAGTGATACCAAGGGGACTTGGTCGGGGTTGTCGGATTGGCATCGTGCCACCTTCTCAGTCTTAGCTGGAACACACAAATTCAAATGGATTTACATGAAAAATGGCAGTGGCAGCTATGGAAATGATTGTTGCTGGATTGACGATATTCAGTTTCCCTCAACCCATTCGGTCACACTTTTGCCACCGCTTGAATTGGATGCACAAGTCAACGAAAATGAGGTTACATTGACCTGGCAAAACCAAAATCCCTCCGACAGTTACCTTATCAGACGTAATGGGATGCCTATTACCACACAAAACGAAACAACTTTTTCCGAACTGCTCAATCTCGGCACTTATACCTACAGTGTCACAACCATAAACAGCGAAGGACAACTATCCATACCGGCTTTTGCCACCGTCGAAATCACCATCCTCGGAGTCGATAGCATTGAGAGCAAGATTCGTCTTTTCCCCAATCCCGTCCGCAATTGGTTGAACATCAGCTACGAACAACCTTTCAGCTACATTCTGTTCAACAACATTGGTCAACAAATCAGAGTAGGTAAAGCTGAAGAAAACGTCGTGATAGATTGCCGTACACTCCCTCAAGGCTTGTATATCCTGCAAATCTCTACAAAGACCCAAGTTTTTACAAAAAAAATCATCGTTTACTGACTTGACTCATGGCCTATCTGAAATCCAACGACTTGTTCGACAAACTCAACCCAGAGACACTCTATGAACGGGTTCCTCGCCCCATCATCATCGCTGACCATCTGCTGACCCCTGACAATATAGGCGCTTTAATCCGATTGGCTGACAACATTGGAGCTAACGAAGTTTGTTTTTTGGGCAAGGAAGAAGAGCACCGCCTTGGCAAAATACGTCGTGCCGCCGCATCCAGCCGTGACAATATCCGTTGGTATTTCAGTGAGGAGAACGACTTACGAAAAATCGTTTCCAAAAGCAAAAACATCGTCGCGATAGAGACTGCTGACAACGCCAGATGCATTTATGATACACAGCTTCCTGAAGACGTAGCCTTCATTGTTGGCAGCGAGAGCCATGGCTTGAGTGAAGAAATGTTGGCGCAATGCGATATGGTAGTTTATATTCCTGTTCCAGGCCCAACACGTTCACTCAATGTCAGTCATGCCGCCGCTGTAGCACTGTTTGAATGGCAAAGACAAATGAGAAATAAAGAATGTAGAATGATGAATGCAGAATGTAGAATGAAAACAAGCAGCGCATCGCTCCATTCGGCATTCAGCATTCATCATTCTGAATTAAAATACAAGCACATTTTCTTCGACCTCGACCGCACGCTTTGGGACTTCGATGCCGCCGCTGAAGTGGCTTTTGAACGCATTTATGACAAATATGATCTGAAAAGTCTCGGCATTCCTAGCGCGCACGAGTTCCATGAGGTGTATCATCCTTTAAACGAACGCCTTTGGGAATTATACCGTGAGGACAAAATCACCAAGGCAGACTTAAACCGTACCCGTTTTTTGAAACCTTTGGAGCATTACGGCATCCATGATATCGAACTGGCCGACCATTTGAGTGAGGATTACGTGTATTGGTCGCCACGCATTGTGAGGTTAGTTCCAGGAACGATGGAATTGTTGGATTATCTGAAGCCAAAATATCACTTGCACCTGATAACCAATGGATTCCAAGAAGTTCAGCACACAAAACTAAGCGGTTCTGGATTAGAACCCTATTTTGAGACCTTGACAGTTTCAGAGGAAGTCGGTGTGAAGAAACCTAACCCTGAAATCTTCTTTTATGCACTGCGCAAAGCCCAAGCCACAGCTGAAGAAAGTTTGGTGATTGGGGATGAAATGGCCGTCGACATCGATGGTGCCAGGGCCGCAGGAATAGACCAAGTTTTCTTTAATCCAAGCGGGATTGAAGTTGAAGGGAAAAGAACTTTTGAAGTAAAAAGGTTGGTGGAGCTGATAGAAATTCTATGACTATTTCAGTCTTGCCAGAACTGTCTCTTTTCCTACTGTTCGATGGTTGATTTTCACATTGACTTCGGCATCCAAAGGAAGAAACACGTCCACACGTGAGCCGAAACGAATCATGCCTAATTCTTCTCCAGCTACTGCTTCGTCGCCTGCCTGCAAATCGCAAACGATGCGCCTTGCCACAAAACCCGCAATTTGACGCACGAGGACTTCACGACCTTTCTTGTCTTTCAAGACTATGGTATTATGCTCATTATCAGTGGATGACTTAGGCTTGAAAGCCAACAGGAACTTGCCGGGATGGTATTTGTAATAGGTCACTTCGCCATCGAATGGGAAAAAGTTGATATGCACGTCATAAATCGACATGAAGATAGAAATCTGGCGACGTTTGTCATGGAAATATTCGTCTTCCATTACCTCTTCGTTGGCGGCTATCACGCCATCAGCGGGAGCCAAAACGGCATCCTCCACAATTGTTGTCTTGCGCCAAATCGGGACTCGGAAAAAACGGATGGTCAGTATGAGCACCACTAGTTCAAAAGCATACAAAAGGTAATGCCAAAGTGTTTGCGAAGGCCATAGCCAATTGACAAGGATGACCGTCGTCGCAACCACGGCTAAAGTGACAAATATGGCCTTCGTTCCTTCTTCGTGTAACCTTTTATGAATCTTCATAGCAGCAGCAAATAAACGAAAATAAACGGTACGCTGAACATGACAGAGTCAAAACGGTCCAAAATTCCACCATGTCCTGGAATAAGTTTGCCAGAATCTTTCACTCCAGCCTGACGTTTCAGCATCGATTCGCTCAAATCCCCCAAGGTGCCAAACACGACTGCGATGGCTGCCATTCCTATTCCATCGGCTTTGGGAAGCCATTCGGCATAATGGGCAAAAACGACCATGGCAATAATGGCGAACACCAATCCACCAAGGCTACCTTCTATAGTCTTTCCAGGAGAAATCCGAGGAAAGAGTTTATGCTTGCCCAACAATTTTCCAGTCAGATAGGCGAAAATATCATTGGCCCACAAGAGACAGAAAACCAAGATTATCAATCCAGGACCTGCAAGGTTACCGAATAGGTCTTCACGATACATGAACAACATCAAGGAAGAAGGCAGGCATAGGAAAGTAAAGGAGCCAAATAGATAAGTGAAAACGTGTTTAGCATCATGCTTGACGGAAAACAAGGCATAGAGGAATGGAACCATAAGGAAAACGATTTCCATAAGCAGCCAACGGTGGGCAACAATCTCCAAAGCCACCATAGTGGCCAAAGCAAAAGATCCCACAGAGAAAGTCTCTCCGATAATTATTCCAGTTGTAGAGTTCATTTGCAGCAATCTTGACATCTCAAAAGTGCCAACAGTGACAATGAACAGAAGAAGTGCAGCATAGGTCCAAGGCGAAATCAATACGCAAGCGAGGAGTATGGCAGCCAACAATAGTCCGGAAACTGAACGAATCAATAACTCTTTCATGGCGGCAAAGATAGGAAAAAGAGCAATATGAGAGCACAAATAAAATATGCGATGGACTAAAAACAGAAAGCCCCGGCAGCAGTCGCTGTCGGGGTCTCCGTTGTGGGTGGGCGGCGAACTACTTTCCCACGGTCTCCCGCAGTATCATCGTCGCGGCGGGGCTTAACTTCTCTGTTCGGAATGGGAAGAGGTGCGCCCCCGCGCCATAGCCGCCACTT